>PJEL010005234.1_pt1 | contig 10494 bp, 10 predicted proteins | sample 1853271 | NCBI WGS metagenome assembly PJEL01 (sample SAMN08108733, study PRJNA415343) | Invertebrate metagenome, whole genome shotgun sequencing project. | host: Globobulimina | place: Sweden: Gullmar Fjord | collected 2015-08 | reverse complement strand
GTCGAGGAAACTGACACCGACGCCGCCGTACTTTTCGGGAATCAATAAACTCATCCATCCCAACTCCGCCATTTTGTCCCAGAGTTTCGGAGAGAATCCCTTTTCGTCATCCACCATTTCCCTGACAAAATCGCTGGTGCACTCCTTGCCCAACAATTTATGGGCCGACTCTTTCAGAATATTCTGTCCCGCACTAAAATCGTAATCCATGGATTGTCCTCCGTTTACTTGGTCGGTAGTTTAAGCCCTCTCTGGGCAATGATATTTCGCTGAATTTCGGACGTGCCGGCATAGATGGTCTCCACCACACTGGTCCGATACGCTTGTTCGATGACCCCCGAGGCAACGGCTCTTTCGGACCCTTGTTTGAGCTGGCCGAACATTCCCATGACGTCCATGGCGGTATTGGTGATATGCTGGGCTGTTTCTGTTGCGAACAGTTTCTGCATCGACGACTCATAATTGGGGATTTTTCCTTTGTCCATCAGGTTCGCCAACCTGTAATAGAGATGTCTGTTGGCCTCCAGTTCGATCTCGATCTGGGCCAGTTTCTGCCGCACCAAAGGATCCTTAGAAAGTGGTTTCCCACCGACCCTGGCTTCCTTGGCGTAGGCCACGGTATCATCAAAAAACCGTTCATAGGCAGCCAGTGGGTACATTCTTTCGAAATCCAGGGCCGACATCAGGTAGTAGAATCCCTGGTTCAATTCACCCACCAGGTTCTTCTTGGGAACAATCACATCATCGTAATAGACTTCGTTGGTCTGCCAGCCGGCCATGGTGATCATGGGACGGATATCGATTCCCGGGCTCTTGAGGTCGACAATAACCATAGACATCCCGTGATAACGTTTGGCTTCCGGATCGGTTATTGAGGCCAGCCAATGATAGTCTGCCACGTGGGAGTGAGTGTTGAATGTCTTCTGGCCGTTCATCAGAAAAGTGTCCCCGTTGTCCACGGCCCGAATGTCCACGGCTGAGAGGTCAGAACCAGCCTGAGGTTCTGAATAACCCAACGCGAATTCCACTTCCCCCTTTGCAATCGGCAGCAGCCACTCTTTCTTCATCTCGTCGCTGCCGAAATGCATGATAGTGGGGCCGGCCATGTGTGCGGCCACAAAGATTAATGGGACGCCGGTCCGGGCCATCTCTTCCCGGATGGCAAAATTCAGAATAGCCGATGACCCCAAACCCCCGAACTCCTCTGGCCAGTTGGGGACCAGCCAGCCGTTCGCCGCAAATTTCCGGACGAACTTCCGGCCTTCCTGGCCGCCGTAAATATGCCCCAGCTTATGGGTCTCTTCTAGCAATTCCGGGGTTGTTTCGGATGTGATAAAATCCCTCACATCTTTCAGTACATTCTTCTCCTCGGTTGAAAATTCAAAATCCATGCTCTCCTCTTTTTATGATGGGGGACTTAGAGATCTTTAATAAATCACTTCACCTTCAATTTGCAAAAGTCCTAAACACTGGACATTTTGCAAACAGAATGCAACAGCAAGGTGTTTCCTTTTCAATAATGAGAAACACTTGACAAATTTATGAACGATCCCCAAGAAGGGTCTTGGAAACTAACAATATATCACAAACATACTGAATTATTAGGACTTTTAAAAATTCGACTCAATACTAGCCGGTTCAGAATCCGATGTACAGGGGAAAATTGAATCAGGAGGTTATTACAGTGGAGGGGACAATCAAGGTGGTTTACGGGGTTTGGAAATTGCCGGGGAATTATTTTATATCATATTGCACTATCGTTTTGGACTTGAGGAAAGTCTGTCTAGTCTTAATCGATCTCGGTCGTCGAATAGTCGATTGGAGGAAATCCACAGTGCGGTGATGATACCAAACCCCGTACCTGCTGCTATCATGAACATAACTAGTATCTGGTATTTAACCGCCTCAAAAGGGGGGCTTCCGGCCAGTATCTGCCCCGTCATCATGCCCGGAAGACTCACGATTCCTGCCGTTGACATGGAGTTAATAATGGGAATCAATCCTGAACGAATGCTTTCTTTTTTGATAGGCAGAATCGCTGTTTTTCTATCGAACCCCAATAATAGTCTTTGTTCCAAAGTGGCCCTGTTATCCCAGACCCCTTTTGTCAGTTGATTCAAAGAAATTGAGATCCCGTTCATTGTATTCCCCAGAATCATGCCCAAAAATGGGATCAAATATTGAGGAGCATACCAGGGGTGGATATTCACGATAAAAATAAGAGTAAACAACGTGACAGCAAACGATGAGGCAAACAGAGATGAGGTTCCGATACCAAATCCCCACAATCCCCTGAATCTTTTGTCTTGCCGGGCAAAAACCTCTCTTCCGCCGACCAACAGCATCACCAAGGTCATTCCGGCAATCAGAAAAACGTTGGAAATATCAAACAAAACCTTCAGGAAAAGCCCCAATAACAGAAGTTGCACAGTTAAACGCAGGGCAGAAATAATAATCTGCTTCTGCAGGTTGATCCGCATGTGCCAGGAGATTAATGCCAGGATAATGACCAGCAGGGAGGCGATGCTAAGATCTATCGCTGAAAGTAAAATCATAGTTTTAAATTTCTTTTTCGGTTAGTTGCTTTGAATCCAGAACAAAGTGACGATCTGCCACCCGTTTGACTTGTTCAATATCATGACTGACCCACAGTACAGGTGCTGCTTCATTTGCGGAATAGCATTTGATGGCCTTTTCCACCATAAGTACGTTCTTCGAGTCCAGACTGGCGGTTGGTTCGTCCAGAAGCAATCCTTTCGGTTTATTGCAAAGTAGTCTTATAATGGCTAAACGCTGCCGTTCACCTGTGGAAAGCCTTGAAACCTGCCAGGTCATCACATCAGAATCAAATCCAAACTGACCAAAGTATTGGTGATCAACCTCACCAAAATGTTCATCAACCCGATCTGCCCACCATCTGCTTTCCGCAGGCAGCATGCCGACTTGCAAGCGCCAGTCGGACGGCTTGAACACTTTTGATTCAGACTGATCAAGATAGAGTTGCCCCTGATGTGGATCCAGATCTGCAATACTCCGCAGCAAAAGTGTTTTCCCCGACCCCGAGGCACCAGTCAGGCAAATGCATTGCCCCTCCTTTATAGTCAGATTATAAGGGCCCCTGTCCTGAAATTGTAATGACTCTATTTGTAGAATACTCATGTTTATTTCCTTTTTGATCTAAATATCAATCTCACTAATCAGTTCCCTGGCCTTACTCTTTGCTTCCTGCAATGCTAACTCCCCTTTTTCAGTGATGCGGTAATATTTCCTGGCCTTTCCACCTTCAACCCTTTTTTCAGAATCCAAATACCCTTTTTTTTCAAGCTTATGGAAAATGGGATAGAGGGTTCCGAATGAGAGTTCATAACCATGTCTCTGCAGCTCTTCATGAAACTCCTTGCCATAAATAGGCGCCTGCTTGGCATGATGTAAAATATGGATTTTAACAAATCCAAGAAGAAAACCTTTGACAATACTTTTGCTGATATCTTTGTTATGAATTTTCATGGATTTTCCGAAAGCGTTGATTTGTCTAATATCATGGCTCCCTCCTCTTAATTCGGGATGTACTTTTTATCGATTTGCGATATCGAAAATCGATATTTTTGCTTAGGATAATCCTAAATAAGGATATATGTTGGTTTTACTATAATATCGAATTACGATATCGTAAAGTGATTTTTGCAAATTTTATTGAATAGCCAATGGAGGCAAATAGGATACGGAAGGAATTTTGCTCTTGCAGTAAATTCTGATTCATTGTCAGACCTGATATGAGCCGGAAAACCATACTTCAAGAAGAGATCAGAAGGGGACAAAAGAGCGATTAGCAACGATATTTGAACATTGTCATCTGGTGATGATAGTTCAGTTACTGGGTGATTTTCGATTAAAAATAATGCACACGAATTCTAGTTTTTGATTTTTTATACCATTTTCGATTATCCGCTTTTTGTTTTCGCAAAAATGATCCAATATCAACCATCTATCAAACAGTTTCTTAAAAGAGATTCATATAATAATTTGTAAGCTGTTGTATTAAATAACACTATTTGTAGGGAATAACATTTGCAATTAATGCACTATTCATCAATCAATTGTCAGTAACGGAAAACACACTCTATCCTGATTGGTCTATCCCGAACAAATAGAATATTGGGCAGCCGCTCAATTCCAGTGCGCAGGCACTTCAGTGAGTTTATCTTTCTGCTTGGATGAATAAAAGCTTGATTTGATGTTTTTTCTAAAAATTTCTGGTCAGGGGTTCCATTTTGGGGTAACCTGAAAAGTAGATCTTTTTATAAATATATTGGGAGAAAAAATGAAAATTAAAGTGATTGTCGTTAGTGTAATGCTACTCATTACCAGTCTGTTTCAAAACGCTTTGGCCGCTGAGAAAGCAACTCCTGCAGAAGTTTATGAAATGGTACTGAAAGCGGCAGAAGTTATCGAACAATTGGGTGAAGAGGGCTTGTCCGCTTTCATGCAAAAGGGAGAATTTACCTGGAAGGATAGCTATGTTTTTGTGTTTAATTGCTCAAAATTGGAGTTGGCCGCCCATCCAAACAATAAATTGATTGGATTAAACATGAGCAAGCTCTGGGATAAAAATAAAGATAAATCAAAAAGAAAACTTCATGTCGTTGAATTGTGTCAGCGCTCAACAAACCCAAATGGCGCCTGGGTGGAGTACTACTGGGAAAAACTGGGGGAGACAGAACCGGCTCGTAAAATTTCATTTATTATTAAGGTTCCTGGTCAACCGTATGAGGTTTCCGCTGGTATTTACGATGATTCGATGACGCTTGAGGAGTTGCAGGCTCTAACGGCTGAGTAAAAAAAAGAATTAGGTTCTGATAATCTTATTATATTGGGCTGCGGTAGCCCAGCGCCCCTCCATGTAGTAAGAGGAGTCCAGCTTGAACTGTATGCTGCACTTGTGCCATTTATACAGACTGTATTGCAACGTTTTATCACTTCTACCGTGAGAGTGATGATTTGGTCCTAATTTTTAATTGGTATAGAAAGTGAAATTTAAAAGCCTGAAAGGCAAATTCCTGGCACCGTCAATTTCTCTGGTTTTTATCGGCATGGCGGTTTCAATGCTGGTCGCTTATATAGTCTCTGCCAATGCCATTGAAGAATCGATCAATGAGCAGGGAACGCAACTGTCCTCCTCCATTGCCAAGGATGCTTTTACCTGGGTTAACGCCCGGGAAAGAGATATTCTAACCTGGAGTCGGACAAAGTCGTTTGTGTCAGCACAACAGAAAGGATTTATCGGTAAAGCCGGCAAAAGCTCTTCAAATAAGCAGATGGCAGAAATAAAAAAGGAAAATGACAAATTTGAAGACCTGATTTTGATGGATGCAATGGGGAAAGTCATTGCCGCATCGAATCCGAAGGTTATCGGGATAGATGTTAAAGACCGGGCATACTTTCAATCGGCAATCAAGGGGAAGCCGTTCGTCTCAAACGTGTTAGTCAGCCGTGGATCAGGAGACCCGGTATTCTCTTTGTCCCAACCAGTCAAAAAGGGTGATAAAGTGGTCGGTGTCTTTGCTGGGATTGTAAAGCTGAAAGCGTTTACAACAGAGTTTATTGATTCTGTAAAAATTGGCGAAACCGGGTATGTTTTCATGGCTGATGCCAAGGGCCTGGTCATTGCCCATCCGGATGAAGAGATCTTCATGAAGAAAAACTTGAAGGAGCTCGATTTCGGTCAGAAAATCATATCCAATGAAAGTGGCATTTTTGAGCAGGATGTGAACGGGTTTAACACGATTAACATGTTCAAAAAAGACCCAAATACCGGCTGGGCGATTTCAGTGGTGATCATTGAAGATGAAGCCTTTGGGATCTTATACACACTTCGGTATATCAGTATTATTTTGACATTAGTAACGGTAGGCGCACTCTCTTTTGCCCTGGTGACACTGCTAAATCGACTCATCCGGGTGCCGCTCTCAAAAGCCGTCGGTGTGGCAAACGCGATTGCCGACGGGGAACTGTCAAACCGGTTAACCGTTGAATCTGAAGATGAGGTCGGTGTTCTGGCTGAAGCTCTGAATCAGATGACCGACGAATTGAAAAGCAAAGCAGACTTCGCTCTCATAATCGCTTCTGGTGATTTGAGCCAGGAGGCACAATTGACATCGGACAAAGATATCCTGGGTCAGGCCTTTCAGCAAATGGGTACAAATATTAAAGATGCTTTTTCCCAGGTAAAGGAATCGGTGCACGAAATTACGGAAGGGTCTACCCAAGTATCAAGCTCAAGCCAGGCCCTGGCTCAGGGTGCAGCGGAGCAGGCAGCTTCCTTTGAAGAGATGTCTAGTTCGATGACGGAACTGGAGGCACAAACCAAAACAAATTCAGAAAATGCGGATCAGGCCAATCAATTGGCTTCTGAAGCCGGAAACGCTGGTGAAAAGGGTCGACAAGAAATGACTAGGATGGTGGAAGCGATGAATACGATTACTGAGTCCAGTAATGCCATCGCCAAAATTATCAAGGTGATTGACGAGATTGCCTTCCAAACAAATCTCCTGGCATTGAATGCGGCAGTTGAAGCGGCCAGGGCTGGAAAATATGGAAAAGGTTTTGCCGTGGTGGCAGAAGAGGTCAGGAATTTAGCCAGTCGCAGTGCAAATGCGGCCAAGGAAATTACTGAGCTCATCGAAAGTTCTGCTGATAAGGTCGCAAATGGAAATAAAATCGCGGAGCAAACTTCTGAAGCGTTGAACGAAATCACAAGTGTATCTACGAAAGTGGCGGACCTGGTTGGTGAAATTTCATCAGCATCCAGGGAACAGGCCTTGGCCATTGGACAGATTACACAAGGAATTGAACAAGGAAATCAAGTCACGCAAAGTAACTCCGCGAATTCTGAAGAAACGGCATCTGTGGCGCAAGAATTAACAAATCAGGCAAGTAAATTAAATCAGATGTTGACTCGTTTTAAGCTTACTCAATCGGAAGAACACACAACGGTTTCTTCTTCACCTCAATTAGCATACAAAGAACCCTTGGATCATACCGACGCAGCTCCGTTCCGACAGTTGTAATTAAGTCCGTAGCTCCTCAGAATCCCATCCGGGTAGAAAAAGAGACTTTCTGCCCGTAAATCAAAAAACGGGAGCCATATCGACCACTTCAAACACACTCCTGCTGTCTTTTATCGTTTGATCGTATCACGTTCCTTTTTGAGTTCATGTAGCTCTTCTTCAATCTGGATAGCAAGTGCGCCGATAACCACTATCTTTTCTTCGTCAGTGAGCGGCTCTCCCTGATAAAATTCCTTGAATACATTTTCCGCCCCCAGGTCCGCTGAAGTCTTTTTGCCCCGAGGTTTTGCCCAATAGTACCAGTTTCTTCGTTCCTCCGCCTCAATCTTGCGCTCAGCGCCTTCGATTACCATCTGGTAAGCAGCATTAATTTTATCAGGGTCGGCCATTGAACGGATTTTTTCCAGATCCCCGTCCCTTAAACAGGACTCCAGTTTGAAAGGAATGGCCCGTCCGGATCGTATGACTTCTGCCAGATGTTTATGCCCCATTCCTGATGCTTTGACCGATAAGTTCATGGGTAACTCCCATTATGATTTAGTTGAACTGTTTTCCTGCTTGAAAGCAAAAATTCTGATCAAAAGTTGGTATCATTTCAAAATGAGCAAGGACTCTTTCATTGTTCGTCGGCAAAAGCCATTTGTCATCCAAATAACGCCTTTTAGGCAAAAATATTATGTTTAATACCATCAATCCAGTGCTTCAGCCTCCTATTTAGTTTGTTCACTCTGTTGATGATCTGTTCAGCCAAATCCGGATTTGAAAGGAATGAAATGGATTAAAAGCAAATCAGAGGAGTAAGATTTTAATCACATGGTCTTCTGTCCGAACAATAAAATTTGTGAAAAAAAAACCTCCCAGAGGGAGGCTTTTTATATCGGACTACTTTGCTAACATTGTCCAGGAATGCCTGGATCTGCCTATATAACAGTAACGTTAGCGGCGGCAGGTCCTTTTTGGCCCTGCTCGATTTCAAAACTAACAGTATCACCTTCATTTAAGGATTTGAAACCGTTGCTGTTGATCGCTGTATGATGAACAAAAACGTCATCACCATCCGCTTGCTCAATAAAACCAAAACCTTTGCTATCGTTAAACCATTTAACTGTACCTTCAGTCATAGTGGATACTCCATTTGATTATTTTATATTTTACTAACATCCAGCATCCACCTACATCATAAATGGTACTTTCAATCAGATCGTGACCGATTCGGAAGTGAACCCGCCTTTTTATGAGTTTTTCAGCTCAAAGAATAAGTCTGACAGATATGATTGATAAATGTTAGATTTATTTTTATTTTATTTCAAATAGTTAACTTAAATCAGGTTTCAGACTCGCAACAATAAAACCGGGAGATCCAAATCTTATTTATATTGTGATCAGCCCCTTGAATTCGCTGATCATACGAAATTTCCATCCAAAGGAATTGAACTGGTCGGTATCGGAACAAACCTGGCTTGCCTCAGAGGGATCAAACCCAATCAGAAAAAAATGGCCGATTTGTCCTCATATGTTGCCAAACGATATGTAACCTGAAAGTCAATAGGCAAGCTTTACTATTCGTCTTTTGCACTGATATATATGTGTACTCTGGAAGAGTCAATAGATTTTCTCTGATCAACAGCGATATATTTCAGAGTTTTTACAAGTTTTCCCAGTCTTTCATATCCGTAATTTCTTGGATCAAAAGATGGCACATTCTTATTTATATACCCACCTACAGCTGATAGAGGTGCCCATCCATCATCCTTAGATACGGCCTCTATTGCTGAGATAATTATCGGCTTCAAATCCGCATTCTCTGACTCATCAACTTTCTCTTTTTCAATTTGTCGCCTCAGAATCTCTGTGTATACAAATTTGTCGCAGGCCGATATAAATGGCTCTGGCGTTTTCTTTTCGCCAAAACCAAAGACAGTTAAGCCTGCTTCTCGAATCCTTGTTGCGAGTCTTGTAAAATCACTGTCGGAAGATACAAGGCAAAAACCGTCTAACCCTCCCTCATGGAGCAAGTCCATGGCATCAATGATGAGAGAGGAATCTGTTGCATTTTTTCCTGTCGTATAGCTGAACTGCTGAATGGGCTGAATGGCATGTTTATGCAAATGAGGTTTCCACCCTTTTAGATTTGGTGTCGTCCAATCTCCGTAGGCGCGCTTGACACTGGCGATTCCAAATTTAGCAATCTCCGCCAACAGTTCAGCACAAATTGATGCTTGAGCATTGTCTGCATCGATCAAAACTGCAAGTTTCCTGTTTTCATTTTCTGACATATAGTCTCCTTATGGACGACTGATGTTTTGTGTTTAGATGAATTGAGACTCCGGGTTTCCGGCAAAAGAGTACCCAAATTGTTGTTCTGCATTGAGACGCATTCAGGAGCAATACTTTCAGATATTTTTCATGGTTGAATTTCAATCGAGTATAATAACAGTAATATGTTTATTATATCAATATCAGAAGCAAGGGAATTCGTCGAGCAAGGATTATTTTAGATAATCTTTAGGAAAATTGAGAAAAGACTGATCAGGATTTAATACATTTTTTGAACAATCCATAACAAAATTTATGTTTGAAGCAAGAAATGCATCGGATTTTTGTTTCATTATCAACCTGATTTAAGGCTGTTTAAAGCATTGTAATTTTGGAACGATATTATTTTGAGGAGGGACAGGATAAACCCTTCAATAGCCGCTTTTCCGTTTGACAACACATCCGCATGTGTGAACAGTAATCGGGCAATTGTTAGCTGTATAATAATCCAATTAAGGTATTATGATCCCACTACGTTTATATACGGGACAAAAAGGCTGGCCCTATTTGTTTTCATGGGGGCATCGCATCTCGGGAATTTTTTTAACAATCTATCTATGGTTTCATATTTATACGCTGAGACTTCTTGAAACCCCGGTCTTATATGAAACCCGGATGAGTCTTTTCCAGTCTTTCCCGTATTCTTCTCTGGAATGGTTACTGAGTATTCCGGTGATTTTCCATGCCCTGAACGGTGGGCGCTTGATCCTTTACGAGAGCTTTGGCTTTAGAAAAGACACTGCCATCATGCGCCTGGAGGTTGCTTTTTCCGTGGTGTATGTGGGGTTTTTGGGTTTCCTGACCGTTTATTCTCTACCCGTCGTTAAAGCAGTATCATTCTGGATTCCCGTGCTGTTCTGTAGTATTTTGATGGCTGGTTTATGTGCTGTCAGGATATACCCCACGAAAATCGGAATGACGTGGAAGCTCCAGCGGATTACGGCTGCTCTCTTGCTGGTTTTGGTTCCTGCACATCTCCTGTTCATGCACCTTCATCCGGATATGGCTCACTCTGCGATTAGGGTTATTGATCGCTTACAAATTGATTTCATAAAGCTTTTAGGTTTCGTTTTTATGTCCGGCATCTTATATCATGGAGCACATGGCTTGA
>PJEL010005232.1_pt1 | contig 10496 bp, 14 predicted proteins | sample 1853271 | NCBI WGS metagenome assembly PJEL01 (sample SAMN08108733, study PRJNA415343) | Invertebrate metagenome, whole genome shotgun sequencing project. | host: Globobulimina | place: Sweden: Gullmar Fjord | collected 2015-08 | reverse complement strand
CGGTTGAAAAAGTCCACTGCTTTTTGCTGATCCTGAGTAACGCCCGGTCTCAACTTGATTTCGTCGTAATACTTACTCTTAGTTTCTTCCAAATAGTTTTTGGCTTTTGCAACTTCTTCTTTAAACGCAATTTTCTTTTTGCGCATATCTTTTTCCTCATCTACGTCTTCGTCATAAACAAAGTCCTCTAAAATGAGATCTATATCTTCACCTTCTAAATAAGGCTTTTCTTTTTTATAATATTCCTTTAATAATGTAACGTCATCTATTTTAGAATAGTCAGCGTTAAGTCTGGTATAGTCCTCTATTGTCCCACCGGTATCTTCCATAAAAGAAACTAGCTTTTCAATGTTTTCTGGTAAAGGTTTACCTAATACTTTTTCGTCTCTTATTGCTTCTTTTACCTCTTGTACTTGCTGCTCTGTTACTTCTTTGATTGGAGAAAACCCTTCAGCATCCTCGTTGGACTCTTGTACAGATTCTCCCACCTTTGCGCTATCTCCGGATGATTCTTCCACAGATACCTTCTCTGTTTCTCCGATTTGAATGGCATCGTCTTCTTGTTTAGGTATTATTACTTTTGTAACATCAGGTGCTAATTCAACTAAGGGTTCTTTAATATTTACCTTAATTGGTCCATCATCTTTTGTTGTTAATTTTTTTGGAGTTTTCTTTTTAATTTTAAACTCGCCTTCCTGTTTAACAGGTTCATTTGTTTTTACTTCTGACATAATATAATATAATTAAATAGTTGTTACTTTCTACATGAAAGCTTGCATGCCTTGTTCAGGCTGATTTTCAAAGTCTATTGGTAAGCCATCGTTTTTTCTTTGACTTATTAATTCGCTTTGCTGCGTAGCTTCCATTTTGCTACGATTATCTTTACGATCTTCAATTGCTCCTTCTTTTTGTTGGATTGTTTGAACATCTAATTGTTTAAGCTGCATATCGTACTGAAATTTTGTTTGCATTTTTTGTGCTTCTAATTGCGCTGCAATTTCCATACGTTGTATTTCCATTTGATTTTTAGATTGCTCAAATTGCACGTTAGCTCCCATTATAGCTTCTTGCTTTTGTACCTCAGCCATAGCTGTTTTTTCCGCGGTGTCTGCTTGAGACTTTCCTTGCGCTGCAATATTTGCCTGTTGGTTAGCTTGATCTTGTTTAGCTTTTGCTTTACGTTTTACTTTAAGCATTTGATTTGCTAGCTTAAGATTTTTAATTTGCCTTAAATCTATAGCGTCTTCTAAATCTAAACTTCCTTGTTGCAATGAAACTTGAATGTTATTTTCAAGCTGAGCTAGCTCTTCGTCATCTGGTTCTAGCTCTAAAAATATACCAAAGTCATGCAAGTTTAAATTTATAACCTCGTCTAAAGTTTTTATATTAAACGTTGATATAGAGTTTTGTAATGCACTTCTTGTAAGTGGGAATTCTAAAGCATCTGCTATTTTAAGCGCAATGTTTTCGGCTAGTTTAAGAGTGATGTAAAGGCTAGACTGATTAATATGTCTAGTAGCAACATTAGACGCGTTAGCGGCCATCTTTTGCAGTCCTACGAGCGAATTCTTATCCATTGCTGTGCCGTCTCTAGCTTCATTAAGCCCAGTTACATCGCGTATCATTTGTAAGTAATATTGATACGTTTGTATAAGAGCTGCAATCTTAGCTTGGCCACTTGAACTATTAAGTTCTTGAATAGGTACTTTACCTGGATTCATATCACCGTCTTGAGTAAGTGATCTACCAACTATCGAACCTGTTTGGAAATACATATTTAATGCTTCCGCTGGATTGTAATTAGTTCCGTTACCTAAATCAACTTCTGCAAGCCCGTCCATATCTAAGTATACACCGTCTGGCACCATACGAGATAAAACTTGCTGCAGCTTTAAATGAGTTAATTGAATCATATCTGCAAAGCCGATACATTTGCTTACAATAGACTCAATTCTTCCTTTGTACATTCTAGGTGCGCATATAGCATAATTCATTTCAACCTTAGTTGTATCAGCTACTGGTCTTGACATATTTTCTGCCAACCCCCATTTAAGCATATCGTTGTTACCTAATACTTTTGCTCCTGTATATAATACCTCAATAGATCTTGATACCCTCTCAAAGTTATCATTTTCTGGTGGATTAAATGTGTCTGGCTTTTCCAAAGCTTTTAATAATCCTTGTTCTGTTTGCTTTATTTTGAATACTTGATTGTGATATGTTTTGTATTCAAAGTATAAAACTTGCACTGTATTTTTATCGTAATTACCCCAGCCTGTTACATATTGGCTGTTGCCTGGCATTTTTTGAATTCTAGCAAGTTCTTCTTCGGATATGTTAGGAAATTCTTTTTTAAGTTCAGGAATTGTTATAGACTTTACTTCGCCTACATAATATATGTCATCAAAGTTTGGATCTTCCGTGTAAGAATAAATGGTATAAGCTGGATCTACATAATCAACTGTTACACCTTCTGCAGTATTAAAACCTGTTTTAGCAATAGCAATCCCTAGAACAGTTAAATCCATGTTCAATCTTTTCCTAGTAAGATCGTATTTGTTTTGAGCAAGCACAGATGATATAGCTTCTTCCTCTGCTATTTCAATTGATTGCTTGTAGCTTAGTTGCATGTGAAGTTCAAGCTCTTCTTTAGACTCTGGTATTGTATCTATATTAGGTGTTTGGTATAAATCAATTCCTAATGTTTGCTTTAAACTATCTAAATACTCTTTAGCTACCATATCCTCATAAAGCATGGAAGCATAATCTGTTCTTTTCTTTATTGATTGAGGATCTTGTGCATATGCTTTTATATCATAAGACTTAGATGAAATACCATTAACCACTATATCTACAAATTTAGATAATATAGGCACAGGTTTCCAGTCTAAGTTTAAATAAGACAAATCGCCATTAATTGACAGCTCATCTTTATACTTTTGTATTGATTGCTCTCCTCGAGCATATAATCTTAATTGGTGAAATTGATTCCAACTAGTTAAATATCTATTACCGTTGGTTCGACCTTGACCAAACCATTCGTATTCAATAGCCTGCCCAACTTGCGTACCATATTCCAAACTTGCTTTTTCTGCGTCACTTACTACTTGACTAGGAAAAGCGCTGTTTGTGTTAGTATATATACTCATTTAACTTATTATTTTTGATATTGAACCTTTGTTGTCGTACTTTTTAATTCCTAAATCAACCGGTAACGGTCTTTCTCTTTTAGGACCTGGCGTGTATCTATGCTTGTTACATGCCATCAATGCTAAGCCTGAACTTATCGATGCATCGTGTTTTGTTCTATTATTAATATTAAACTTTGCCCAATCTTCTAATGTTCTTTGAAAGTATACGTCGCCGTATCCTGTTTCTTTAAGCCCTACAAATTCATTTATATATGTTTCTATAGCAGCCGCATGAGCTTGTTTTATATCTTCACTTGAGTTTGGTATACCACCTAACTCTCTTTCTGTTACTGATAATTTGTTATATTTTCTATCCGGTCTATTAATTGAATAGCCTCTATAGCCTCTTCGTTTAAAATGATATAACAATCTGGGTTTATTATTTTCAGCTAATATTGGCATACCATAAAATACGCAGGCCATTAATACATCTTCAAAAAATATTTCAGCAGTTTGTGGCCTGGCTATATATTCTAAAAAGAAATGATTAGGAGGTACATCCTCCATACTAAACTTTGTTAACCCATGAAGAGCACCTTTCGATCCCCTACCGTCCACAGTGCCTGATATATCATATGGATCACAACCAAATGCTCCACAATGCTCATTACCAGGATAATTAGTACCATTTTTTATATATCTTTTATTTTGCAAGTTTGCTGGCGGAACCCAAGTTACTAAAAATCTACCGTCATTATTTGGAACAAATATTACCTTAGTGTCTTTTTCTGCATTTTCCCACTGGAAACTTCCTCTTGTTACGTTAATTGAATTTTTAAGATCTTCATTGAAATCTATTTGTTGATATATCTTAGTTAGATTAAATAAAGATTGTTTTGATTCATCTCTAAACGCGTGCTTAGTTGTACGTGGAAATTGTCTGTAAAATTCGTTTAAGCTATCTTGATCTGATTTTAAACCTTCTACTTCATTTTCCCAGTACTCTATTACGCCTTGTGTTATTTTTGTTCCGTGTGGATCTGTAACTTCTTTTTTTGGTGTGTTGAATACAGGTAAGCCATAAGAATCAATGTATCCTTCGTAGTTCCATTCCATAGGTATGAACAAAGAATAGAGTCCTGAGCGAGTCTGTCCGTTGGCGTTTCTTTGTGTAACATCTGAATCATTGTAAAGCTTTTTAAAATTATCGCCGCCTTTATCTAATGAGTTTGACGTTGATCCCATCATACATTTGCCTATTACTCTACTACCTAATCGAAGGGTGGTTTTCGTAACACGCCAGTTGTTGAGGATGTTGTTGGGCCTTTCCCATTTCCCCGATTCATCGTGGACGAGGAGTTTGAGTTTTTCCCCATCGTAGGCGTTGTCACCGGTGTTCTTCCAGTCGATGGTGGTGTCCAAACCGGTAATTTCTTGTATTTTTTCGTTGGCTTCAAGCTTTCTACGGGTAAATTTGGAGGCAGGGACTCTGTAAGCGAGTTCGGTCTTTGGCCTGTCCATACCGTCTTGGATCGGTTTGAAAAAGAAGGGATAGTTAACGGAAATAGGTACGACCTTATCTGTGAACATCTTTTTAGCATCGGCACCAGATTTGGACAATATGCCAAACCGTGAATCCGTTGATATTGTAGCAAGGTTGACCGATTCAGCTGAGGACATAAATGAAAATCCGCTTCGACGGTTTTTAAGATAACACATTCCATATGACCTGGTATCGGATTTGCATGCCTCCCAAAATATGTAGAATAATCTATTCGATTCCCTAAAGTCTGGTTGCCCGACGTCAATCTTACTCCACTGCAAGTACATATAATAAGTGCCAGTAATGTAAGTAGGAATACCTTTGCTAATGAACCAAAAGCCTTCTTCACGTCGTGTAAATTCTTCATCAATATAGTCATACCATTTTTCTTTAAAATCTAACGGGTATTCTTCCCAGTCAAATACAGATTTAATTTTTTTTAATTCTTTTGGGTATGGTGTATAAGTCCACTTATCTTTTTCAAATTCAACAACATCTTTTACTTTAGGCAAAGCTATTTTAAGGTTTTGTATTTCATAAACCTCGCCTATCTCACCTGTTTTACTTATAACGACAAGATCGTGCTCTTCGTTATAGCCATATTCCCATTTTTTATACCTATTCATTCTTTTAAGAACCTTAGGCTTTACATGGTCTTTTAATACTTTATATAAAGTTTGCTCGTACATTACTTAGATCTACCTTCAGCAAAACCTCTAAAAGACTTTTCTTCTTTTACTTCTTTAGGTTTTTCATTTAACAAAGCTTCTTCAGCTTCAATGCGATTAAGTATTTCAAAGCAATCAAATATTGCTAGCTTTTTTGTAGCTGCTGCATTTTTTAATCTATCCGCCGTGATATCGTCTCCTGAATCAACAATAGGTTCTTTTGCTACCTTTATTAATTCTTCAACAGCTATTTGACCAGCTAGGATTATATTCTTCTTCGTTTCCTTTGTGTTCATACTTAATTACAATATCATTTGATTTCATACAATATAAACGCTTACCTTCAATTAAGAATTCCCATTCACCATTAGGCTTGTAGCCTACTAAGTCGCCTGGATTAATATTAAGCGCTTTTAAGAAGCTATTGCCGTATTTTAATATACCAATAAGGCTTTGCTCTTTTTCCAATGTTAAAGACTCCTTGTCTTTTATTGGTGTTATAAAACATCTGTCATTAAACGAATTCCAACCTGTTTTATTTTTATATAAATATATTTGGTCTGCAGCACAAAAATATAAGTTATCTTTAAACCAAGATCTACTTTTTTTCTTATCACCTTTCATATCGTAAAATGTTCTAAACACATTTTGGTGAATAACAATTGTATCGCCTGCTTTAATACCTGTGCTAAAAGCTTTGGGTGTTTCTAAAACTTTAGCTAATCTATTTACAAATTTAAAATCTTCTATACCTGTATTTACAATTAGCTGCTTGTTACCAACTTTAATTTTATTACTGTACTCATCGCCTAGCGGTTCTACAATAAAGTCGTATATACTTTTCAATACTCCAAGTCATACTCAACAGAGATTGCCATGTTAGAATTAAACTTCTTCCATGGCATTACCTCATTGCTTTTTTTAATATGAATATTATAAGAACCGTCAGATTCATTTAATAAAATGTGCGATATTTCGTGTCCGCCATAAACTTGTTGACCAACCGAGTAATGCATAGCATCATTTTTATAATCAGAACCTATACTGATTTTTCTTATATTATTCTGCATCTTCTTTTTCGATCTCAGTATAAGAACCGTCTTTTAAGTCAATATTTACTTGACCATATTCATCTTCTAGCTCTTTCTTAGTAGCTTCAATCTCTTTAGATAGTTCAGCTATTTGACCGTGAACATTTTGTTTTTGGACGTCTAGTACTCCTAAAGTTCTTAACCCCTCGGTTAATTTAGCTTGTTGATCTTGAACGGTTTTTAATTGCTCTTCAGTAATCATTGCTTTTACCATTTCTTTTACTTTACTCATAATTTGATTTTATTTAATTGTTTATATTAATATAGTTACTTATATATTAGTTATTTACATATAACAATATCAGCTTCTATTAAATCTCCGCTAAAGTCTGTTACATAATCTACAGCTATTGGCAATACGCTTCCAGCTACTACTTTAAATTCCACACTTTGTGCTGCAATTGGTATGCCTTGGTTAACTGCTGTTATTGTAGCTTTTGCTCCTCCAGCACCCCCACCAGCTTCGGTAACTGTAATTATGTCACCTACATTATAACCTGATCCAGCAGCAACAATATCTAAAGATTGTATAACTCCGGCATCTTGTGTTATAGCTACTGTTAGGCCTTGAGCCATATTGTTAGAGCATGTTGTATCCGCTGTTACATCTGTGTAAGCAGCGCCTCCAGATGTTAGGCTTAATGAGCTAACAGAGCTTAGACTAGTGCCTGCTGGTATAATATCTATTGATCCAGAATCTCCGCACCATATTAGAGAGCTGTTTAATAAGGTTCCTAAGTCACCTGTTTGATTTTCAAAAACCCAAGCCGGTTTACCGTCTGGAGTTCCTGTTTTGCCTACAGCTCGCATTGCTTTGCCGAATACTCCGGCTGTTATTGGATATTGTCCCATTTTTTATTTATTACTTATTGATTTATATTTCTCAAAACCACGTGAACCAAAATAGGCTACGTATACGGTTGTTAATAGTTGTTTTAATAATTCTATCCATTCCTGTTCTACAGTAAATGAAATTTCGTGATGACTATCAACCCATATAAAGGCTATAGCCATAAATGACAAGAATATAAGCGCCATAGGACGCGTGTTTTTGCTAAGCCAAGAGTCAGACGTCATATCTGATTCCCAGCGTTTTGTTATTTGGTCTTCTGCATTAGCTGCAGCTTTTTCAACTATGACTTGAATTTCTTTCTTAATCTGAAGCTTTTCTTCGTCTGTAGTAGTAAGCTTGTCAATAACATCCCCAACATCTTTGATAACGTTACCGCTTAACCATTCCCAAATTTTTTTCATTTATCTACAAGTTCTGCATCCAAATAAAGATCCAATCGCACCTCTCCTGCTAAACGCATATCCTATATTGCTAACTGTATTTTTTACTCCACGCCCAATTGCTTCTCCAGCATCTCCAATAGCCCTACCTGTGTCTTGAATAACATAGCTTTTTGGCTTTGGATTTGGCTTTGGCTTTGGATTGGGTTTTGGATTTGGCTTAGGTTGTGGGTTGGGTGGTGTAATTTTTACTTGCGCTCCTCCTGTTATTTTCACTTTTGGTTGAGTTATTCCGTATGGCTTTAAATTAACGCTAGTAATAGATTCAGTTTCTGTACCTCCCCTAGATTTATTAGCATTAAATTTTCTAGCTGCAGCTACATCGCCTCCTTCTGCTTCTAATTGCTTATAACTTTTTTTAGCTTTTCCAGTTCCTGTTTGTGTATAGTTTCTAGTGCTAGTTAAAGTTCTTGTGCCATCAGGATTATTTACCATATTTCTGCTGCCTCCACTATAAACCTTTGGAGCGTTAGATGTATTAACTTTAGCTTCAGCTTCAGCTTTTTCTTTAACTGGATCAATACTGTGAGATTTGCCGTGCATATGCGTTGGTGGATTTCCTCCACCCAGATGTTTCATTATAAATGCCATATTATGTGTTTTTATAAGCCTCAGCTTCCCAAGGCAAATTTTTAGCCCCTTCTTTCATATCAGCCCTTGAATATTTTTTACCCTTCCAATATACGTTGTCATCATCGTAATCTAAATCACCACGCTTCATTTGATTTATATGAACCATTTCATGATTAATTACATCCTGACATTGAGAAGGATCTAAGTCTTTGTTTAATATTATAGTACCATTATTGTTAGCTTTTCCCATAACACCATCTTCCATAGGTACATTGTAAATTGGAGTATTATTTGTTTTATACGGGGCGTTAGTAAGTTTAAAAGCCATTTGTTATTGTTTGTAAGGAAATATTTTATTCAATGCTCCTTTTCTGGCTTCACAACCGCAAGGGACATTTAATCCCTTGCTCATTGTGTCAACCATTGTTTTAATACCAGTAGCTTTAGTAAACTTTTCTATGCTGTCTCCTAAACCTTTTGATTTCATAATTATACTGCTGCGTATGCAGATGAAGTAAATGTAGCATAGGTTGCTTGTGCAGTAACTACAATTCGTCCTTGTTCTCCTGACTGAGCAGCTGGTGCTTGTGCAGTTTTTAAAGGTGGTACTACTGTAGAAACAACTCCTCCTGGGTTTGCTTTCATAGCGGCATAGATAGCTAAAACAATTGAATTAGCCACTAAAGGAGTTAAATGTGTTATTGTAAATTTGAAACCTCCATTAGCTAATACAATTTTAGTTGAAGTAGCGTTTACTGTTTCTACGTTTGCAATTTCAGAAATAGGAATTAATACTTCTTCTTGCGCCCCTGTTAAAGGGAATTTGATAAATTTTGCCATTTTTTGTTTTGTTTAAGTTAATGTTAATGTTAGTGTTAGTGTTTGGCTGAGGTTTGTACAGTCCTCTCTGTTTTACATATAATCTTTTTTATAAGCGGCTGCTTTGTTCATTTGAGGAGCCATGCTAGCTTTAGCTTTTTCGTAATCGCCATCGTTATCAGCCATAGCTTTACCAAATTTATTTCCTTCTAAAGGAGTTCCCATAGATATTGGGCTTACGTGTTTTGACATCCATGATCCTCCACTAGCTACTTTAGCTACTGGATTATCTTTTAATAAGTTTGATTTTTCTTGTTTGTTAGATTCCATAATTGTTTAGTGTTTTATCCTTCGTTATAATCGTAGTAATAAGAATTTTTATTGCCTAAATCGTTGTAATATCCTGGTTTAGGCTTAAGCTTACCTTCTTTTTGGCTTTTACCGTGAGAATGTGCAATTACATGTTTTGCCGGTGAACCATGCTTCTTTTCATCATACTTCAAATCTCCAGCTAACTTAGATATATGCTTTTCGTCAGCTGTCATATTTTCATCGCTATGGCCATGTTTATTATCATATTTGATATCTTGTTTAAGATAATCCATATGTGCTTCGTCGTCTTTTTTAGTAGCACCCATATTAGATGAGTTTACTTTTGACCATTTTGCGTTTCCGCTGTATTCTCCGTAATGTCCTTTATACATAATTTTATTTTTTATTTATTGCAAATAACCGTACCAGCGCTAGTTACACGATCAACTCCATTAGCGCACTGGTTTTTAGCATTTTTAATTCTTTGAGCATTATCAATTTTTGCTTTTCCGCTTGCTCTTAGACTATTTGTTTTTTCTTTATAATCTGTTACACCGTCTTTGTTTGTATCTTTTGTGTAATTTGCAGTTAAAAAGCCTAATTTATTTTTATCTAAAAATTGTTTAAGTTTACTTCCGCCTTTATCAACTCTTGCATCTCTTCTATCAGCTTGTTTCTTTTGCTCACCACCTATAGCTTCTTCTGTAAATGTTGCTAACGTGCCAGCTGTAATATCGTTTTGTAATTTAGAAAAATGCTCCGCATCAGAAACAGTAACCATACCGTCAGCTCCTGAACTGTATGCTCCTTGCAGAGGTGATTTTTTAAAAAACGGCGATGAAAATTTAGAGCTGCTCATTATTTATAAACTTTAGCTATTGATGAAATTGGCCCTGCTTTATATTCACAAGGGTACTTAGATACTTGCATACCTGTTATACCTGAGCTTGATCCAGTTCCCATTGGAAACCCTACTTTACTTAAAGGACCATCCCATACGGCGTTTTCCCCAACTTGTCCGTCAAGCTTAGGATTGTTTATTATTGCTTTATCTTTATCCATAATT
>PJEL010005231.1_pt1 | contig 10497 bp, 12 predicted proteins | sample 1853271 | NCBI WGS metagenome assembly PJEL01 (sample SAMN08108733, study PRJNA415343) | Invertebrate metagenome, whole genome shotgun sequencing project. | host: Globobulimina | place: Sweden: Gullmar Fjord | collected 2015-08 | reverse complement strand
GAATGTGTGCCCGCCTCCGAACGTGCTGTTCACGACGTAGACAGGAAGACCGTTGTACTGGCTGAAGACGCGCACGGACGCTCCACCGACGTCCGGCCCCGTCGAGTCGCATCGATTGTTGATAAACACGGAGTTGACAATCTTGAATCGTCCGCCGCGCACCCAAACGGCACCCCCGCCATCGGGGTCGAGGCCCGTGCTATTGGCATCTTTGAAGGTGAGGTTCTGCACCGTCAGACGCGGATGATCTTGATTCTGGCAGTGGCTGGTGGTCCAAACCTGATCCGGATCGCAGGTGTTCATGTAGAGGATCCGAGTGTTGCCTCCGCCACTGAGCGTCACCTTGCCCCCACCGTCAAGGACGATTTCCGGTCCGGTGTTGTTGACCACTTTGGCCGCTGATGTCATCACGATGGTGTGGGGATCGGGCCCGCAGTCGAACGTGATCACGCCACCCAGGGCAACCGCGTCCACGACAGCCTGCGATGTGCAGGACACAGGAGTTCCGTTGCCGATCACGATATCGCGACTCGACGTGTCCTCCATTCCGGCTTCTGTCGGCACGGGGTAGTTCCCATCAGGGTTGCCGGGCAGCGGAGCCGGTCGCGCCGGCGGGGTGATTGGGGTGAGGTCGAGTGCTCGGGTGAGGAACGTGGCCATGGTGTCCCTGGTAACGCTCCGGTCGGGGCAGAACCGTGTGTTGGCGGGTGGGTTGCATCCTCGGGTAATGCCGACAGCAGCAATGGCCTGGATGTCGTTCTCGAATATGTGGCCGTCGTCGTCGCTGAAGACATTGATGCCGGAGGCTGGATAGCGAAACACGCGGTTGAGCATCGCGGCCATGGCGCCTCTGGTCATGACGTGGTCTGGGCAGAAGAACGTGTTCGCCGGTGGATTGCAGCCTCTGGTAATGCCGGCAGCGGCCAGACGGTTGATGGACGCTTCAAAAATGCTGGCGTTGTCGTCGGTGAAGTAGTCGATATCGGTTGGCGACAGGTCGAGGGCACGGTCCAGAAAGGCGGCCATCGTGCCCCTGACAACGGTGGCGTCCGGGCAGTAGCGGGTGTTGGCCGGTGGGTTACATCCTCTGGTGATACCCTCGGCAGCTATCGCCTCGATCGCGCCCTCATGCTGGTTCCCATCGTCGTCCACGAAGGAGCCGCCCGGAGGCAACACCCCAGCGAACAGAACGAGGACGAGCGCGACCGCATACACGGTGTATACATCGGAATCGGGCCCTCGATACTTGAGCGATCAGGTCGGTCGAGGCAGACCATGGATCGCCGGGACAGATCCAAACTGCCACGAGTCTCGAGGAGTTCGCGATGAACGCCCAAGCGTTCCCAATAGCGTAGAGTGGGGGTATGACCGAGTTCTCGGTGAGGCTTGCTAACAGCCCCGGCCAGCTCGCAGCGCTGGCACGGCTGTTTGTCGATGCGGGTGTCGAGATCGAGGCGCTGGTCGCCCTTGCAGACAACGGACAGTCACACATCCGCATTGTCGTCCAGCAAGCAGCCAGAGCACGACGACTTCTCATGAACGCAGACATCGACTTCGACGAGCGCGCCGTGCTCGACACGTTTGTTCCGCGGGGTGACGGTGGACTCGCCGAAATCTCAGAGAGCCTCGCCCACGCAGGCGTCAATGTTGAATCGCTCTACTTGCTCCACACGAATGCCGAGGGCTTCCACGTCGCGATCACGGTGTCAGACGCCGAGCTTGCCCACCAGGTGCTTGCCGGCTAATCGGCCAGAATTCGCCGCACCGACGCGGCGATCCCAGAGGCATCCAAGCCGAGGCGCTCGAGAATCACACCGGGCTTTGCGTGGTGGAAGTACTCGACCGGCACCCCGAGTACCTTCACCCGCGTCTCGGCATCCACGTCGTCTAGTGACTGTTCGATGGATGTTCCGACGCCGCCCTCCCTGAAGCCGTCTTCTACGCTCACCACAACCTTGTGAGTAGCGGCATCCGCCAACATCTCAGCGTCGAGCGGTTTGACGATACGCGGATCCCAAACGGTGACATCGATGCCTTCCGCTGTGAGCGTGGCTGCAGCCTCGAGGCAGGCCTCGAGCATCTTGCCCGCTCCGATAAGGCATACCCGCCCATCACCCGTGCGTACCTTCCGCGCCGAGAGACCCGAGCCGACCGCATGCTCGGGAACGAACACAGCCTCGGTCTTTGGCCAGCGAATCGATACAGGACCGTCGCACAACTCGATGGCGTCCTGGAGCATCACTTCGAGTTCCTGATAGGACGACGGCGCCATCACAGTCATTCCGGGAACCTTCAGGCAGAGCACCATGTCGAGGATGCCGTGGTGTGAAGGACCGTCATCACCGGTCACTCCGGCACGATCGAGACAGAAGACGACGTGCTGCCCATGGAGCCCAACGTCGAGATTGACCTGGTCAATTGCCCTGGTGAGGAACGTCGAGTACATCGCCACGACGGGAGTGAGGCCTTCCATTGCCATTCCCGCGGCGGCACCAACAGCGTGCTGCTCGGCAATGCCGACATCGAAGCACCTATCGGGAAAGCGCTCAGCGAATCCAAGCAACCCCGTGCTGTCAGGCATTGCAGCCGTGATCGCAACCATCTTGGGATGCAGTTCGCCGAGCTTGACGAGCGTCTCGGTAAAGGCTGCCGTATAGCTTCCCGGCTTGATCGACCCGGTGTCGTGCATGAGCTTCACGGAGTCATTCTCCGCCGGGGCGTGGCCTCGCCCCTTCTGCGTCATCACATGGACAACGACAGGTCCGGGGAACTCTTTGGCGCTCCTGAGCGCGGCTTCGATCGTCTCGACATCGTGACCGTCGTACGGTCCCAGATAGCGAAGACCGAGGTCCTCGAAGAACGCTGGTGGCTCCCACATGTCACGAATTGCTGCCTTCGTGGCGCTGATACCGCGTTCGATTACATCTCCCACCAGCGGCGTGCTGCCGGCGATCTCTTCGAGTTTGCGCTGTCGCTTCATGTAGATCGCATTCGCTCGAATACTCATCAGGCTCTCCGAGAGCTTGGAGACGGTTGGGGCGTAGCTTCGACCGTTGTCGTTGAGAACGATCGTGACGTCCCTTTCGCTGTGACCAAGATTGTTGAGACCTTCGAATGCCATACCGCCGGTCATTGCGCCATCGCCGATCACGGCCACCACGTGCCCGTGACCACCGCCGTTGTCCTGTAGTTCACGAGCGGTTGCGATGCCATACGCGTAGCTGAGCACGGTGCTGGCATGACTGTTCTCGATGACGTCGTGATCTGACTCAGCCCTGCTCGGGTAGCCGCTCAGACCGCCCTCCGTACGCAGGGCCGCGAATCCATCTCTTCGACCCGTGACGATCTTGTGAATGTATGCCTGATGACCGGTATCCCACAGAATCGTGTCTGTGGGTGACTCGAAGACACGGTGAAGCGCAAGAGTTAGCTCCACCACGCCGAGGTTGGATCCGAGATGCCCACCGTGACGCTCAACAGCATCGACAACGAACGAACGGATTTCACCTGCGAGCTCGTCGAGTTCGTCGTAATCAAGACGGCGGACGTCCGCTGGGCCGTCGATGTGTTCCAGATACATTGTGCGGCGATTCTCCCGGCTGGGACCGTAGTTGAACGGTACCGGACTGCAGGTCTGTCTGCCATCGGTCCAGCTGCGCGTCGCTTTGCACGCACCACCGCAAAGGTAGCCTCAATGGCAACACATCCAACACTGTGGAGGCGTACATGACCCTCGGATTCGGTCTGCTGTCAGCTCAGCGGTCAGCGGGCGACAGCCGCACATGGGAGGACGTCTATGGCCAGACGATCTCGCTGTCCGTGGAGCTCGAGCGCCTTGGCTACAGCTCTGTGTGGACCACGGAGCATCATTTCGTTGACGACGGCTACATGCCTTCCCTTCTCGTGACTTCCGCGGCGATCGCCGCTGCCACGAGCACGATCTCAATAGGAACAGGCCTTGTATTGGCACCCTTGCATCGACCGGTGCGTCTCGCAGAGGATGCCGCAACCGCTCAGGTCATCTCGAACGGCCGACTCCTCCTCGGACTCGGCCTCGGGTGGTCACAGACGGAGTTCGACGTGCTCGGCGTTGACATGAGCCAACGCGGCGCGGCCATGACCGAGATGCTCCAGTTCCTCCCGCAAGCCTGGACGGGCGAACCATTCACGTGGGAGGGCGACGTGTATTCCTATCCCGAGCTGGCGGTCCGCCCTGCCCCTTCGGCTCCGATTCCGCTGATCGTGGGTGGGGGTGTTGATGCTGCTGTGCAGAGAGCGGCCCGGTACGCCGATGGGTTCTTTTCGAATGCCTCCCCTTCACGCTTCGCCGATCAGGTCGAGGTCGCACACGCTGAGATGGCGCGCATCGGCCGCGACCCTGCCTCGTTCCGCTGGATCTACTACGGAGTGATGTATCCGGGACCGCTCGAAGACATCCTCTCAAGCGCCTGGGCTCAGCGATGGAAGTACTCGGACATGGAGGCGTCTGCCACCCGTTCGGGCATCTCCACGGTTCCGGCCCTTCCTCCGGCGGAAGCGGAGGGGGTCGCCGAACAGGTCATCTGCGGATCGTCCAGGGAAATCGTCGACACGATCGGGTCGATCCGCGAACAGGTCGGCGTTCCGGTGGAATGGGTCGCCCGCAGCTTCTTCTTCGATCTCCCCTATGAGCGACAGCTGGACATTGCCGAGCAACTTGCCACCGAGGTCATGCCGTTCATTCCCGCCGGCTAGTGGACGCAGAATTCGTTGCCTTCGGGATCGTGCATCACGGTCCACACGAATGAGTCCTTCTCGTTGACGTCCTCGATCCGTGTCGCACCGTGTGCGATCAGGCGATCGACCTCTTGGTCGATATCGATTCGCCGCTGGGTCGCATCCGTATCGCGATCCGCGGCATTGATGTCGAGGTGCACCCGGTTCTTCGCTGTCTTCGACTCGGGCACCTTCTGGAAGTAGAGCCTGGGACCATCCCCATCCGGATCAATCAGCGCATCGGCTCCACCCCACTCCTCCTCGGGAATGCCTTTGTCCTCGAGGAACGACTCCCATGTGGCGTAGCCAGGTGGAGGTGGCGGCCTTTGATATCCGAGAGCTTCTTTCCAGAAGTCGGCGAGTTTCTCAGGGTCGTGCGCATCGAATGTGACTTGGAATGAGAGAGACATCGGCAGATCCTAAACGGCGTCCACGGCCGAAAGAACCCACGCAGCACCGTCGTGGGGATCCTCAATTCCGAGGTGGAGGTTCCACCCACCAACACGGTCGCCCGGATCCCACAGCACCCACCGCACGTCTGCGGCTTCCTCGCCAAGGCTCGATGCGTCTTCGGGCACATCGTCGTACCCGAGCAGTTCAAGGAGCACCCACCATGCACCGGCACGGCCGATAGGCGTCCCTCTTCGTCGCCCGTGTCCACCGCCGCTCGCACCTGCCCAGGCCATGGCCTCAAGAGCGGTTTGGAGCGAAACCTCGGCCATCCGAACCCTGTGCGGCCCGAGGGAGCGAATGGCGGCCTCGATCGTGCCGTCGACAGTCGCTACCTCTGCCTTGCCTTGGGAGTCCTCCCACCACGGCTTCACGAGGTTCAACAGCGTGTCACTCACTTCGTCATCTGGCTGCCGCTCGATCGGTGCTCCAAGTTCTGTCCAAGCCATTTCGATATCAAAGATGTCATCGGGGAACGTCGCCCTGTCCGATTCGTACTTCGCAACGGAATACACCGGTTCCCATGCCTGGAGCGCGACGGGAATCTCGAGAATGGACTGATCGATGTTCTCGGTGCCAACCGACTCACCGCGAATCGACCGCTCGTGTGCAACGAGCGCCCGGATTGTCGGCATTTCAAGATGATCCCCGATCTCAGTCCAGGGGTGCGAAGACGCCGCAACCTCCCAGAGCGGACCGAGTGAGAATCGCCCGCGCCCATCGGTCATGACTGTGGCGGCGATGTCGGCTGGGGCCTCAAGCGCGAGCCGGTATTCGGCGAATTGGGAGATGGCCCAAACCTGCTTGCCCCGCTCGACGGCCTCGTCACATCGATCACGGAGATCGACAAGCTCGGCCCAGTCTCTTCGGCTGCACAGCCCGTCTATGGCACGCACGAGCCCGGCAAGGTCGCTGCCTTCGATCAGTGCACTGAGGGGGTCTTCTGCCACGATCGCAGGGTAGTGAGAGCCTACGGGTCTATCCCGCTCGCGGCTCGGCACAGCCTGTGACGCTGACATCGACTTCAGTGACGCCTATGAAGACAAGCGTCTGATGGCGATACAGATCCGAAACAGTGACGCATAGGCGACCCTCGACGATGGTCACGGCGACGATCTCGTCGCCACTCCCCCAAGTGCCGCTAACCCTGCGAGCTTCTTGTTCGGCTGCGGCAGTATCAAGTCCGACCTGCGAGCCGTATGCGTCGGCAGCCGACAGCATCGATGCGCCTGCCTCTGCGGCAATGTCCGCAACGGTCGCCACATCTCGGTACGCGGCTCCGAGGAGCGAGAGCTCCACGACGATCGCAATGATCGAGAACGCGACGAAGACCAAGCCAGCGGTCATCGGCAGCATCGTTCCTTGCTCGTCACCAATCGCTCGTCCGTTCACGGAGAGCTCCGGTATTCGCTGACCTTCACTTCAACGGTGCTGTGAACCGTTCGGCCGACAGTGGTGCCTCCGATGCCGAGAAGGCTCACCTCCTGGGAAGCCACCACCACGACAGCGCCGTTGTGCTGGTCGACCGTCACGACAACCCCTTCGACAGGTGGAGGTTCCCCACCGTGACGTGCCACCCACACGGCGCCATCCCGAGCGGCAGCATGCACAGTTGCTGTCGCTTCGGAGAGTCTCGCAACCGTCCCGATCACTGGCAAGACCATGAGAATCACGGCGAAACCCATGATGATGACCTCGAGCAAGGCAGTGCCACGCTGCTTGATCACGGCGGGATCACTTTGGCGGCTGACCGCTCGATTGAGACGGTCAGAGGCACGAAGTCCGGACCCGGTGGCAGCCAACGAAACTGCAGAAGCGCGCTAATCGACGACGTGTCGCTCGTGACGGCAACGGACACGCCTGTGGCCCCCGGGACCACGGCCTGCACGTCGCGCTCGATGCTGTGCCGTACTGAGCTGTCATCGACGTCCGTTGCAACTGCTCTTCGCAAGGCAGCATCGACCGATGTTGCCGCGGCGTTGCGTGCCAAGACGAGGAACCCCATCTGCACGATGAGCATCATGAGTATGAAGAACACTCCGATGGCCACGAGACCTTCGACCGTGTGGGAGCCGTGCTCTAGCCGAAGAACCCGCTGAATTGCACGGCGACGTTCGACCAGATGTCGCCGGCAGTACCCCGGACCTGCGGGAGTAGGAGTGCGATCACGAGCACCGCAATCGTTGCGAGCCCCAGCCACTCCACTGTCGTTGCTCCGCGTTCGTTGTTGAACATGTTTCATCCCTCCTTGGGATTGTTGGTTCACGGCGCACCGGATAGCGCGCGCAGGCCCAGCAGCGTTGGATAGATGAGAAAGATCAGTGCGGTCGGAACCATGAGAGCCAGAACGGGCCCGTATGTGGCGATCGCCCGTCTACCCCCTTCGGATGTGAGGTCACGTTCGAGTCCGGCTCGGTAGTCGATTGCGAGGTCGCCAAGTGCTTCGGCAAGACGTCCACCAGTCATGTGCGCGTGTCTGAGGGTCTCGTAGAACCGTGTCGCATCACCGTGCGCTGTTGATAGAGCGGCTGATGTCAACGCGTCGGGCAATCCAACTCCGGAATCATGCTCGTCGAGCACGGCCGCGAGCTCTTCTGAAGTCACACCGTCTGTCTCGCCGACCACGGCACGTATGGCGCCATGGATCGATTCACCCGCGACCACGTGGAGAGACATCGCGTCCGCGATCACTGGGAGTTCGTATCTGAGCATCTTGGCGCGCCGCTCCTTGCGATTGGTTTCGTGCATCGACCAAACCACCCAGCCCGCGGCTGCACCAAGAATCGCCAGGCCGAGCGATGATCGAGATCTTCCTGCGAGAAACAGATCGCCCTGTGCGGCGAGGATGCCGACGAAGCCTCCAGCGATGGCAGCTGCTGATCCGCCAGCGGGGATCAACAGCTGCCATCGAGGATGATGCCCCTCATCGTCGCGAGGGGCTAGATACGGCTCCAAAGCTGCGGCCAGACTTGGTTTCGCCGTCGGGACGAAGAGCAGGAACACACCGGTTCCCGCCACCGCTGCGAGTACCCATGTCATTGCCGGACCGTCACTCGAACACCCTTGGTGGGGCGCTCAGCCTGCTTGCACGCCGCGCAAGCATCCAACCCCCGCTGGTGGCAAGTAGTCCACCCATGACAACGACCATGCCTTCGGCAGTGTCGAATACCGCGGCAGCCTGCGGGTTCGTTCCGATGGAGAGAGCAAGGAGCATCCAGGGAGCGACGAGGGCAACAGTCGCGGTCCAGCGTTGTTCTGTGAGTGCCGCATCGTGGGCACGCCTCAGTCGTATCTCATCGGCAACTGAGCCACCGATGGCATCGAGGACATCACCCACCCGACGACCACCCGTACGCTGAGCAATAGTGAGTGTTGCAAGTACGCGATCAGCAATCGGGTCATCCATCTGGTGCCGAATCGTCAATAGGGCGGGCTCGAACCCGCCTCCGAACGTGACCTCGTGGCGCACCACACCGCCGAATCGCTTGAAATCGCCTCCGGCTCGGTCGCACGAGTCCACGAAGGCGTCTGGGAGCGTTGCACCCGCTGCCACCGAGGAACGGATCTGAGCAATGAGGTCCGGCCACCGATCTGTCTGTTCTCTCTGAAGCCGATCCTCTCGCGATCGATCGAGACGAGCAGGGATCGCTGCACACAGCGCACCGATGGCCAAGGCTGGTGCAACCGTACCGAGCAAGCCCAGAGCAACCGCCGAGCCCACAACACCCGCTCCAAGCGATGCGACGATGGTCCGAATGCGGGGGCGGGGCACCTTGATATGCGGCCAAGGAGGGAGTCCTACAACCATGATCCACATGGCGCCGGCAGCCGCAAGAACGACCAGACCTCTCATCTGACGCCTCCTGCGGAGACGAGCGTGGAACCGGACCGCTCGAAGACGCGCTCAACCGTGAACGCATCGGGATCAAGCTGCTCCGGCACAGAGAGAATCTCTTGCACGTATCGGCCGTCGTTGCCTCTCTTCAGGAACACGACGAGATCGATAACGGCAGCGACGGTTCGTCTGAGGAACGGGATCGAGATATTCTCGCCGGCAAGTACTCCGTACGAAACCAGTTTCTCCAGTGCATCGCGCCCAGAATTGGCGTGGATCGTCGCGACTCCGGAGCACCCGGCGTTCAGCGCCATGAGCATGTCAAGAGCCTCTGGACCGCGTACTTCGCCCACAACGATCCTGTCCGGTCGCTGTCGCAACGCTTCCCGCACGAGATCGCGCAACGTGATGGCAGCGCCGCCATCGAGACCGGACTCGCGGGTCTGCATCTGCGTCAGGTCTGGAAGGTCGACATCAATTTCGAAGACTTCTTCACACGTGACAACCCTCCGGTCCGGCGGGACTTCACGCAGAAGGCAGTTCACCAGAGTTGTCTTTCCCGCACCGGGCGCACCGGCGACCAGAATCGTTGCGTCCTGGGCGACGCTCCGTCGAAGGTACGCGGCTGCTTCGACGGTCATTGCTCCCCGACCGGCTAGATCCTCAAGGTCTGACGCTGTGACAACGAATTTCCGGATTTGGATATTCATGCGATCGGGATGCGTGACCGGCGGGCCGGTGATGTGGACCCTGCTTCCAGAGGGGAGCTGCGCGGAAACGATCGGATTCGCCTGGTCGACGCGCCGCCCCGTACCAACGAGCAGTTGATCTGCGATCCGCCGCACAGCGTTCCGGTCTACGACGACATTGATGAGTTCCTTCACTCCGTTGCGAACGATGAAGGTTCGCTCGCCACCAATCACGATGATCTCTTCGATCATCGGGTCTTCGAGCAACTCAGCGAGGTATCCGTATCGGACTTGGTCGACGGCAGCGGTCATGGTGTAACTCCCACAGCTGAGAGGGCGTTCGTAAATCGCCTGTCGGGCATTCGCGCCGCCGCTGTGGTCCTTCTGACCTGTCGGCGTTCGGGAACAACAGCCGACGGCTCGAGACCGGTCCAACGCCGTACTGCGTCAACAACCTGTGAGCGTTCACGTGGGTCCACACGATTGAGGATCAGCGTCGGCTGTGGGCCCATCCAACGTGATGTGATTTGAGCCGCGCGTACGATGCCAATCGCTGACGCATCGACCACCAGAAGAACGGAATCTGACTCCTCAATGAGTGCACTCCTCGAGGACACGGCACCGGTGTCGAGGACCACGTTGTCGAACTGACTGGCGGCGGCATCGACCACGCCCGCGATCATCGTGTCACGGAGAGGATCCTCTCCTGGGCGATGGGATCCTGTAATGACCGAGAGCCGCCCCACGCTGTGGAGACATTCGGGGGCA
>PJEL010005230.1_pt1 | contig 10498 bp, 9 predicted proteins | sample 1853271 | NCBI WGS metagenome assembly PJEL01 (sample SAMN08108733, study PRJNA415343) | Invertebrate metagenome, whole genome shotgun sequencing project. | host: Globobulimina | place: Sweden: Gullmar Fjord | collected 2015-08 | reverse complement strand
GAAGCCGACAGAATATTTGAAGAAGGGATTGGAAGTATCGCAAAAATGATACATTCAATGGATCGTGGTAATAGAGAACTCGTTGCAGACCTGATCATCACCTATCCCGGTTGGGGACGTTAGAAAAATTGTTGGTGTCACACGAACAATACAAAGTAAAAAGTAACGAATTCAAGCCAGGATGATACCTGCGATATACAGATGACTGAGTTAACTTGTTATACTCTAGCCTGTTTATGAGAAAGAGTGACGCACATGATGGATTGGAATAAGTTACTGTCGACCAAACGGTATGGCCAAAACACGATCGAACCGATTTCTGCGTCCCGTAGCCCCTTTCACAAAGACCAGGATCGTATTGTATTTTCTTCTGCCTTTCGGAGATTACAGGATAAAACGCAGGTTCATTCTCTTATCGATAGCGACTATGTTCGGACACGTCTTACCCATTCTATGGAAGTAGCATCTGTTGGCCGCTCACTCGGTGCAAATGCCGGGCAAGTGATAATTGACAGGCATCTAAAGGGGAGTAATTTTACGCCTGCAGAATTTGGGCATATCGTCTCTGCTGCCTGTCTCGCCCATGATATCGGAAATCCACCCTTTGGTCATTTTGGTGAAGATACCATCCGTCACTGGTTCAAAACAGGGCCACTAGCAAGAGGAGAACTAGACCCTTTAACAGATGCAGAGAAAGCCGATTTCCTGAATTTTGAAGGTAATGCACAAGGATTTAGGGTTCTTACAAAACTACAAAATTGGCGATCAAACGGCGGTTTGCGCCTGACATATGCCACTCTCGGAACATTTATGAAATATCCAAGAATTTCTGATGTGACGAACATAATCAAAGATGATTTTGCCGGAAAAAAATTCGGTGTAATGCAATCCGAGCTAGATATATTTAAAGAAATCAGTGCTGAGTTGGGCCTTATTCAACGCGGACATGAAAGTTATTGGTGTCGCCATCCTTTGACATACCTAGTTGAGGCTGCAGATGATATCTGTTACTCCGTCGTCGATATTGAAGATGGTGTCAAACTATCGAGATTAGATTTTGCCGAGACCGAAGACCTAATGCTGAGGATTTTGGGGAAAACTCCACAGAGATATTCTGAATTTAAAGAAAAATCTGAGAAAATCTCCTACTTGCGAGCCAAATGCATTGGTCATCTCACCGGTGAAGTATCTGAAATATTTGCAGACTTTGAGAAAGAAATTCTGGACGGAACCTATGAAGGCGACCTGCTGCACCATTCACCAAATGCCAAAATTTTTGTGGAAATCGAAGATCTTTGCAAGAAGCATATTTTCAATCACCAGGAACGCATCCAAGCTGAACTCAGAGGTTCTGAGATATTGACAGCAACACTGGATGCATTTTTTGTCGCGAATCTGGAATGGGAAGAATATTGCACCAATGGTGTACCACCGTCTCCCAGGTCCAAGGTTGTGATGAATTTATTTTCAACGGACGAGAAAATGGATAAAACACGATACGAATGGCTCCTGGACATCACTGATTTTGTCTCAGGCATGACAGATTCATTCGCAGTTCGTCAATTTAAAGACCTCAAAGGGCTCGTTTGAAATCTGGTTAGGGCCGCAGGTAACTCATTGCACACCAATAGATAATTTTTCATACCGGACCCAAATCAACTTTTAATGTTCAAAATAAAGAGTTTGTTAAGACTTTGTTTAATACATTTTAGTACATTATCTTTTGCTATTTTTCAATCTAAGGGATACACGTTTCTATGCATTACCAAGATCCGGAGATACAGGGCAGGATTGAACATTTGTTCAATCATATGGCTGTCGCCTCTCGGATAACAACGGCTCAAACAGTTGCACACGATTACAAATCTGAAAATATCAATAAAGATGATTTCTATCTTGCCGAGCTACTGTTGAAATTTTTGATCAATGACGTAGAAACGGATGTTCGAGCAGCAATTGCGGAGCAAGTTAAAGATTTCGATGGGCTTCCAAGAGACTTAGCCCTGCAATTGGCGATGGATGTTGAGACTGTTTCCATCCCTATCCTGAAGACATCAAATGTTCTGCAGGATGAAGATCTTGTTGAAATATTGAATTGTGCGAGCGACGCAAAACAAGTGATTATCGCTGACCGGACTGGGCTTCCTGCAATCGTTACTGAAACAATTGCTGAAAAAGGATGTTATGACTCCGTAAAAACGTGCCTTGGCAATTTAAAAGCTGAAATTAGTGAACATGGATATGATTTTATCATTATTCGATATGCCAATGACAACATCATTCACGAACTTCTCGTTCGACGCCCTAACCTTCCAGAGAAAATAGTCACCCGTCTATCCCAAATTGTATCAGAAGAGGTTAAAAAACAACTCTTTGAAACAAGAGAAGTTCCCGAAGAAATTGCAACCCGCATGGTTGAAAATGCGAGAGAACATGCATTAGTTCTTCAGTTTTCCAGGCAGGTAAACACTGCGGAAAAACAAAATGCAGTGGTGCAGCTTGAAGCCGATGGTCGCCTGACAGCAACTCTAATGCTTCGTTCTATTATTCTGGGAGATTTCTACTTTTTCACGGCCTGCTTAGCCCATACGACAGGTATTTCAATGAAACGAGTGACATCACTCGTCTGCGATCATGGTTTTATGGGACTAAAACGGTTATATAATAAGGCGTGTTTGCCTCACTATCTGTACCCCGCGTTTAAAGCCGCGCTTGAGCAGCTGCAGGAAATTGAAAAACCTGTTCCACGCACTAATTCTGAAAAAGAACGGCAGACCATAATCGACAAAATCGCAATCATTTACAACTATGAAGAGGGTTTGGCAATAGAAACACTGATGGAAAAACTTCTGCCGAGATCCATTTGAGTAAATTTAAATAACAACAAAAACGCTGCTCACTGGAACATTTCGAGGAATTCAGTACGCTAGAAATTCTCCCACAAATTCTCTAAACTAAAACGATTATTATGCTAATAATTTTCTTCTATACTTCCAAAATGCAAGAAGGTAGTTTTCAGGAGTTCAGCCCAAATTTCGTATGAAAGGTCATAATTTTAATAATATTGGCTGTAGAGGTAAGTAACAATGCGTGTAGTAATTGCCGATAGACATGACCTTTTCCGGCAAGGCTTAGTGACAATTCTAAAAGAGTTGAATACAACCGAATTGGAATTGAGAGAAGCAGGCGATTTTCTAGAACTAAAAATTATGCTTCAAAAAGATCATTATGATCTGATCATAGCCGGCTTGAATGTTTTTAAAAACAAGGGAATTCATTCACTTGAGGATATTCGGCAAAAATATCCAACTATCCCTGTGCTTGCTGTCATTGAGAACCCGACGCCCAAATTGGTAGAAGAGTTACGTCATTGTAAACTTAATGGCATAATTTCAAAATCCGCAACGAAAGCGTCCTACATTCGGGCCTTGAAATCGCTGTTCTTGGGGGGAAATCACCTCCCTCCTAAACCTTCAAAAAGAAAATACTCCTATTTAACAGGGCCAATACTTTTCCCAAACCTTCTAACAAGGCGGCAGGAAGAAGTGCTATATTTGATCTCGGACGGTAAAAGTAATCGCGAGATCGCTGAATTACTAAGCCTGTCTGAGGGAACAGTTAAGGTTCATGTGACCGCCATATTCAAATCACTAGGTGTAAAAAACCGAACTCAAGCCATGCTGCTCGCCCAACAAAGCCGAGACCATAAATCCGAGACCTGATCTTTTGCGACATTGAACTGCTATAGACAAACAAGTTCCCCCTTGCCAGAATACCTGAAAAAACGAACAGGTATCTATCATGTCTCTCATCATCGACTATTACTCCACCATTGCGTCACCATGGGCCTATCTAGGACATGAACGCCTCTGCTCACTTGCTCAGAAATATCAAGCGACAATTAATTTTAAGCCGGTCGATTTCGGTTTGGTTTTCTCGAAAACAGGAGGTCTACCACTCGCCAAAAGATCTATACAAAGACAACAATACCGTTTTCAGGAGCTTGAAAGGTGGCGCGATGAAATTGGTATTGAGCTAAATTTGCGACCGAAATATTTTCCGGTTGTTCCCACTAAAGCGACATTGATAAGCCTGCAGGCTGCAAAAGAAGGATTAGACCCACTCCCCATTGCCCATGCATTCATGCGAGCTATCTGGGCAGAGGACAAGGATATTACTGACGAGACAACATTGACCGATATCACTTCCAACTTGGGTCTTGATGGCAAGCGCCTATTGGAATGTTGCGACACGCCAGATCTCTTAACTCTATGTGGGAGTTATACCAATGAGGCATTGAAGCGCGGTGTGTTTGGGGCGCCAAGTTACGTCATAGAAGATGAAATATTTTGGGGCCAAGACAGGCTGATGTTCGTCGAGAAAAAACTAAAACAAGAGGCGGAAAAATGACATTGGATCCACAAGCAAAATGGGTTTTGGATATTGCCGAACAGGCAAAAGTGCCTCCCATTGATGAGATGAGTGCCAATGATGCCAAAGCCGCGTATGAAGAACGCGCTTTGAAATTGTGCTTTCAAGATGTTCCTATTGGGAAAACTGAAGATCTGAATATTGCTGGGCCTCATGGCAATATCCCACTGAGAATTTATCACCCTGTCAGTGGCGGTCGTAATTTGCCGGTTCTTACCTTTTATCATGGTGGTGGGTGGGTGATCGGAAGCAGAAACAGCCACGATGCCCTTTGCCGGAAAATCTGCAATCAAGGACCATTTATTGTTGTCTCTGTCGATTACCGTATGGGGCCAGAGGCTAAATTCCCGGCAGCGATTGACGATGCACTGACATCCTACGAGTGGGTGGAAAAAAATATTTCTGACTATGGCGGGGATTGTTCTCGCATTGCTGTTGGCGGCGATAGTGCTGGCGGTAATTTGAGTGCTGTTGTCTGCCTAGGTGCATATGAGAGAAACCTTCCCCTCCCACTCTTTCAATGGCTTATTTATCCTGCAACGAATATGACGATGGATACCGACTCTCATCAGCAATTCTCTGAAGGATATTTCCTGACAAAAAACCTGATGGAGTGGTTTCAAAACCATTATCTGAACGGTCCTGAGGATAATGCCGATTGGCGCGCCTCGCCGCTCATGGCAGAGAATGTGTCCGCGATGCCACCAGCCCTTATCCAAACTGCCGGATTTGATCCTTTAAAGGATGAAGGGAAAGCTTATGCGGATAGACTTCAAAACGAGGGCGTTGCTATTCGCTATACGGATTACCCCGGCATGATCCATGGTTTCATCAATTTGGGCGGTGCCATTGATACGGCTCAAGTGGCGATTGATGAGGGTGTCAAAGCGCTACAAGAAGCTTTTTCAAAAGGCTAAGAATAAAAAAAAAGGGCAAAACTGCCCCTTTTTCTACTCTGATAAGGTGACAATTAGCGCCAGCCAACCCTATCAAAAATCTTCACAGCTTCAACCTGCTGATCAGCAACCTTATCAAGACCAAGCGGATCTGCCTTGAAGGCTCCCCAACTTGCAACTGTCGTATCCAAAGTCACACCTTCTTTTACGGGGAATTCGTAGTTTGAAGAGGCATAGAACTCCTGTGCTTTGGTATCTGCAAGAAACTCAATCAATTGAATAGCTTCCGCCTTGTTTTTCGCAGATTTGGTGACGGCTGCGCCAGAGATATTGACGTGAGCACCCCGGCCTTGCTGATTTGGCCAGAACATTTCAACCTTTTTAACAGCATCGAGCTGTTTCTGATCTTTGGCATTTTGCATTTTACCAAAGTAATAGGTGTTCCCGATAGCGATATCGCATTCACCCGCCGCCGCGGCTTTAATCTGATCCCTGTCACCGCCTTGAGGTTTCCGTGCAAGATTAGCCTTGATCCCTGCGGCCCATTTTTCCGCTTTTTCAGATCCATGATGAGCAACCATCGCAGCCAACATGGACTGGTTATAAACATTGCTCGAAGAACGCACACAGATGCGGCCTTTCCACTTGGGATCAGCCAAATCTTCGTATGTTGAGAGATCGGAGGCTTTTACACGATCTTTGGCAAAGAAGATAACCCGGCTACGAACCGTAAGACCAAACCAGAAACCTTCTGGATCTCTATATTGGGCGGGAATATTAGCTGCGAGTTTGTCCGACGATACTGCCTGCAACACACCCGCCGTTTTGTGAGCCATCAATCTGCTAATGTCTACCGTGAGAACTGCGTCTGCAGGACTGTTCATTCCCTCTGACTTGAGGCGCTCCAGCATACCTTTTTTGGCAAAAACAACATTTACTTTAATACCTGTATCTTTTTCAAAATCATCCAGGATTGGCCGAATGAGTTTTTCCTGACGGTAAGAGTAAAGATTTACTTCTTTTGCAGCAGCAATTGTACTTGCTGAAAATCCTGATACCGCAGCAGCTGCAGCCAAAATATATGCTGGTAGACGCATATCCGTTCCTTCAATAACTATTAAGAATGATTATCAATAAACTAATCACTTTTTAGCATCTGAATATTAGAAAGGCAACTAGTTATGCGTATCGTTCGCAAATGCAAATAGAAAAAGAAGGGCAGAAATCTGCCCTTCTTCAAATTTATGCGACTTTATGCCGCAATAGCATCTTGTGCAGGAAGATAGCTTTTATCCAAATCACGCGCCACGGCTTCATTTGTCAGGCTGCCGTGATGAACGTTCAAACCATTGAGGAGATGCGCATCATCGATAAGCGCCTGCTTGTAACCCTTGTTTGCCAATGCAATTGTGAAAGGCATAGTCGCGTTGTTAAGCGCAAAAGTGGATGTGCGCGCAACACCGCCTGGCATATTTGCCACACAATAATGTACAACGCCATCAACTGTAAATGTTGGTTCCAGATGTGTCGTTGCTTTGGAAGTAGTAAAGCAACCACCCTGATCGATCGCCACATCAACAACAACAGATCCGTTTTTCATCTTCACCAAATGATCCCGGTTCACCAATTTCGGTGCCGCGGCCCCTGGAATAAGAACGGCACCAACAACTAGATCTGCCCGGCTGACATATTCATCTACAGTATCTGTATTGGAATAGATGGTTTTTAGCTGTGGGCCGTACAAACCATCTAGTTCAGCAAGCCGGCCTATGGAGTTATCAAGAACCGTTACGTTTGCGCCCATTCCCATGGCCATCCTGGCTGCATTAATACCAACGACACCACCGCCGAGTACGACAACATCAGCGGCGGGAACACCCGGTACGCCGCCAAGAAGCACACCTTCACCGCCCTGACGCATTTCAAGACAATGTGCGCCCGCCTGAATAGACATACGGCCAGCGACTTCACTCATGGGAGCCAAAAGGGGAAGGCCGCCGCGCGCGCTTGTTACTGTTTCATATGCAATAGCAACGCAACGGGATTCCATCAAAGCTTTCGCTTGCTCTGGATCTGGAGCGAGATGAAGATACGTGAACAGAATCTGTCCTTCACGCAGCATTTTACATTCGTTAGGCTGAGGTTCTTTCACCTTGACGATCATGTCAGCAGCCGCAAAAATTTCTTCTGCTGTATCAATGATTTTGGCACCGGCCTGGGCATAATCCAAATCGGTCAAACCAATTCGAAGGCCGCCATCTTTTTGAACAAGAACATTGTGGCCGTTGGCAACGGCTTCACGAACAGCGGCAGGGGTCATGCCGATGCGGGACTCCAGAGTCTTAATCTCTGCTGGAACACCAATTAACATTTACTCTCTCCTAAATTTAGAGGCCGGATCAGGCTATTTCGCCGAGAACCGTACGAATGGTTTCAAAAATTTGGTCAATATGTTCTTTTTCAATAATCAACGGTGGGGACAGCGCAATAATGTCGCCTGTTGTCCGGATCAAAACACCTTTCTCGTAACATTTGAGGAAGGCTTCAAAAGCCCGAGCCGTTGGTTTTCCTTCAATAGGCGACAACTCAATCGCACCGATCAATCCAAGGTTTCGTATATCAATGACGTTCGGGCAATCTTTCAGGGAATGAACTCCGTCTTCCCAATATCCTGCGAGACCATTGGCCCTCTCAAACAGCCCCTCTTCCTGATAACAATCCAGCGTCGCCAGACCTGCCGCTGCAGCAACCGGATGGCCTGAATAGGTATAGCCGTGGAACAATTCAATTGTGTTTTCAGGACCATCCATGAACGTGTCATAAATATCCTTGGAACAAACCACCCCGCCCATTGGAATGGTACCGCCGGTTAGTCCTTTGGCCATTGTGATCATGTCAGGCTGAACGCCAAAATAATCTGTGGCAAATCCAGCGCCAAGACGGCCAAAGCCTGTAATCACTTCATCAAAGATCAGAAGAATACCATGCTTGGTGCAAATTTTCCGTAAACGCTCCAAATATCCTTTGGGGGGCATGATAACGCCTGTTGAACCGGCAACCGGCTCGACAATAACCGCCGCGATAGTGGATGCATCATGCAGCGTTATAATCCGCTCCAACTCGTCCGCAACCTCTGCGCCATATTCTGGGACACCGCGAGAAAACGCGTTCTGTTCTGGAAAATGCGTGTGTGGCATATGATCAACACCGGCAAGCAATGTGCCGAAGTTTTTGCGATTGGTGACGATACCGCCAACGGAAATACCGCCAAATCCAACGCCATGATATCCGCGTTCTCGGCCGATTAATCGTGTCCGCGCGCCGTCGCCCCGTGCCCGATGATAGGCAAGGGCAATTTTCAGCGCTGTATCAACGGATTCTGAACCAGAATTTGTAAAAAACACATGGTCCAAACCATTTGGAAGCATCGCAGAAATCCGTGCCGCCAGTTCAAATACCTTTGGATGCCCCATCTGAAAGGCCGGCGCATAATCCATTTCCAGCATTTGTTTACTAACCGCTTCAACAATCCGCGGATCACCATGGCCAGCATTACAACACCAAAGGCCCGCAGTCCCATCCAGAACTTTTCCACCTTCAGCATTCGTATAATGCATACCCTTTGCACTCACCAACATACGCGGATTAGATTTAAACTGCCTGTTTGCCGTGAAAGGCATCCAGAAAGCGTCCAGATTATTTGGTGAACCCGTCGAAAAATTAGACATTTCAGTCTCCCAGTTTGATATTTGAAAAGACCGTAACAAGACAAAAAAACGACACAAGAGAAAAAAGAAACACAGGATTTCTGCCACTTTGTGCTTCACATCTTGATTTCCCTGTTTAAAATACTAAACACTGAACAGAATCAAATGAGATTATTATGGACATTGATATTGGGGCACGCTTGCGGTCATTGAGAGATCAGCATGGATATTCCCAAAGAGAACTGGCAAAACGAGCCGGAGTGACAAATGGAACCATATCCATGATCGAACAGAACAGATCGAGCCCCTCCGTTGGATCTTTGAAGAAAGTGTTGGATGGCTTTCCCATTCCCATGTCAGATTTTTTTGCCAACGACTTCTCATCACGGCGAAAAATATTTTTTAGCGAAGAAGAACTGACACGCATTTCGGAAGGCAAAATTCAATATAAGCAGGTTGGACGTGACCTCACTGGAAAAGCCCTGCAAGTCCTGCATGAAACCTACGCTCCCGGTGCCGATACGGGCCGCAATATGCTCAGCCATCAAGGAGAAGAAGCAGGTGTTGTTGTTAAAGGAAAATTTGAGGTAACCGTCGGCACAGAACGAAGAATACTAAAAGCGGGTGATGCTTTCTATTTTGAAAGCCACCGCCCACACAGATTTAGATGTATCGGTGATGAAGATGCTGTTGTCGTCTCCGCTTGCACACCCGCCAGTTTTTAAGTCCGGTGGGCAGCTCCAACGGCATCTACTACATTTGAATAACCATTTTGCGTCAGCAACTTTGACAATCCAGCCGCAATCTTCTTAGCAAGAAATGGTCCTTCATAAACCATGGCCGAATAAAACTGGATGAGGGATGCGCCGGCCAGAATGCGCACATAGGCATCTTCGGCTGTTCGAATTCCGCCGACACCAACGAGGGGGATAGCCCCTTCAGTTGCTTTATACATTTCCCCAAGAAGCTGAAGCGATAATCCCTTAAGAGGTTCACCACTGAGACCACCGGTCTCTGTTTTACGCCGGCTTTGCAAACTGTCGGGTCGGGTAATTGTTGTGTTGCTGATAATCAGACCATTCAGACCGGAGGCCTTGGCGACTAATGCAATATCATCCTTATCTTCGTCGGTAAGGTCCGGCGCAATTTTTAGTAGCAGTGGTATTGTATTTTTGTTTTCAGATGTTAATTCTGAACGCGCCGTCATCAAACGGCCCAGCAATTCTTCCAATTCCCCCTTCCCCTGCAAAGCACGAAGACCCGGTGTGTTTGGAGAGGAGATATTGACCGTAATATAATCCGCCAGAGGCGCCAATCGTTTCAGGCCCGTAACATAATCGGCAACGCGATCTGAACTGTCTTTATTTGCGCCAAGATTTGCACCAATAATACCTTCTCGGCGCGGAGCCGCAAAGTTCAGCGCTGCTACGTCCAGTCCTTTATTATTAAAACCCAACCGATTGA
>PJEL010005229.1_pt1 | contig 10498 bp, 7 predicted proteins | sample 1853271 | NCBI WGS metagenome assembly PJEL01 (sample SAMN08108733, study PRJNA415343) | Invertebrate metagenome, whole genome shotgun sequencing project. | host: Globobulimina | place: Sweden: Gullmar Fjord | collected 2015-08 | reverse complement strand
CAAGGCATTACCATGTTACTTGTTGAGCAAAATGCTAACTATGCGCTAAGAGCTGCGGATTACGGCTATATCATGGAGTCAGGAAAGATTGTACTTGATGGTACGCAGGAGCAATTGATGAATAACGAAGATGTGAAAGAGTTTTATTTAGGTGGCGGTAATGAAGAGCGTAAAAGCTTTAAAAACCTAAAGTCTTATAAGCGACGTAAACGCTGGTTATAAGGATGTGAATTTCAGTCATATCAGTTTCACTAATTAGGTGAGCTGTTTATACGCAGGAAATACGGCCAAATACAAGGCGTTTATTTTAGTAACTAGTTGCTCTAATTATTAAATAAACAACGAAGTAGTTGGTAGTTTTAACAAGTAGAAATGTTCACATAGTTAATGAGATTGGTATTCGTTGCCATTTCGCTCGAATTTGTTGTCGAAAGTGCTCACTTACATCCGTAAGCTCCGCGCATTCTCCTAAAACTCGAACGAACTGACTTCTTCCTGAAAAGCACAATGAACAATGCATTTCAAAGTACTTTCAAAATGATATTGAATTAGATTATTCATCAAATTACTTATTAAGTTAGCGAGTTGTTATGAAACACTTTTTTTCCGAACAAGAATGTCAAGACGCGACAAAGCGAGAACAGCTTTTAATAGCGCGTTTACCTGAGTTTATTAGTTTTGCTAAGCAAAACTGCCAACATTATGGGCAAACACTCTCGCATATTGCCCCAGAAAAAGTAACTAGTCGTGAGTTATTGGCTTTACTGCCTATTACCAGAAAGTCAGATTTAATTAAGCTTCAAACCAAAAGCGCCCCGTTAGGTGGATTAAATGCCAAAAGCGCTAATTTAGGGCGTATATTTCAATCCCCAGGTCCTATCTATGATCCTGAAAATACCAGTGATGATTGGTGGCGTATGGGGCAAGCATTTTATGCGGCTGGTTTTAGAGAGAATGATTTAGTTCAAAATTGTTTGTCTTATCATTTAACACCAGGTGGCTTCATACTCGATTCTGGTGCAAGAGCTTGTGGCTGTGTTGTCATTCCCGCAGGTCCCGGACAAACCGAACAACAGCTTGATATTATCGAGCACTTAAAACCGCATGGATATTGTGGAACACCGTCTTTTTTAAAAATACTACTCGATAGAGCTAAACAAGATAACCGAGATACTTCGAGCATTAATAAAGCGCTGGTTACAGGAGAAGCGCTACCTGAATCGTTAAGGGCAGAATTTAATAATGTAGGCATTAATACACTACAAGCCTATGCTAGCGCTGATGTAGGTCTTATTGGATTTGAGTCTAAAGCTGGCGATGGATTTATTATTGCTGAAGATATACTAGTAGAGATTGTCAGACCTGGTACTTTGGAGCCTGTGGCTACAGGTGAAATTGGTGAAGTAGTCGTGACAAGTTTTAATACAGATTACCCGCTTATTCGGTTTGCAACGGGTGACTTGTCTGCAGTTGAAATTGGCATTAAAAAAAATACGAGTCCTTGTGGACGCACTAATATGTGCATCAAAGGCTGGCTAGGTCGTGCTGATCAAACCACTAAAATTAAAGGCATGTTTGTTCATGCTGAGCAGATAGAGAAAATACGCCAAGACTTTAAGCAAATTGCCAAAGTGCGTCTATCTGTCAGTTCAGTAAATCATAATGATCAAATGCATTTGCAATGTGAACTTGATACTAAAGGGTATTCTGAAACGGATATTGCAGGAATGGTTGCCAATATCAGTGAAAGTATTAAAAGAGTAACTAAGTTAAGTGGCACTGTTGAATTAGTTGCTATTGGCAAGCTAGCTGATGATGGTAAAGTAATTGATGATTTGCGTATGATTGGCTAAAACTGTTAACAAGGCAAATTCAAATTATTGATAATAATTACTGATAATAGTAGCGCCGAATTTGAGCCCTACTTTTTCTTTTCATGCTAGCTAAATATTAAGTTAAGGATATTATGAATAACCTCGCTTTCCAAGATTATTACCCAGAGGAACTAAGTCATTGTTACGGTTGTGGTAAAAACAATAATGATGGTCATCAGTTAAAAAGTTATTGGCAAGAAGTTAACAAAGAAAATTTAATGGCTAGTACTACCATTGCACGCTGCACGCCAAACCTTAAATATACTGCTATTCCTGGTTTTGTTTACGGTGGCATGATCGCATCATTAATAGATTGTCACGGTACGGGTAGTGCAGCTGCGATGGCTTATCTTGCTAATAAACGAGAACTGGGATCATTGCCGGCACTTCGGTTTGTGACAGCGGCACTGAATGTCAGTTACCTAGCACCTACGCCACAAGACGTAGAGCTAGAATTAATAGGAAGATTTAGTGAGATCAAAGACCGAAAAATTATTGTTGAAATAACCCTATCAGCCAATGGTATTATTTGCGCTAAAGGCCAGGTTATTGCCGTATTAATGCCTGAAAGTATGGTGCCTAACAAAAAGTGAGGAAAGACCCTATGTTAGTAAAAGAAAATACCGGACTTATTGTTGTTGATATACAAGGGAAACTTGCTCGTTTAGTGCATGACAGCAATACACTTATTTCAAATTGCGAAAAACTAATCAAGGGCGCTCAACTTATTGGTTTACCGATAATATGGCTTGAACAAAACCCTGATAAATTAGGTGCTACGGTGGAAGAGTTGAGCTCCCTACTTAGCTCTTCGACTATAAAGCCAATAACAAAATTTACCTTTGATGCCTGTCAAGAAGATCAATTTATTCAAGCTGTTAGTACTGCAAATGTAGATACTTGGTTAGTCTGTGGTATTGAAGCACATATCTGTGTTTACCAGACCACAATGAATCTCATCAAGAAAGGCTTTGCTGTTCAATTGATTCGTGATTGCGTATCTTCTCGAGCCCTTGAAAATAAAGATTTGGCGATAAATAAACTTCTAAACAATGGCGTTGTGTTAACCGGGTTAGAGATGTGTTTATTTGAACTAATTAAAGACTGCAGAACTTCGGAGTTTAAAGAAATACTTGGCCTAATTAAATAATTAGACCAAAGATGGAATACCATTAATTAATCGTTTAAATTTGTCTATTCAGTTAAAACCTTTGCCAACCAGTAAGCGCTTCTTCATCAGGTGCTAAACCGCCAGCACCGATTTGGTCAGCGAAATTTCTTCCTGACATATACTCAATAATAGCATTTTGATTAACACCACCGCTTTTTATCCACTCTCTTTGAGTAGAGTATGGTCGCGCAACCCCTGCTCTATCAAAATGATCATTCGCATCCATAAAATGACCCGTTGTTTTTGCTGCTGTTGTATCTATTCGATAAAGGTTGGTATGAAAAAGCTGCTGCGCAAATGTGGGATCGATCTTTTTAAGCAAACCATAAGCTCCGGTTGAAACCCATTGACTATCGTGTTTCGTTGGCGTCGATGCTTTAGCATGACCAGGTCCGTAAGAATTATTTACATGCTCCATCATCGATACATTGCCAGCACCATTCCATGGTTGGAAACCAGTAACACGAATAGTCGCTGGTGGCCTGGTATCGAAACGGTAGACATACTGAGGTAATTCCTTGCCGTTTATAATTCGTCCCAATATCCGCCTAGCTCTATTTACCGAGTTAGGTAGCTTGTTGAATTTAGTCATCTTTTTTTCCTTAATTTATTATGCTTTTACCTTCCTTTGAATTAACAAAAGAAAAATAAAACTACGTATCAATATGTCAAAGCTATTATTAATTAACAAAAAAGCTTACCAAGCCTAAGGGTTTGTTATTAATGATAATCATGGTGATATAAAACAACAATATAACACTTTATTAACATAGCCTCATGTATTGAACGGTAAATTTCCTTTTAAATTTCATTAAATTTGAAATGATGTCAAAATACTGAGCATTAAATAATCTCTCTTGATAAAACCATTGCCACCACGCCTTTCTTGCATTACCAAATTTGGATAAACCTAGACTGATTATTGCTGAATAAATGTGATTACAGCACTGTCATACTCTTCACTTAAATTTAAGCGCACCCCCTTTACCATAAGGTCTCTACCTGTCATCACATCAGAATTTTGTTGACAGTGTGGCTGTTGATGTTCAGTTAAGTTTATTTCATCCACTAGATATCTTTTTTCTGGAATTAAACCTTTAAGTTTTACCATTGGCATAAGTTGGCCTAATGAATGTTTTACCTTATAGGCAAATAATACCAAGGCAGCTTCTTTTTCATCTAAGAAACTCAATATTGAGTAATCTGTAGTATAGGGTGACAATAATCGATATAAATCACCCGTTGAGACTATGCTTCGGATTGCTTTGTAAGATTTAACAGCACTTTGAACAAACTCTAGAGACTCGTTTGGCAAATCCGATGGCGAAAGCTCTAACCCTAACCGACCAGACATTGCGACATCAAAGCGAAACTTTAACGGCAAGCTCCTACCCGTTTGATGATTAGGGCAAATACTGACATGGTTTGCGCAGGCGATCGCTGGGTAAATATGTGTAAGCCCCCACTGAATATAAACTCTTTGCAGTGCATCAGTGTTATCACTCGCCCAGAATTCATGATGATATTTAAGCGCACCAAAATCTATCCTACCGCCGCCACTTGCGCAAATTTGCAGTAGAACTTGAGGGAAATTTTGCTCAATACGTCGATAAACACCATACAACCCTTGAACATAATCATTCCAAAGGTGACTTTGCTTGTCTTTTGGTAAATAGAGGGAACCAACACTGGTAAAACTCCGATTACAATCCCACTTTATATAAGAGATTGTTGGGTGTTTAGCTAAAATAGTAGCGATACTTTGATAGACGTACTCTTGCACTTCTGGGTTTGATAAGTCTAAGACCAACTGCTGCCGATACAATAGACTCTCTCTATCAGCTTGTTGAATCACCCATTCAGGATGTTGGTTAAATAGCTGGCTATTGGGACTTACCATCTCAGGTTCAAACCAAAGGCCAAAACCTAAATCACGCTCTTTAGCCTGTGTGATAAGATGCTCTAAACCTTTTGGTAATTTTGCATTGTTGACTCCCCAGTCGCCTAAACCACTGTAAATTGAGTCTCGTGCAAACTCATGTTCACCAAACCAACCATCATCTAAAACAAACATTTCACCTCCCATTTTATTTACACCATCCATCATTTTCACTAGTGCATCTTCAGTAAAGTCAAAATAAGTTCCCTCCCAACTGTTTAGTACAATAGGACGAGGTGTATTACCATCACGCAAAGCATATTGGCGACACCAGCGATGAAAGTTACGAGAAATTTGTCCTGTACCTTTAGCTGAATAATTTAAAATAAACTTAGGTGTAATTAAGCTCTCTTTTGGCTCGAGATGATACTCTGCAGCGATAGTTTGATTAGATGCAGATATGGTTAGTAACTGGCGTTGCACACGGTCATGTGCAAGTTTATGGAAGGTATAATTAAAATCAATCTTCCAACTTCCTGTCCACGCATAAGCACCACTAATCACCTCACCAACATCTTCTTCGCTTTTGCCTTCTGTAGATAATATAAATGCTGGATTAAAACCAAATGAAGACCAAGTACCAAAGTTGTTTTCGAGGGTCTTTTTACCAAAACAAAGTTTTTCTTCTTGTATACTTGCTTCTCGCTCCCATAAACCAAAAAAACTGCTTAAGTGATAGTCTGCGCTTTGATTAGATAAAGCCAATTCGAAGGAAGCGTAGTTATGCAGTGTAATTCGGCAAGATTCATTGTTGATTATTTGTGTCCAGCACTCAATAATATCTTGCGCTTTATAGGCTAAAAAATGAAGTTCCACCAATAAGTTATGTAACTTATCTCGTAACACAATCACGGTTTCTTGGCGGTTATCATCAATAACATAGGTTTCATGTGAAAGATAAACCAGCTCAGTTGCTATGCTTTGATCAGCATGTGTGACTCTTAACGTCGCATGGTGTTCACTACCACCAAAGGCTGATATTGCTTTAGGTAACTCACAACCTTTGCTAATCCCCCCCGATTCAATGTAACTTTGTGGGTTATCAAGTTTGCCGCCAAAATGACAAGTGAGTAATGTCCTCTCTTGGCAAACCCCTAGCACTAATTCGGAAGTATTTGTTTCAATATGTATAAACGTTTGAATATTATATTCGGGGGCATAGATTGTTTTGTCGTTAAGTTTCATACGTTATCTTTTTGTATTGCTGATGAGACTTAACCGAGCGACCCAGCCACCACTTGGTGCAAGTTTAATATTTATTTTATTATTAGCAGTAACCTTTTGAATATCTCTCTGATAATCACTGGCATAACGATGAGCATTTTTTCCATCAGCAAAACTCTCCATGGTATAATCACCGCTTGATAAAAATGATAAATCGATAATAAAATCTCGTTTTTTGCTATTACCCATAACCCCAACAAACCACTCTTGTTTGGATCGTCTTGCGGTAATGATGTGATCTGACAATTTAGCAGAAAGAATAATTGTTTCATCCCAAACCGTTGGCACTTTACTAATGAACTGTGTCGACTCGTGTTCTTTGAGGTAGTTCGAAGGGCTATCAGCCAACATTTGCAGTGGGCTTTCAAAGATCACATACATCGCCATTTGATGTGCTCGCGTTGTTTTGCTCATCGGACGGTTAAAAATTATTTTAAAATTTTCTGGCTGTGCATTTACCATTGCGCCAGGTGTGTAGTCCATTGGACCTGCTAATTGACGAATAAAGGGTAAAGTTAAGTTATGCTCTGCGGTTATGTAATCGGCCCACTTATTATGCTCTAATCCCCTAACACCCTCTCGTGTGATCACATTGGGGTAGGCTCTTCTTAAGCCAGCGGGTTTGTATGAACCATGAAAGTCTACAAGTAACTTACGCTTTGCAGCTTGCTTGGCAATTTTCCAGTAGTAATTCACCATTGCTTGATCGTCACGTTGCATAAAGTCAACTTTAATGCCCGCAGCTCCCCATTTAGCAAACTCATCAAGGGATAATTCAAGTTGTTGATCTAAGGTTTTCCAAATTACCCACAAAATCACATCTACATTTTTTGATTTACCGTAATCAATAATTTCTTGAACATTAATGTCATCAACAACATTTAGAACGTCATCAAGATGATGCCATCCTTCATCCAATACAATATATTCAAGGCCATATTTAGCCGCAAAGTCGATATAAAATTTATACGTTTGGGTATTGATGCCTGCGCTAAAATCGACCCCGTAAATATTATTAGCATTCCACCAATCCCAAGCGACTTTACCTGGCTTGATCCACGAAGGTTCAATAGCTAACTCATCTGCTAACAAATATGACAATTGGTTTGTTAGTAACTCACCATCATTTTGAGAAATAGCAAAAACCCGCCAAGGGAAGTGTCGACCGCCTTGTGCTTTTGTTATGTGATGATTAGATAAATAGGAAGCTCTTTTAGTGATAAGTTCATTTCGATCTGAGTCCTCTTTTGGCTCACTTTTTAATACCTTATTAGGAAATATGGCATTAAGTGAGCTGTTACCGCCTTTTAGCCACAGACCTGGATAATCCCTTAATCCTGTTTCAGTGATGACAACTTTTACACCTGAGGTATCTACCAATAAGGGTAAACTAGCAAACTGTTTTGGTGATATATCGCTAAGTTGCTTGGATAAATACAAGCGTTCATTGTGTGAGATAAAGCTTTTTTCTTCAGGGAAATAAACGCGATGATCACCAACAAATTTAAATTGAGCAGTCTCGCTTTTTACTTCTATTTCTCCGATCAGATCGGTAGAAAACCGATAAGCCATGCCTTGGTCAAACAACCTAAAACTAATACTTTGTGCATTATCAAAACTTAAAGTAATTTCATTATAGTGCTCAAGCACTTCTTTTGATTTTTGCCTAACATGGGGTAATAAAATGCGGTTTACACTATTTCTTCTCACCTTTATGATTTGTTTTTCAGTGCGATTTATATCGTTTTTTTTATTAATCAATAGAGACGCTGTTGAGTTTTTAAATACAGTCTGTCCATTGACTATCAAAGAGTAATGTAATTTTTCTTTTAAGGTTAATTCCAGTGCTAACTTACCATTAGGTGATGCAAGTTTATAAGAGTCCGCATGGGCAACGGCTAATGTAGGTGCAATGCAAAACAAAAGGAATACAGCTAGTCTGCAAATAATAGTTGTCATGTGAAGTCCATAGAAGTTACGAAGAAATAACGAAGCAGTACAAGAATAAAAGCATTACCTTATCCTCGGTAATGCTTAAGTTATTAAAGGATGCCAGACGTTATAAACGGTAGCTAATTGGAGCTAAACCATCCCAGTGCAGCTTGTCAGTACTGCCATTTTCTTTGTTAATAGTGATTTCAAACTCTTTTTCATTTCGCTGAACACAAACATCAAAGCTATCATCAAATGCCTTAATGTTATTTAGGCACATATGATTCCAATCACTTGGCAAGTAAGGCGCAAGTTTAAATTGTTTAAAACCAATTGGCTCGATACCGAATATTCCTTCGGTAACCACACGGGCATAAAGCGCACTCTCTGCGGATAGATGACGTTGATCGCCTTCTGGCCATGCCTCCACCGCATAAGGTACATGCTCACCTAAAAGCCTTTTACGCGAATAATATTTAAAATATCGCATGGCAGTATCTGTTTCTTGCGCAGCGAAGATACCTCTAAAGGCATACAAGGTGGCTCGGTCCCAAAAGGTCTTATTTCCAGCTTCACTATAAATACCATCTTCACTCCAAAGTAATGGCGACAGCAAAGCATCTAAAGTGCCCTGCTTACGGTCAAAAATACCCATAGTAAACGGCAGTGCGATCCAAGCTCTAAGTTTGTCATTACCTTCGTAATAACGATAAGTATCAAATCCTTGTACTTTGGCGCCAAAATATTTTTCCATTGATAATCGTAACGCTTTTGCTTTTTGTTTATAGTCTGCGGCAATATCTTTTCTACCCAGCTCATTATTTAAGTGAGTAGAAGTGATCAGTGCTCCGTAGGTAAGCATATTGGTACTTAAATTATAATCTCCAGCAGGAAAACGTCCTTCAAGTTCATCACTGTCTGAAGCAATGACACCCGCTTTAGACATTTTTTGGAAACTAAAAGCTAAACACCAATCAATAAGCGGTAACAACTCTGTGGCTTGATCTTTTCTACCATAAGATAAGGCAAAGCGACTTGCGCCGTAAGCAATCATTGCGCAATCACCGCGATCGCCAGCACCATTCCAAATATCAAGACCTTCGGCAATAATAGAAGAAGGAATAGCATTAAAGTCATCATTGATAAAACGAGCAAAATGACGATAGCTATTGGTTGCTGATTCATTACCCGTTTTATCCCCTAAAAAAGGGAAAAAAGGATTGATATATTCAGCTTGATCGTTTGCCCAAATCGCTGCGTAATACCGTCCGCCACCCGGACCATGCATCAAACCACCTTTTGTTCGGTAAATACTCTCTGCTGCTCGAATCTTAGAAAAATCAAACATCTTATTTAAAATAGGATCTGGGGTAACTAATTGTAAGCTCTTTTGCAGACTAGCCACATATTCATGACGCTTGGCTATTTCATCATTGCCATTAAATGTCGGTTTTTCGCCATGCTTAGTCGCGATATATTGAACGTTAACAATGAAAATTTCACTTTTTTCTAATTCAACCGTGCCATAACTCTTTGACTTAGCGACAATAGTATAGGCTCCATATAGACCTTCTTTACTTTTTGTTTTAAAAGAGTAATTAAGTGCTTCGGTGTTAATTGTTACTTTTGAACTGCCGTTATTAATAAAGTGCAATTGCTCGACTAGCATAGGCTTAGTAGTACTTGGTGATAGAACACGTAACATTGTAACGTTTTCACCCACATCACTGCTTAATGTTAAAACCCCATCAAAATTAACTGATTTAAGTTTTTCATTACCGATCTGACGACTATTAATTTTGATAACAGGAGATATATCAATTGGGAAGTCATGAATTAAGCTTGCGTGAGTATCGTTAGGGATTGTCCGTAGCATTGGCCAAATAACCTTCCTATTAAGAGAAAGGTTACCCTTTTCATCGCTACCGTAATAAATAATAGCAGCCATTTTTTCGCCACTAAACTCTAGGTGATCTTCATGGCTATCTTTAACTTCCCAACGAATGCCCTGTTCAGTTAATTGCCAGCGATTTGACAGCGTGTCAGCTAAATCGTTCAATGGTTGGTTTGCATTGACTTTAGTCGCGATTAAAAATGAAAACGTACAAAAGCAGAGTGTTTTACGCAGCACAGTATTCTCCAATAAAGTAGGATATGTAAATTTGTATACAATATATTAAACCACTAATTCTTGAAATATACTTATTGTAATAAGACTAAAACATCCTGAAAAATAACCTTACTATCGTTGTGGGCTGTTATATCGGTTTAAAATGAAACGTAAAAGCTCTCTTTACGATTGAGGGTTAACAATAGCATTGCGATATTGCTGAGGTGTCATATTAAATTCACGGTTAA
>PJEL010005228.1_pt1 | contig 10501 bp, 8 predicted proteins | sample 1853271 | NCBI WGS metagenome assembly PJEL01 (sample SAMN08108733, study PRJNA415343) | Invertebrate metagenome, whole genome shotgun sequencing project. | host: Globobulimina | place: Sweden: Gullmar Fjord | collected 2015-08 | reverse complement strand
GGGGCTTGCAACGCATTTAACATATCAACCCCGCCCACTACCGATGCGGGAAATAACTTAAAGCGATCATATGAATACTCTAACCCCTGCATGAGTTCACTGGGCGTGGCGATAGCCGGTATATATTTCAACTCCATTGCTTTAGCGCGAATTAATAAGCTTTTTGTTAAGCCTGGACTTAAAGCAAATTTAACCCCTAACGCCTCAACTTGTTCAAGCTGTTCAACACAGGTAATCGTGCCCGCCCCCACTATTGCCTCAGGCACCTGTTTCATTATTTTTTCTATTGCTTGTAACGCAACCGGGCTGCGTAGAGTAATTTCCAATACCTTAATGCCACCCGCTACCAGTGCCTTAGCAAGTGGAACAGCATCGGCTAAATCTTCAATGATCATAACCGGTATCACTGGGCTTGCCGTTAAGATGTAATCCACAGGGTGAGTATTCATAAAGAGTCATCCATTTTAAATCTCTCATGACAAAACCTATGCAAGAGGTAACCTATATTTTTAAGGACTAAAATACACTTCAAGTTCAATGTCCGTTTTATGAGTAAACAATCGAACTGGCATAGAGAAAATATCTTCTCCTGCTAAAGCTTTTTTATAAATGCTTAATTTATTCTCACCTTTTAGTAATAGGTACCTGTTTTTGCTTTTTAGTAAATATGACGCGGTTAACGACATACGCTCATGTGGTGCCGTATTGGGCTGTATGGCCATGACTCGCAACGGGTTTTTATTGTCTAATATTTTTTTTAACATACAGAGATCTGCACAAGGAAACATAGACGCAATATGTCCGTCCTCCCCCATCCCCAACAATAAAACATCTATGTTTTCGGGCAAAACTTGCAAGGAATAATTACAAGTCACCTGTGCTTGACTAGCGCTTTCATGAAAAGACTTTAACGGCATAAAGTGGGCAGCTTTAGCCCTGTTTTTTAACAACGAGTGTCTAACTAAATATTCGTTACTGTCGGGATTATTCGCATTTACCCAGCGCTCATCTACCAAAACTACCCATACATTCTGCCATGCAATGTTTATATTTGATAATTTTACGAATAAAGGTTTAGGAGTTGAGCCACCAGAAACAGCCAATAAAGCATGGCCTTTTTTTTCTATAGCCTCAGCCAACTGCTGGGCGATTTTTTCACTGAGCTGATCTGCGAGTATTGTTATGTTATCAAACTGATGCATACCCTATTAATCCACCAAATGAAGGTTTATTAAAACTGATATTTTTTCTGCCCCATGTATCAAGGCTGGTAATAACAGCAAAACACGTAATATTACAAAGACCTACTTGCTAAACAGCACTTGTATGAAGGGAAGTAACAAATAGGGCTTGTCTTCACCATGACTTACACATTCAAATGAAAAGCTACCCAATAAGCATAGCAGAGCACTTAAAGCATAGGATTAAAAGGCGGCCCCATAAACGGATAACCAGCTGGACAAATTAGAGTCTCTCACTTTATTAGTCAAACCACGCCATACCATTAAACTCGACAAATAAAAATTTAAGGATTTCACCTGCACAACCCCGTCAAAGTGCTTAAATTAATATATCGAAGCCTTTTGAAAACAACCCAAGCACACCCTAAATGGCTTGTTGTTCAGCACGTATGAAAGTTAAAAAGGGATCTTAAATTGACATCTGATAAGCAAATAAAATTTGAACAAATGGGCGGCCGAAATGCAGTTGAGAAAATAACCACTGCTTTCTATGAAAAAATCTATGCCGACCCTTGGTTAAGCCAATTTTTTGAAGGCATTCCGCAACCCCATATTGAAAAGCAACAAAATGATTTTATGCAGGCGGCATTGGGCGGTTTTAATAAATACGGGGGTAAAACCCCTCCCAGCGCCCATCAGCATATAAATATAACGGAAGAAGTATACGCTGCCCGAGAAGCATTTTTAGAAGAGGCCTTTGCTGAATGCCAATCACATCCAGATATGATTGACATGTGGCGCAAAGTAGATGAAACCTTTAAAAGAAGAGTGGTAAAAGAATCGAAAGACGAATGCATCATGCGTTATCCGGCAGAAGGCATTCGCGATTTTCCAAAGCCAAGATAACGGCATTCCTAGATAATTGAAGAGCTTTACTTAATCACTGACCTTTTTAAGCTGCTTCAATAATCGAGATGGCAAGTTACTAATGGTTAATGCATTACTAGCCGCATCAAAGCTTACATCCCCTCCCAATGCCGTCGCGGCAAAACTTAATGTGACATCTTTATTTTTACCACTGTAACGAATGTAGTTTTTTAAACTTTTTCGATCAGGAATAAATTCGGTTTTAGCAACCGTCGCGCCCTGTTCTCCCACTTGCTCGGCATCATCAATCGCATTGTTCAAACGATTTTCTTGGCGTTTTTCAATAACAAACTGCTCGAACTTTTCCGGCGCTTGATCGTTTAGCTGACTAGAGAGCATTTTAAACTCTACCGCCTCACCGTGTTTATCCTGCTCTACACAGTAATCGACAATATCAGCCTTGGTTTTATTGGCTTCTTCCACATCCATGGTGGCGGTAAATTTCTCAACAATCTCTAAAAATTCCTGAGTTTCTTGCTCGGTATTAATGGTGTCGTTAAAACCACAAAACTCACCAAACAACTTTTGTACTGCCTTATCACCGCGGCCATAACTAAAGGTTAGGTATTCTTCATTGCTATTTGCCTTTAGCTCGCTGGTATCAATACACAGTGCAAAGCCGGTATTGGAGAAATCAATAAAACGTGTTTCGGTAAGCTCCATATTAGAGTTAAACGCCACATTGGTTTTCTCACGCAGGTGAAAAACGTATAAACGGTCTCCTATGGCCAGTTCTTCAGCAATAAAAGCCAAATAGCCCTCTGTTTCCAAACTGGAGTTGTCCATTTGATCGGCATACATCTTACAAATTTTTTGCGACCAGGATAAAAAGCTTTGGCCATCGCGCAACCAGTCCAAAGTAAGGGCTTTAAAATGGGTCACCTCAGGGTCAAAGCGCCCGTAGCGTTTACTAGCACGAGACACAAAGATGGTTCTAAGCTGGCTCATGACACGCTGGCTGTAATCGTCAGCCACCACCTCATTTTCATTGATGGTTACAGTAGCGCCCGGTAACTGGCTGTCTTTTTGAATTTGGTGAGTAATAAAATGCGTAACAGGCATAACAAGGCATTCGCAGAAAAATAGCCGCGCATTCTAGCATAAAACGCTTAGATTCTGACTTGAATAAACCACTGTATACATTTACAGTAAATAGTATGAATTTGTATATTGCTGAAAAACCTAGCCTGGGTCGCGCCATTGCCGCGGTTTTACCTAAACCCCATAACAAGCAACCTGGCTACATTGAGCTGGGCAACGGCGATGTGGTGAGCTGGTGCATAGGTCATTTACTGGAACAAGCCGAACCCGATGCCTACGATGGTGCTTATAAATCTTGGAAACTAGAGCACCTGCCCATTGTGCCCCAGCAATGGCAGCTTAACCCCAAAAGTAAAACCCGCCAGCAGCTTTCGGTATTGCGCAAGTGGGTAAAAAAGGCCGATCACCTTATTCACGCCGGCGACCCTGACCGCGAGGGGCAATTACTGGTAGATGAAGTAATTGGCTACCTTGGGGTAAAGGGCCCTAAAAAGGACTCGATACAGCGCTTGTTAATTAGCGACTTAACGCCACAAGCGGTTGAACGAGCCTTAGCGAAGCTGCGCAGCAATAAAGACTTTATTCCCCTTTCTGTATCGGCCCTGTGCCGTTCTCGCGCCGACTGGCTATACGGCATGAACATGACCCGCGCCTATACCATTCAAGGGGGCAAAGCAGGCTACAAGGGCGTATTGTCGGTGGGCCGAGTGCAAACCCCATTATTGGGGTTGGTGGTAAAGCGGGATTTAGACATACAAAACTTTGTCTCTAAGGATTTTTACGAAGTAGAGGCTTTACTCACCCGAACTAAAGATAACGACGAAAACCAAAACGTTAACATGAAATGGCAACCAAGCGATGCTTGCCAGCCTTACCAAGATGAAGAAGGCCGCTTATTGCACCGACCTCTTGCAGAAAACGTGATTAACCGCATTTGTAATCAAGATGCGTTAATCACTAAAGCACAAGGCAAGAACAAAAAACAAGCGCCGCCCTTGCCCTTTAATTTATCTAGCTTACAAATTGAGGCGGCCAAAGCATTTGGCATGAGTGCCAAACTCGTTTTAGACACCTGCCAAGCCCTATATGAGAAACACAATTTAATTACCTATCCAAGATCGGACAGTCGCTATTTACCCCAAGAGCAACACGGACTTGCACCACAGGTAATTCAGGCAATTAGCAATAATAGCGAGAGCTTAAAAAATTACAGTCAAAGTGCAAATACGCAATTACGCAGCAAAGCCTGGAATGATAAAAAAGTAGATGCCCATCATGCCATTATTCCTACACAAAAAATCATGGGTACTTCCAGATTAAATAAACAAGAATTGCAAATTTATAAGTACATAGCGCGGCAATTTTTAATGCAGTTTTATCCCGCCTTTGAATACAAGGAAACGAAAGTAGAGGCAAACATTGCTGGTGGACTATTTAAAACACAGGCCAAACAAACACAAAATATGGGCTGGAAAGTGTTATATGGAGCAGCTAATAAAAATAAAGAGAGCAAAGAGGAGCGCTCTCTGCCCAACATAAAAAAAGGAGACACCTGGTTCTGCCAAGAAGGTATTATTGATGATAAAAAAACCACGCCTCCGGAATATTTTAACGACGGCACGTTATTGGCTGCCATGACGGGTATAAGCCGGTTTGTACAAAACAAAGATATTCGTAAAACTCTAAAAGAAACCGATGGCCTGGGGACAGAGGCGACTCGCGCCGGTATTATCGAATTATTATTTAAGCGAAAATTTTTAAGCCGCCAAGGCAAGCAGATAAAAGCCACAGAAGTGGGCATTGCCTTGATTAAAAGCCTGCCTGACTCTGCTATTACACCAGACATGACCGCCCTGTGGGAACAACAGCTCAATTCTATTAGCGTAAAGACATTAAATTACCAGGGGTTTATGCAGCCTATGAATTCTCACTTGGGTAATTTAATTAGCCAGGCCAAGCAATATGTACCAGCAGCTTTACAAGGGGTAAAAGCCCAAGGAAGACCATTTAGAAAAGGGAAATATAAAAAGAAAACAATGGGCAGCACCACTAAAAAATAAAAAGCTTAAAGCTAGGGAACTATAAGTTTAAAAATAGTGCGAATGGGGAGACTCGAACTCCCACGGCCAGAGGCCACCAACACCTGAAGCTGGCATGTATACCAATTTCACCACATTCGAATTTTTTAGTTAGTTAAAGTGAGTGCCCGTTAAATTAGCAGCACTATTATTAAGTATGTCGAATTTCCTGCAATTGGCAAGGCAGGCCGAATGACGATTCGTCCCGTTACAGTTTAACCAAAGCACACTGCTTGATTAAATTCATTCGACTAAGGTTGCCCTTTGAAATTTTGGCAACCATATCTTCAGGCCCCAGCAACTCCATGGAAATATCATCTAATTCCCAACCCTTTTGACTGAGTTCCTGAGCCTTTTCACACAGGTTTAATATATTATCTAATTTTACTTGTAAGGCCTGCTTGCCTTTTTCAATCACACCACCATGAGGACAAAACAAGGTATTAAAATCTAATTTAATGGCTTTTTTCAAACTGTTAACAAGCTCTGGTAAGTCTTCATCACTTCTTAATATTTTAATGGTTCGGGCAATAAATAAATCGCCACTAAAAAAGTAGCCTTGTTCGGGTAAATGAAAGCAGGTTAAGTCTTTGGCATGACCAGGGGTGGCAATGGGTTTAATAAGGCTGCCATCGCTTAAATATTCCGACTCTAACAAAGTTTGGGTTTTAACCCGCCTTGGACTACCCCATACCATTTTTTGAATAAAGGGCGTTGGGTAAGCATTGGCTAATTTGTACTGAGACAAACTTGGCGCTTTTGGTAATACCTTAAATTGATCGGCTATGCGCTGAGCGTTTCCGCTGTGATCTTCGTGATGGTGGGTAAGCAATAATTGAGAAACCGGTGAGTCTTGTAAGAAGGCACGCACAAACTTCCACTGGTTGCTAGGGCCAGCATCAATAATGGTATCGCCCATTCGATACACAATAAACTGGGTATTAATGGCCTTGTTAAAACGCCCTACTTTAATACCTTGTACCATTTCATGCTGATAATGCTGGCGAACCGACATAAATTAACGTGTCCTAAATTAAAGCATGAGCGTGTCAGTTCGAGTATAAGACTTCAATCACCAAATACACCGCTATGTATGAGAAAATATGCCATTAGGTACATGCTTACGTTAAGAATTTAGAATTAAAAAAAACCGTTGCATGCACCCTTAACTAGTCAAGGTTCCAACCTGGCATTTTCGCCACCTCAAGTGAAACGTCTCGTTAAGAATAGCTACTGCATCTATAGCCAGCTTTGTGTATGATTTCACCTTAAATAGCTAAATCATAGCTGCTATGCCGGTAGGTTTAAGAGGTTAAATGGGCACATTAGAGTTCTCAATCCCCCATCACTACATAATGACCGCCCTTCGAGGCCCCAAACTAAAAGGGATGGATCTGGACGACTTATTAAGACGTTCCGGCATCCTTGAAAGTGTGCTTGACTCTCCTATGGCGCGCGTGACAGCCCAGCAATACACTCAACTTGTACAAAATATCTGGCTTGATATGGAAGACGAGTCCATGGGACTAGGGCCACAAAAAAGTCCATTAGGCACATTTGCCATGATGTGCCACGCCGTCATTCACTGCCCGAACCTAGAAAAGGCCCTAAGACGGGCTTACCGATTTTATTCTTTATTTCAGCATAATACCGAGATTCAGCTACTGAGCGACGATGAATTTGCCACTGTCATTATTGACGAAACCAGCTTAAATGACCCAGATCGATTTTTAATTGAATCACTTATGGTTATTTGGCATCGCTTTGGTAGCTGGTTAATTGGGCGTCGTATTCACTTATTAGAAGCCAGTTTTAACTTTCCCGCCCCCTCCAGCCACAATGAATATAAGCGTTTATTTAGTTGCGATATTAAGTTTGACAATGGCTATACCGGCTTTCGCTTTCCGGTGAAGTTTTTGAAAGAAAAAGTCATTCAAAATGAAACTACCCTGCGCACCTTCTTGAAACACAGCCCCATGGATTTATTGGGCAAGCCAGATGAAGGCAACAGCCTAGTGGCCCAAATTCGAAATATTATTGGCGATGATTTATCTCAAGATTTACCCAATTTTGATTCTATAGCCAATTCTCTTCATACCAGCCCGCAAACATTACGAAGACGCTTAAAAGAAGAAGGCTTAACCTATCAAGAGCTTAAAGATCAAATGCGCAGGGACACAGCCCTATATTATTTAGAGCAAAACGATTTAAGTATTCAAGGGGTTGCCGAACGCTTAGGTTTCTCCGAACCCAGTACCTTTCACAGGGCCTTTAAAAAGTGGACCGGCATGACTCCGGGTGCCTATCGTCAGGGTGATGAAAAGATATAAGCATCATGAAGCACATATTATTAGAATTAGTCTGGGTTCAAGACAGTGGTATACACGGTAAAGGCCTATTTGCTAAAAATGCCATTAAAAAAGGGACCGTCATTGGCACCCTCGAAGGCAAGCCCGTTAGCAAAGATGGCCCTCATGTTTTATGGATGAACGACGGTCAAGACAAGTTTAAAGTTGAAAACGAGCTGAAATACATAAATCACAGCAAACAGCCCAATGTCGCCTATTACGATGACTTTACGGTGGTGGCCTTAAGTCACATTCCCACAGGCCAAGAACTGCTGCACAACTATGGTGATGACTGGTCTTAGTTCACTTTAGGGACTTTCGTTTAAAGAATTTATAGACCCCTGTCACACACTTAACTCAGCCATTTTGATTAATTAATTTAATCAAACTAGGCTAATAACTTCAAAAATAGCGCTTATGCCGCCTAATGAAACTCGTGAGCATTACGGCATAAACTGAACACCCTAAGGTACCGAATCCGCAGTTATGCTGGCCATATTCAAACTCGATAAAATTCGTTTTCCCCTGTTTTGGCAAATACTCCTCGCCATGGCGACATTGCTGTGCCTAACCACAGGGGCCTTATGGTCTTACCTGCAGGTAAATTTAAACCAGCTACTGCAAAAACAAACGGATACGTTTGCTTATTCTATTACTCAGCAAGCTGCCGATAGCGCCGCTGAGATGGTGATGGCCGATGACCGCTTGGCTTTGGCCTCTATGTTAGAGAATTTAGTCGGGAAAACTCACAGCATTCACTACATTGGCGTCTTTGATGAATCCAATAATTTACTGGCCCAAGCCCAGGGTTTAAAAAAATATCCTAAAGCGCCCATTCGCAGCTATCGCGCCGATATTACTTTTCTTGATGTCACCGCTGGCAGCATTGAATTAAAGCTCGACATTAGCGCTATTCGCCAATCTTTACTCGACACGCAGCAGGCACTGGCCAGCATTGCTGCTGCTATTGCTTTTTTGGCTTTTATTATGGCCATCATCATGGCACGAAAGCTCACCTTACCACTTGATCGCTTAAAACAAGCACTGCAAGTAGTAGCAAAGGGAGAATTAAACCCCGCATTGCCCAATAAAAGTAATGACGAGGTGGGTGATTTAATTAACAGCGTGAGCCATATGCTGCAAGGATTAAGAGACAAAGAATCCATTGAACATAAATTCAGCAGTTACATTTCCAAAGACATTGCCAAGGATATTCTATCCAATTTAAATACCAGTAAAAGGCCGCTAAAATCAGTCAACGGCTCGGTATTATTTGTCGACATTGTGGGTTTTACCCAGATGTGTGAAGTACAAACACCCCAGCAAACAGCTGATACATTAAATCAATATTATTTTTTATTGCACCAAGCCGCCAAGATGTATCGTGGCAGTGTTGACAACTACATTGGCGATGGTGCCATGCTAACGTTTGGCATTCATAGCAGTGACCTGAAACACAGCATTAATGCAATATGTGCGGCGCAAATTTTTATCCGCTTAATTGACTTAATGAACAGCCAAAAAAAACGGCAAGGCTTACCCTCGCTGCAATTTCGATTAGGCTTGCATTGCGGTGAATTATTGGCCGGCACTGTGGGGCCAAGTGAACGCATGCAGTTTACCATTATTGGTGACACAGTTAATTTAGCGGCGCGTTTGTGTGAAATGGCTGACCCCAGCATGTTAATGATCAGTGATGAAATTTATAAGCACCCTTCTACCCAGGGGCTAATTGTAACTCAACCTTCGCGAACATTAAGCGTAAAAGGAAAAGCCAAAGCTATTAAAAGCTATAACATTATTCGACTTGCTCCTAAATTTAATCGCTTACTGATGCAGCAAGAAGCCGAACTTAAGGCCATGAAAAATCATGATTAAGCTCTTTTTTAGCGCTTTTTACTTAAGTATTTTATTAGCTGGGGTAAGCGCATGCACCACACCCAAGCACTTCTGGTTTAACAGCACCGAACAACTAATTGCTAAGCAACATTACCAAAAAGCCATAGAGCAATTAAACGCACAACAGCCTACAGATACTCAGCAGTTACTGTTACTTCAAAGGCTTTCTGAAAAACTAAGAAGCAAGCACAGCCAACAAATACAACTCTTGATTAATGAAAAAAAATGGGCCATCGCACTAAAGCGCTTAAATTGGTTAAAGCTAACCCAACCACACCACCCACAAATAATAGATATAGAATTAAAAATCAAATTTTCCATGCAAGAAGAGCAACGTTTAATTGCTACACAAATGGCCTTATCTAAAGCAAACATGCTAAATATTGAATTCAAACAACAAGACTACAATAATCGTATTCGTGGTGAAGGGCTGAATTGGTTTAATAACAGCACTACATTGCAATTGCAAAAACAAGCATTAACCGAAGAGCTTATTGAGCTTTCAACCAAGGCCCTTGCCAAAAAAGATTACAGCAATGCACAAAAAACCTACGCTCAAGCAGCACAGTTTAATAAAAAGCTGGGATTGCCCCCATCAACAAGAATGCTAAAGAATAGCCAAAGCCAGCAAAACAATAATGCCATTAAAAAACGCCAAAGAAGTTTAATTCAACAACTGGAGGTGGCGCTGGCATATGAAAACTTAACACAAGTATTTTTATTACAAGACATTTTAACTCAAGCGCCATTTCATGGAGAAATTGTTCAAAGCATACTCCAGCGAGCAAAAAAGTTTCGCCAAACTAAAAGTCATTTGCTAGATAAACGCGCCGACAGTACTTACCGCCATGGTGATATTTTACAGGCCATAAAGTTGTGGGCGCTGGCACATACATTAACCCCCAAACATACTCAGATTAAAGAGAAACTTAAGCGCGCACGCAAAGTACAAAGCAAGCTGGAAAAGCTTAAGCAAGCCCATCGCGCAGTTTTCTACATCGACAATAAAAGGACCAAAATGTGTTTT
>PJEL010005227.1_pt1 | contig 10501 bp, 5 predicted proteins | sample 1853271 | NCBI WGS metagenome assembly PJEL01 (sample SAMN08108733, study PRJNA415343) | Invertebrate metagenome, whole genome shotgun sequencing project. | host: Globobulimina | place: Sweden: Gullmar Fjord | collected 2015-08 | reverse complement strand
TCGCCTTTATCTTTGCTCCTCTTAAACTTCAAAAAAGTTGTTTGAGAAAGCATGGGAAAGTTAGCTAAACTTCCCCATATTTTTATATGCCTTAAATCTAAAGGATACTCAATGAGTTAAAATTAATTTTTCTGATAGTTTCAAGCAAGAAGTGTGATAGCTAAAATTTATATTATGAAATCGATCAAAGAATTTATAGATAATCATTTCCTACATTTCAATGCAGCTGAATTAAAAGATGCAGCAAAAGCCTTTAAAGAGCACGTTGATAAAGGAGATAAAATGTTTATTACATTAGCAGGAGCAATGAGTACAGCTCAATTGGGTAAGAGTTTAGCAGAAATGATAAGAAAAGATAAAATTCATGCTATTGCTTGTACTGGCGCTAACTTAGAAGAAGATTTATTTAATCTTGTTGCAAATAATGATTATAAAAGAATACCTAATTATAAAGACTTAACACCAGAAGATGAACTTAAATTATATAAAGATGATTATAGTAGAATTACTGATACTTGTATTCCTGAAAAAGAAGCTATAAATAAAATTACCAACTATTTATTCAAATTATGGCAAAAAGCAGATATAGAAAATAAAAAATATTTACCACATGAATATTTATATCAACTTTTAGATAATAAAGATTTTTACAAAGATTTACAATCAGATCCAAGAGATTCCTGGTTAGTAGCTGCATATAAAAAAAATCTTCCTATATATGTTCCGGGTTGGGAAGATTCTACTTTAGGTAATATTATAGTTGCAAATCATATTGATAATAAAGTTTCTATTGATATTATATATAGTGGATTACATTATATGAAACACCTAATTAAATGGTATATAAAAAATTCAAAAAATTCTAATATAGGTTTTTTTCAAATTGGAGGAGGTATTGCTGGAGATTTCCCTATTTGTGTTTTACCAACAATCAATCTAGATTTGGAAAAAATAGAAGTCCCTTGTTGGTCATATTTTTGTCAAATTTCTGATTCAACTACTAGTTATGGTTCTTATTCTGGTGCTGTACCTAATGAAAAAATAACTTGGGGAAAACTAGATTTGAATACTAAAAAGTTTATGATTGAATCTGATGCTACTATCGTTGCTCCTCTTATTTTTGCTTATGTTTTAGATTGGTAATCTTTTTTGATAGCCAAGTGATAAATGCATTATTTGATTTTGTATTTAAACCCAATTCATTACAAAAAGCAAAAAATTGTTCTTCAAAATTAAAATTTAATGAATTTTGACTTTTCAAAGCTTCTCTTCGAAACCATTGTTTGCTAAAAATATCGTAAAAATCTTCTATTAAAATATGACTTCCTTTTATTTTAGAAAAAATATTAAAACTTAATACCAATGAAAGAGGGAATCTCAATATTTCTTCTAATCCTGAAATACTATAAAGTTTCCTTTTATATTTTTTTAAATCCCAATTTTGATTATTGAATTTCGAATTTATAAATTTGTTGATATAAATATCAATTTGTTCATTATTAAAAGGGGGTAAATTAAATTCGATATAAGAATCCTCTTTTTTAATTTTAAATAGTTTTTTAATATCATCCAAATAAGAATTTCTGCAAGTAATAATAAATTTAGTATTTTTTCCATCCCATTTCTTCAATCCGATTTTTTTATAAAAAAAATTATTATTTTTATTTTTTCTGTTTATTCCATTATATCCATCAAAAATTATTAAAAAATTTCCTTCACCTTTTTTAGAACTTTGTTGAATTCTCCTAACAATATTTGTTTCAAATCCTTTTGCCAATAATGTGTTCGATATTAAATCTTTAGAATTATATTCTTCAAATATATTATCGAATGAAACAATGATAGGTATAAATTTTTTCTGATATTCTTTATCCCAATAATTTTTGCATATTTTTTGAGTTAAATAACAAGCATAAGCAGTTTTACCAATGCCAGCATTTCCTCTTAATACAATAATTTTTTTATTACTATTATAAATAAATTTATTCATTTGATTATATAAAGAATCATTATTAGCATTTGGATGAACATATAAATTTTTCTGAAAAATATCAGTATTAGAAACTATGCAATCTAAATATAATAGACGTATATATAATGTTGCAGTATCTTGTAAATAATGCAAAACATTATATATTTGATTTCGTATCTCTTGCTTATTAGAATACGTATTATCATTATTTTGTTCCAAAAGCTGTATAGCTTGTAGTTGTACTTTATTTTTTTTATTTTCTTTCTCTACCCAATTTCTTAATAATCGTTGGATAGATCGATGAACTATTATTCTTTTTGTATTTTTTTCAATGGAAATAATACCATACTTTTCTGCTATATTTAATCCTATAAGTAAATGTGAATCCCAATCACTATTATTTAATTTACTATTCTTTAGTTTTCTATTTTGAAGTTTTGATAAGTTAATCTTGGGATGTTTAGTTTTAAAAAAATGTTGTGGTATTCCATATGGACTTAAATAACCTAATATTTGTATTATATCTATAATTTGATTTGTATATTTATTATTTTTTAATGCTTTGATAATTAAACTAAAAATAATATGTTCTATCTTTATATGTGTTTCATTCTGTAATTTATCCTTTTCCTCTAGAAAACAATTAAGATAATCTGAAAAAGGTGTTAATCTTAGATTTATAGGTATTTTTTTCTGCTCCTGTTCAATAAGATGTCCAAATAATTTAATTAATATAGTGGAATCTATTTCTTGGACTATACTTAGAGCTGATTCCATCTCATAGACATTATTTGTATTAAGTTTATAAAAACTAGTAAGTAAGTGCAATAATTCTTTATCTGTTAATTTATTAATATGAAGTACTTTTCCAAATTTATACCATAATTCACCTATATTTTGCGAAGTTATTAAAATATCACCTCCTTTTTCAGGTATGAAATTTGTAATACTTTTTATATTCTCTGCATTATCTATAATTAAAAGCCATTCTGTATTATTATTTAATTTTTCTTTTAAGAATAGTAACCTTTCTTTTTTATTAGGCAAATAACTGTATTGTTGATAATCTAATATATCACAGATTTCTATTATGCTATTCTCAAGATAGATGCTTTTTTCTGCTTTAAGTTTAAAAATATATTTATATTTTAATGTTTTAGCATAAATATAAGCAAGAGTGGATTTGCCTACTCCTAATAATGTACATATTTTGCTATTTTTTTTATTTACTTCATCTTTTTTTTCTTTTTTTTCTTCTTCTTGATCTCCTATTTCGTTAAATCTATTTTTTATCTTATCTATATAATCTTTTCTAGAAATAATATGTCTATTTTCAATTAATATATTTGAATCATTGGTTTTAAATGGGAAAGATACTTTTTGCGATAAAATTTCAAATATCTTTGGTTCAAGTTTTTGAGATTTAGATAATTGGGAGAGAGAAGATTTAGAATATTCAGTAGATTGTTTTGGAGATACAGGAAATTGGCAAGATTGAGAAGGTTGGGGACGAGATTTAGAATATTTAGCAGGTTGTTTTGGAGATAGAGAAAATCGAAAGTATTGAGGAGGAGGTACAGAAGAAGGCGAATAAGGTAGAGGAGGAGATTTAGGATATTCAGGAGATTGTGAAGAAAATTGCAGATATTTTGGAAGATCTCGGTTATTTTTTGAGGACTTTATAGATATTCTATTTTTTCTTGGAGATTCTGGCAATTGCTTTATTAAATAATCCCCATTCAAACTATCGTTATTTTGATAATTACAGTGATTATTTTGCTTATTCCTAATTACAAAAGGTGTTTCATATGTTTCAGGAAGATCTATTTCAATATCATTTTCAATATCATCTATTGAATCAGATTCATTTTCTGTTATCATTGAACAACTTCGTGTTTCCCTTTGTATATATTGTGATTGAGGAGATAATATTTGATTATCTAAATTACTATAATTATAAGGAATATTGCGTGTGGCAAATGATGATTCTAAATCAAAGGATTCTAAAGGATAAACTTTTGGAGATATGGTATTATTTTTTAAAGTCCCATTTTGTTTATATGAAAAGTGCTCAATCAAATTACAAGATTTGAATTTTGAATTTTTTTTTGAGAAATTTCCTGATAGTTTTATCGCATTTACAGATAATGATTTCGTTAATGGAGGTAATGATATTGGACTCATAGGTGGGCTAATAATTATATTGGATGTCGAAGAAGTCCTTGGGCTATTGGGCACACTATTTGAATATGATATTTTTGGACTTTTTAAAGCCGAAGTTTTTTTTATTGAAGGGGTATGTGTTGTCGTTCCTTTTCTACGTTTCTTTTTTAGCTTTTTTTCAGTTCTAGGTGAGAGTTGTGATAATTCTTGATTGTAGTTAATATCCTTATTATTTGAAATTGGATGATTTAATAATTTAGAGGTGCAAATTTTTAAATAGTCATCACCAATGAGTATATCATTGGGACTTATAGATACATTTGGATTCCTTCTTGGACTACTAAGAGTGCTTTTTGAATTATTAATTTTAAATTTTGCAGATATTTTCATGAAAGAATTATGTATTACTCGTTTTTTCTTTTTAGAAGGTTTTTGCGGTGATTGTTTTTGATTAATATTCTCAGGATCAGAATTAGACTTTGAATGTTTGGCATAAGCATACTTATTATTTGTGCATTTGGCTTTATTATTACTATTAAGCTTATTTTGCCACATATTTTTTGAATTTAACTTATACCCACATGAAGTTAGGGTGCAAATTATTAATGTTATAAATATTTTTTTCATAATATTATTTAATTTAAATCATAAATCAATTGATTAAACACAAAGACAACAACAACTTTTCTTTTTTATTTTTTCTTTTTCTACTATTTTAAAAATATTCTCTTCTATATTTATATCATTTTTATTTTCTTTTTCATTATTTAATTCAATTTCAGATTTATAAACTTTTTTTTTAGAATCTAATTCTCGAATTAAATCATATGATTTTGGTCCACGGGATGTAGGTTTTCTTCTAAATGATGTTCTTTTAGCTTTTCTTTTTTCTTTATTTTTTGGTTTCTTTTTAATTACAGCATCCTTTCTTATTCTTATTTTAATATCTTCTATTTCTTGAGTTTCATTTTTTTGTTTCTTTTTAATTATACCATCACTTCTTGTTCTTCTAACACCTTCCATTTTTTTAAAAAAAGATTCAATAATTTTTCTTGGACTCTCTTTATTTTTACTTTCTTTACTTATCCCTTTTCTCCTTTCTCTTTTATAGAAAAAACCAGTATTATTTTTGGGAGTTGCTGTCGATGATTTTCTTGGAAAATCACCTAAAGGACCAATAAAGCTCTTTATTGTTATGGGATGATTAGTTAATTCAGTAGAATTAGGAATATTTTTTTCTTTATGTTTCATTCTTTTCTTATTTTGTTCAACGATGATGCCAAATCTTCTATGCCTTTCTTTTTTAGATACATCATCTATCGCTCCTCTTCGTAGATTAAATCTATCAACTGTATCCGGAACTGGAGCACTAATAGATTCACTGTCATCATTTTTTTCTAAATATTGATCTATATAATACCCTTGATCTTTATTTAAAGAAATCTTTGTTCTTAGGATATTACCATTATACGGAATATCAGATAAATTAGATGGCATAGCTCCATGTTTATTTTTAATTGGATTTTTTAAATTTATTGGTAAATCTATACCTGTTTCTAGAATGTTTTCTATTTCATTAATGCTTAAAATACTACATGAACTGATTTTTTTGTGATGGCTATTAATTGTGTAAAATTCATCTTTTATTGATAAATCATATATTCCACTATCGCTATTTTGAATTGAAATTCTAGTGCCTGAATCAAATTTTTGATAACTTATAGATTCTTTATCATCATCTTGGATTTCTGAAAGCATATTTTTATGTAAAATATTATTTTTACAACTAAAAAATAATAATCCAAAAACAATAATTGTATTTAAAAACAAATTATTATCTAATTCTAAAGTATATTTTTTGTAACTCATAATATGGATTTTATAAATTATTAAATAGATTTTCAAGAGTTAATTATAATCATAAAATAATAATATAAAAAATATATTTAAAAATAAATTTTTTAGAGAAAAAATAATCCAATATATGGAAATTTTAAATTAATAATAATAATTTATAAAAATAGATAAGATAAAACGTATTGATCCCATATGAATTAATAAAAACTTATAAATTGAAAATATCAGAAATTATTTATATACTAGACGTATGTCAATTTGTATCTAAAACCAGTTTTTTTCATAGAGAAAAGACCGATTATCAGATCAATTCCAAATGGAAGCAATATATCTATACTAATCGTAGATGAAATGTATCTGAAACCATTTGATTTTAAAGAATAATGACCGATTATCAGATATTCTTCAATTGGAAGCAGTATACTAGATTGCTATCTCCAGAAATAATAAAATCATAATTATTATCTATTATATTTAATTATTTTTTTCATAAATAATATCAATTAGTTTTATATAAAGTGAGAGTATTGCAAAACTAATTTTGCGTAACAAAAATCTAGCTTTGCGGATATTTTAGAGTGCTGAGCTGATGCTCGATACTCATTTTGCAATGCCCTCAAAGTATTAATTTAAAAACTATATTAGTTCCAGTTGAATTGATTAACAATGATCTTTTTTTATACCTTCATATATTTTTAGTAAAAATTAAAAATCATAAATAAAATAATGAAAAATCTAAACCTTTTCGATCAAAGACAAAAAAATAATATAGCCCCTTTAGCAGATAGAATGAGGCCTTCAAAACTCAATGAAATAGTTGGACAAAAACATATTTTGCAAGAAAACTCATTGCTTTCAATAGCAATAAAACATGATCAAATACCATCTTTAATTTTATGGGGTTCACCAGGTATTGGTAAAACAACTTTAGCTCGAGTTATTGCTAATGAAACCAAGGCAGATTTTGAAACATTAAGTGCTGTTTTAAGTGGTGTTGGAGATTTAAGAAAAGCAGTCCAAAATGCAAAAGAACTATTTAGACTATATAATAAAAGATCAATTTTATTTATTGATGAAATTCATAGATTTAATAAAGCCCAACAAGATGCTTTATTGCCTCATGTCGAAAATGGTACTATTATACTTATAGGAGCAACAACAGAAAATCCTTCTTTTGCTATAAATTCCGCTTTATTATCTAGATTAACAGTTTTTCAATTATTTTCTATATGTGAAGAAGATATCATTATACTTTTAAAAAGAGCAATTTTAGATGATGAAAGGGGAATAGGAAAATTTAAACTAAATTTTAATGAAGAATGTTTGAATATTATTGCTCAAAATTGTCAAGGTGATGCTAGAAGAGCTTTGGATATTTTACAAATAGCTGGGAATTTTGCTTTTCAAAACAAACAAAAGATTATTAACAAAAAAATAATTGAACAAGCTTTGGCTTCAAAAACATTAATCCATGATAAATCAGGTGAGTCTCATTATAATGTAGTAAGTGCTTTTATAAAATCAATGAGAGGAAGCGATCCTGATGCATCGATTTATTGGATGATGAGAATGATCGAAGCTGGGGAAGATCCTCTTTTTATTTTAAGGAGAATGATAATTTTTGCAAGTGAAGACATTGGAGATGCTGATCCAAATGCTTTAATATTAGCTACTTCTGCAGATACTGCTTTTCAAAGAATTGGTATGCCAGAAGGAATATATCCACTCTCCCATTGCTGTATTTATTTAGCAGCAGCTCCTAAATCTAATGCTTGTTATAAAGCTTGGACTGCTGCTCAAGAAGATGTTAAGAAATATGGAGCATTGGAAGTTCCTTTAAAATTAAGAAATGCTGTTACTAAAAATATGGAGGAATGGGGATATGGAAAAAATTATCGCTATCCACATAATGAAAATGGTTTTGCTTTAGGAGAAACTTATTTGCCTGATAAATTAATTGGAAAAAATTATTATAAACCTTTTGAAATAAAAAAGCAATCTGAATTAAATGAAAAATAAAATCCAAAAATAGAATTTTAAAAAAAAACTTTTTATCTTCAAAACCATATAAGCAATATCAAATTTTTAGATAATAATCTACTTCTATATTGCAATCATTCTATAAACTATTTATACTTAGAGACCATTGCAAAATGAGTGTTGAGCGTTAGCTCGGCACTCTAAAATATCTGCAAAGCTAGATTTTTGTTACGTAAAGTTAGTTTTGCAATACTCTCACTTATTTAATATTAAATTAAAAAGAAAATTAAGTTTATTGAGTTATTTTAAATTTATAACTAGTGAGATACAATTAATAACTCAAATTAAATAATTACAAAATTTAAGCGTTTTTAATCAGATCATCAAATCTTTTAATTATACAAAAAATAGATTTAATCAAAATATAAATTTTATTATATATAATCTAAATTACTGCAAAAAAAAAAGATATTATATATAATATTTTGCATATGTAATTTGTTTTATATATACTTGTATTATTATAATAATTATATTATAATAAAAAATTTTAAAAAATTAAAATATTATAAAAATGAAAAAATTGAAATTTAAAAAAAAAGAAGTAGCTATTAATAATAGATCGAAAAGTAATAAGAAGAATTTAATAGTATTATTAATTAGTCTAGCAGGAATTTTTTATTCATGCAATAAAAATAAAGAATTAAGAACAAAAACCCCCAAAAAATTAACAAATAATAATCAGAATATTCAATCTTCTCAAAATCATTTGAATAACAATAGTTCTATCAATGATAAAAAAGAAAAACAGTTATTTACAGACATATATGAATTATTTAGTGATAGTGATTATGAATTTGAAGGGAATAATGATCAAGATGATGAAAAAGAAATTGATATCTCTTTTAATTATAACAAAAAAGAAAGTTGTAAGCCAGTAGCTATTTCTTATAAAAATTATTTAAATAATAATAATCTAGCTTATTTTCCAGGAATTAATAAAATTGGTTCATTTAAATTTGAATTAAATAATAATAAATCAGTAATTAATAATACAATTAATCCAATTATTTTAGGAGCTAACCATAGTTTTAAATGTGATGAACAATACACTTTAGATTTTTTCAAAAATTTAAAGCAAAAAAATAAAAAGAAAATACAATTATTTTATGAAGCTAATGATGAATCATATAAAGTAATTTCACTAGCATTAAAAAAAATATATAATGATGATTTTATTGAAATACAAAAAGATGGTAGAATCGAATTTCTTAAAGAATTAGCTAATGATGATTTTATAGCAGAAAAATATGAACAAAAACTTAATTATATTTATTATTATGATATATGTAGCAGAAACGAAAACTTGGATTCTAATACTATATATTTTTGGGAAATATTATTTAATAATAAAGTTGTTAAAAAAATAAGAGATTTAAATGAAAAAATATTAAAATATGATTTATATAAAGAAAGTTATAAATCATGGTCTGAATCTTTAATTTTAGAATTAGAAAAATTGCAATTAAAAGCAAAAACAAATCCTCAATATATTCTAAATAAAAAAGATCGTGAAATTATTGAACAAGTATGGAATATAATATTTTGCAATAGTTTTCTTTTAGAGATTTTAGAAAAAGCTGATCCTAACTGTTTACAAATTATTGTTTTAGGAACAAAGCATTTAATTGAAATTGATGAATTTTTAAAACCTAGTTGTGAAATTTATAAGCCTTCTAACTCTATTTCTTGGTCTGAACCAGCAAATATTAGAATAATTTCAGATAGCTGCAAACATCATAAAAATGACACTTTATGTACAAAGCAATTTAAATCTTTTAGAATTATTGAAAATAGACATAAAAAATGTTTGGCATTAATAGATTATAAAAATGCCAAAAACCAATATTTAAATAGTAATTTTAAAGATTTTTTTCATTGTATGAAACAAACTAAATATACTTTACAAAAAGGAATAGAAGATTTAAATTTATATGATTTTAAGAATCAAGATTACAAAAATTTTTATTTCTTAAATAATCCAAAAAATATAATAAAAAGATATATTAATATAAATAATAATTTTGAATCAAAACAAAAATTAAATCCCTTTTTCGAAAATATAATATATTATATAAAAAATAATATAGATGAAAAAGATTTATATTTTGGAAATTATTATAATAACATTATAAAAAATAGAGAAGAAAAAATAAAAAAAGCTTTAAACAAAGAGCAAATTATAAAATATAAAGAAAAAGGTATCTTTAAACATATTTTACAGTTTAAAAGGAATTTATTGGAAGAAATCAATAAAATAACTACTAAAAAGGAATATCAAAATCAAAATAGTAATGATATAAAATTCCTAAAAGAATTATTTATTGGGATTAATAAAACTGTAAAAAACTTAAATAGGGTATGTCACGGATAAATTGGGAAGTTAAAAATCCTATATAAAATACGTATTTTGATGAAAAAAACATATAAATATATTTGTTTTATACTTAATTTTTAATAAACTAGACA
>PJEL010005226.1_pt1 | contig 10502 bp, 12 predicted proteins | sample 1853271 | NCBI WGS metagenome assembly PJEL01 (sample SAMN08108733, study PRJNA415343) | Invertebrate metagenome, whole genome shotgun sequencing project. | host: Globobulimina | place: Sweden: Gullmar Fjord | collected 2015-08 | reverse complement strand
CTATGAGATTATTTTCTTCTGGTTACAATATAACGGTCGGTCCGTTTGTTTTTCCTTGTTCGAGCACCCTTTGTCGGATTCCCCCAAGGTGAAACCGGATGTCGGCCACCACTGGTCCGGCCTTCACCACCACCATGCGGATGGTCAACAGGGTTCATAGCAACCCCTCTTACTGTTGGTCGGATACCTTTATGACGGGATCTCCCCGCTTTACCAATTTTTATGAGTGAGTGATCCGTGTTTCCAACCTGACCGATAGTCGCGCGACATTCAAGATGTATCAACCGCATCTCTCCTGATCGGAGTTTTATGTTGGCGAATCGCCCTTCTTTAGCCATCAACGTAGCCGCAGTACCTGCACTTCGAACTAATTGGCCACCCTTCAGCGGTTTCAATTCGATGTTGTGGATAAGTGTTCCAAGGGGGATGTTTTTCAGTGGCATCGTGTTACCGATGTCAATATTCACATTATCCCCGGAAATAACAGTGTCACCCACTTTAATGCGATCCGGGGCCAAAATGTACCGTCTTTCACCATCAGCATAGTTGATCAGGCATATCCGTGCAGATCGATTCGGATCATACTCAATAGTAGCGACTTTTCCAGGGATATCAAACTTTTCCCTTTTAAAATCGATAATCCGATATCGTCTTTTGTGACCACCACCGCGATGTCGGGTGGTTATTCTACCGTTGTTATTACGTCCGCTGATTCTCTTTTTTGGCGCCAGCAAACTTTTTTCCGGTTTCGAAGTGGTGATCTCATCGAAGCCGGACACACTCATCCCTCGTTGTCCGGGAGAAGTCGGTTTGTATTTTTTAATAGACATCTGTTATCTTCTTTGTTTGTTATGCAACTCTAATAACTGTTGGCTGCCGGTTAGGCGCCTTCAAAGTACTCTATAGTGTCACCTTCCTTCAACGTTACAATCGCCTTTTTCCAGTCGGCGCGACGTCCTTCCCATTTCCCAAGTCTCTTTTTCTTACCTCTGACATTCAGCGTATTGATAGCCTCGACAGTCACGTTGAAGATAGATTCAATAGCCTTCTTCAGCTCGATCTTATTCACGGTTTTGTCGATCTTGAACACGACCTTGTTCTGATCCTCATTTAAAAACAGGACTTTTTCAGTAATGTAGGGTTTGGAGATAAAACCGAATTGATTTTTCATTTCAACATTCTCCCTTCAACATCGAGCAGTGCATCTTTCGTCATAACCAGATTTTTGTGATTCAGAACGTCATACACGTTTAAGCCCGTGCTGTGTACACATTTTACGGTCGGTATATTTCGAGCGGCGAGAGCAAAATTGGGATCTTCTTCAGAGAAAACAATCAGCGTTTTTCCTAACTTCAATTCCTGAAGGATTTTTACGAGGTTTTTGGTTTTGTGGTCCTGGAGTTTCAGGTCCTCAACAACCAACATCTCTTCGTTTCGGATTTTTGATCCGATGACGGATACCAGCGCTTTCTTCCGGACTCTCTTGTTCACAGATACGGCGTGGCTCCTTGGAACGGGACCGAAGGCTACACCACCATGTCTCCGAGTCGGGGACTGTAGGGATCCAACCCGGGCGTTACCGGTACCCTTCTGGCGAAACAGCTTTTTTCTGCTACCAGCCACTTCCGATCTTCCTTTGGCCTTATGTGTTCCCTGCTGTCTCTCAGACATGTAGGACACCACTACATCCTTTATTACAAAAGGATTCAGCTTCGATTCTGCGACGCTGTCGTGAAGGTCAACGGTGCCGGTCTCCTGATTTCCAAGATTGTACACCTTTAAAATAGTCATGAAATCCTTTAAACTTAACTGTATTTTGAGTTGCTATTTGAGTTTAATATCCACCTGAACACCGGCCGATACATCCAACTTCATCAGAGAATCCATTGTTTGCGGTGTCGTTTCGGTGATATACAGAAGCCGTTTGTGTGTGTTGAACTCAAACTGCTCTCTCGATTTCTTGTTCACATGGGGTGACCTTAAAACACAAATCTTCTGCTTACGGGTCGGCAAAGGCACAGGACCGATAACGTTGGCCCCGGATCTTTTCACAATGGAAACAATTTCCTTTACGGCCTTGTCCAGCTGTTTTGGTTCAAAGGCCTTAAAGTTTACACGTATTTTTTGAGTCATTAATCCTCGTCAGATCTATTCAGTGATTTCAGTAATCGTACCGGAACCGACGGTTCGACCGCCTTCTCTAATTGCGAATCTCAACCCAAGTTCCATAGCAATACTTGAAATCAGCTCAACCGTCATTGTAATATGATCACCTGGCATCACCATCTCCACACCTTCAGGTAATTGGCACATACCGGTTACATCGGTTGTTCTGAAATAGAATTGTGGTCGGTAGTTGGTAAAGAAAGGTGTATGTCGTCCACCCTCATCTTTGGTCAAGACATATACTTCACCTTTAAACTTGGTATGCGGTGTAATTGATCCTGGCTTACAAATAACCTGTCCCCGCTCGATATCTGTCCGTTTGGTTCCCCGCAGCAGCAGACCGATATTATCACCGGCTTCCCCTCTGTCCAGGAGCTTGCGAAACATTTCAACGCCAGTTGCCACTGTGTCCTGAGTCGGGCGAATTCCAACGATTTCGACTTTTTCCCCAACGGTGATGACTCCCTGTTCAATCCGGCCAGTGGCTACTGTACCGCGTCCTTGAATTGAGAAGATATCTTCGACAGGCATCTGAAACGGCTTGTCGATTTCCCTTACTGGATTTGGAATATAACTATCCAGTGCTGCGACTAATTCATGAATAGGTTTGAATACTTCCAGCGTTTGATCGTCTTCAGCTGTTTCTTCCATATTCAGAGCGCTTCCCATAATTACGGGAGTGTCATCTCCTGGAAATCCATATTCGCTCAACAGTTCGCGCACTTCCATCTCCACCAGTTCCAGCAGCTCATCATCGTCAACTTGATCGACTTTGTTCAAGAACACTATTATATAGGGGACACCCACCTGCTTAGAGAGCAGAATATGCTCCCGTGTCTGTGGCATAGGTCCGTCGGCAGCCGATACTACCAGAATTGATCCGTCCATTTGGGCGGCACCGGTAATCATGTTCTTTATATAGTCAGCATGGCCTGGACAATCCACATGAGCGTAGTGTCGAGTCTCACTTTCATATTCGACGTGTGCGGTTGCAATGGTAATCCCACGCTCTCTCTCTTCTGGCGCGTTGTCTATCGCACCGTACCCTTTAAATTCAGCTCGGCCTAGCATAGCCAGGACTCTTGTTATCTGGGCAGTCAGCGTTGTTTTACCGTGGTCAACATGACCGATTGTTCCTACGTTAACATGCGGCTTATCGCGCTTGAAAGTTTCCTTCGACATACCATCTCCTTCTGATAAATAATGTGAGTTGAAAATTAATTTTCTGCCGACCTTATAAACAAAAACATTTGAAAATTAAGTTGGAGGAACGTCCTCATAATGATCAAACATCATGGAAAAAGATGCCCTACCCTGACTTAATGAGCGTAATATTGTAAGATAACCGAACATGGTCGATAATGCAACACCTACCGAGAGAATCTGTATTTCTTTTTTGTCTTCAATTGATCTAACTCTCCCTTTCCGCGAATTTAAATCACCAATAATATCTCCGGTGAATTCAGTGGGAGTCGTAATCTCGACGCTCATAACCGGTTCTAAAAGACAGGGATTCCCTGAAAGCAGGCATTTTCGTAGTGCCAGCGAAGCAGCAATCTTGAATGCCGTGGGATCTGTATCCTCTTCTTTGAACTCGATTTTTTGAACAACTACTTTTACTTTTAAAACAGGGTAGCCAGAAATCACTCCGGATATAAGTCCCTCTGTGATTCCTTCCCGGATCGCAACCTGTATTCTTTCGTCTACTTGTATATCCGGAGCAAACTCTATCTCGTTTTTCTGATCCTGGGACAACGGTTCCGTTGTGAGTGTACAACCGGCAAACACTGCTTTCCCTGAAATCTGTTTGTCAAAAACTTCGGTCGAAGTCGCGCTCTTCTTGATCGATTCCCGATAAGCGACTTGCGGCTTGCCAGTATTGACATTTAGCCCAAATTCACGTTTCAAGCGATCTACCAGAACCTCCAAATGAAGCTCTCCCATCCCTGAAATCAATATCTGACCTGTCTCTTTATCTTTACCGACTGAAAAAGAGGGGTCCTCAATTTCAAGTTTTTGCAAGCTTTCGTCCAGTCGGTCTTGGTCCGCCTTGGTCTTGGGCTCAATTGCTATTGAGATGACCGGGTTCGGGCTATTAATTTGTTCGAGTATCACCTCGTGCCCTTTTTGACAGATCGTATCTCCGGTGGTGGAGAAATTAAATCCCACAACCACGACGATCTCTCCGGCAGAAGCGCTACCGACCTCTTCTCTTTTGTTGGCGTGCATCAAAAAAATCTTGCCAACGCGTTCTTTCTTTTCTTTAACCGGGTTGTACACCTGCTGTCCGACTTTCAAAGAGCCGGAATAAATCCGCAAGTAACTGATTCGTCCTGCGAAACTGTCAGCTTGAAGCTTGAAAACCAGTGCCGCTAGCGGTTCATCCGCATTCGGCTTTCGTTCAATTGTCTTCGTGCCTTTCAGGTCCGTTCCTTCGATGGGTGGCCGATCCAGCGGGGATGGTAAGAAATTAACAATACCGTCCAACAGCGGCTGAATACCTTTATTCTTAAAGGCGGATCCGCAAAACAGCGGGGTTATCGCATCTCTAAGACAGGCAGTACGAATACTCTGCAGCAGTCGTTCCTCACTTACATCCTCATCTTCCAACACCATTTCAAGCAGATCGTCATCGAACAGAGTCAACGTCTCTATCGTTTTCTCTCTAGCGGCCAGTGTTTTCTCTCGGTACTCATCTGGAATCTCCTTCCATTCGATGTCTGCCCCGAGACTCTCTTCACTGAAATAGGCCGCCTTCATGCGAATCAGGTCTATCACCCCTTCGAAACCTTCTTCCTTACCCAGAGGGATGTTGATGCACAATGGTTCCGCTCCAAGCACCTCTCTTATCTGAACAACGGCTGCATCATAATCAGCGCCGGTTCGATCCATCTTATTAATGAACGACAGTCGCGGAATATTGTGTGAGCTTGCCTGCCGCCAAACTGTTTCCGATTGCGGCTCTACGCCAGCAACCCCACAAAATACAACAACAGCCCCATCCAAAACCCGCAGACTTCTTTCAACCTCAACCGTAAAATCAACATGCCCGGGGGTGTCGATAATATTGATCTGATTGACTTGATCCCCTATCTTCCAGAAACAACTTGTGGAAGCTGCTGTAATGGTGATCCCCCGTTCCTGCTCCTGCGCCATCCAGTCCATCGTGGCGGCGCCGTCATGAACTTCGCCAATCTTATGACTCTTGCCGGTGTAATAAAGTATCCTTTCCGTTGTGGTGGTCTTCCCAGCATCAATGTGGGCGATGATGCCAATATTACGTACACTCAAAAGATTCGGAGTCCGTTCCATCTGTTTGAGTTCGGATTACCACATATAGTGGGCAAATGCTTTGTTTGCGTCCGCCATACGATGGGTATCCTCTTTCTTTTTGACCGCTGCACCTCTTGCGTTATAGGCATCGTGCAGCTCTGCTGCCAGATTCGCTTCCATGGATTTTCCGCCTCGAGCACGTGCCGCGTTGATGATCCAACGGATCGCCAAGGCCAGACGTCTTTCGTCTCGAACTTCTACAGGGATCTGGTAAGTCGATCCACCCACACGTCTTGACTTCACTTCGAGCGTCGGCTGAATGTTGTTGATTGAGGCGTTGAAGATTTCAATCCCGGTCTTGCCCTCGATTTTCTCTTCTACCTGCGCCAAAGCCCCGTATACGATACTTTCTGAAATGCTCTTCTTCCCGTCAAACATCAAGCAGTTAATGAACCTGCTTAATGAGAGACTGTGATACTTGGAATCCGGCATAATTTTTCTTTTTACAGCTGAGTGCCTTCTTGACATGCCTCTCCCCTCTTATCCTTTTTTGGTTCCATATTTGGAACGACTCTGTTTTCGACTATCAACACCCTGCGTATCCAGAGTTCCCCTGATAATATGATATCTCACACCTGGTAAGTCTTTTACCCTTCCACCCCGTATCATGACAACGGAATGTTCCTGAAGATTATGCCCGACACCTGGAATGTAGGATGTTACTTCCATCCCGTTGGTCAGACGAACCCTTGCAACTTTCCGTAAAGCAGAATTCGGCTTTTTCGGCGTTGTTGTGTAGACGCGTGTGCAGACACCTCGTTTTTGAGGACATGCTTCCAAAGCAGGTACATTATTTTTTTCCTGTATCCGCTTTCGACCTTTTCGAACCAACTGACTTAATGTGGGCATTTCTCGGTTTTTTTTGTAAATTTAATTTTGCAAAATCCCAGGCTGGGATAACAGCTGCCCGTTGAACAGCTGAATAACATGAAATATTAACTAGTTAACGGACTCTCTCACGCTTTCTCCGCCCCGAAAAGGTGGCAGAAAATAAATTCAACGTAATCAACGGATATTATCAGCCATATTTTTAAAATGCAAGCAGATATTCTTTAAAATTCAAAAAAAAGTCAGCTCAAAAACTTTTTTCTGCAATTTTAGTATATTAGAGTACTTTTAATCCCATTATCTGGGATTATTCCAGAAAAATTCCATATTTTCTGAGGCTTAGTTCAGTAGCGCTTATTTTTCACACTGCTTCGGGTTTAATTGACGGAAAAACGCGTTGAAGCGCTCGATAATTTACCAGTGAAATCAGATACACATTGACTCAAATCAATTTTTTCGGAGAGACCACTTTTTTATCCGAATCTGCTCCTTTGTTATGGATCATCTTTAAAGCCCTGCAGTAGATTGTTAACCGTTTTGACAAGAACCTAATAGTTTCTCCGCAGAGTTTGTCTGAGGCTGGAATAATCTGCTGCTAATCCAAAAGTACTATCTACTAATTGTTTTTTTCGACAAACACTAATTATCGAGAGCAAGAGTGGGGACCAGAAGGTAATAGGCATCCTCAAGTGCAGAAAGACTGTCAGGTAATTATCTTTGAGCTATTCTAAGTGGGGAGCTTCGTTTTCAGATTGGGGAAGATCGACAATATGCTGTTCCATATCAAAGAGCTCAAACGGATCCAGAATGACCACTGTCCTTAAATCAGGATTATGAGTTTCGATCAGAGATTCATCCGGCCAATACTTATATCTAGTTTTTAAAGAGGTGTGCCCAGAAAACCAGAAACGGAAAGTAATCGAATTATCAACCAACTCGTTTAACATATGCGGAATTGCTCCCACCTCCGCATGCTGACTGCGGGTCCAAGTCAAGCCTTCAGTCACTGCCGGTTCAGACCTGAAATTGATTATTTCATCTATCCCATACGCTTTCTTGGGTCGAGCGTGTGTGATCACAAAATATCTGCCACGGGCCAACAGCGGCAGATTCTTCTCAAATCGATCATACTTATTCAAGAAAGCCTCACCATAGACTTTTTTGACATACAAAGCCGTCATCGGTCCTTCGGCAGCGAATTTTGCAAATGGATGGTTACCATTAATAGCTTCGTCCAGGATGTTCTCATGGTTTCCCTTCAGAAAATGAAAATGGCGTGGAAACGCCGCCTTAAGTTTCATGACCATGGCCATCGTCTGAAAGTTTTCTGTCATTTCCTCGGCCATGGCCGGGCACTCTTCAAACTGGTTTTTATATTCAGCAAAAGCGGTCTGCCACCTTGCCTTACCTCTTCTTTCGGAATGCATCCCATCACCAACACAGACCACCTGTATCCGATCAGTTTTCAAAAGTTCAAAAACCGTTTTATCCAGGAGTTTAAAACGCATTAAATCCGGCAAATAATCACTCCGTCCATGTAAATCAGGTACAATTAAAGCGGGGATATCCTGACGCAGCAGAATGATGCCGCCGGGCTTGCCATTTTGATCTTTAGGCCGCCATTCTGCTGATTCATTTTCAAGAATTTCTATGGCTTCTTCCAGCCGTTCTTCTATCCGTTTCATCTGCCCATCCTACTCAATCCTTTGCCAGCATTTCTTGAATCTCCCTCAACAAGAGATCAAGAGATTGGTTTAAGGCATGATCATCATCCTGCTTGATAACTTTAATATTACCTTGATCGGGGGAGCGTGCAATCATCGCCTCAATATCGGCCTCGGGAATGACATCATCTCTTTTACCAATCATCACGGTACAGGGGATACCTTTAGGAATATATGTCCGGCGGATCAGCTCCTTATCATGATTTTTGAAAACTGTTTCATCGAAAAATCCGACGGCCGGGGCGATCAGAATCATCCTTTCGACCTTTTCCGGAAAAGACATGGCGTACAACAATGCACTCAGACCCCCCAGGGAAGATCCTATAATATAGACGGATTTTTTGACAATCTCCTCAATCACCGCCTTCCGCTCATGGATGTCCGGAGACAGTTCCGGAATCAGGCAGTCTGGGTAGTGACTCCTAATAAATCGGGATTTAGTCCCCAGAGGACTACTCTCCATTCCGTGCAAAAACATTAGCGTCGGCATCTGAACCTATTGTAACTTGGGTGAGCTGCTCTCTTTAATCGAATCAATCGCATCAGTTGCGATTTCCACTATCTGGTGATTATCTTCTTTAAGAAGTTCCTGCAGGGAACCAATATGTTCAACGGACCCGATCATACCGAGCATATCGGCCGCATCTCCACGAATAGTCGGATTTTGATCCTGCAATAGAGGCAGAACACCGGGTAAAGCCAATTTAACATCGTCCGGTTTTTCCTCACGCAGCTCATCAATCAACATATTCGCCCCCAGCCGCACTTTCATGCGCTCATCTCTCAATAGATTACCAACAACTAGAAAAAGTGTCTTATTATATCGGAACAGTTCAATAACTTTTTCCAGAGCGCCACTTTCCAGGTCGTCTGAAATCAACTTGGTGAACTCCTTTTCATCTGTTTCATTGATACTCACAGCATTCATCGACTTTTCTCCCTGCCCGTCTTATTGAATCCCGAACTCCCCCGGGATAATTATCCTTTGATACATACTACTCGCTTTCTCGTTCATTTCTAACATCTTTAACCATACAAGCCATTTTATCAATTCAAACATGTCTGATATCAGATATATGATAGATTTTTTTCACCACCCTCTGCCTACAGGGCGCTCTCCGTGCATAACCTGTTAATTCAGTAAATCAACACCTTGACTTTCAAAGATGCATATGAAAGATGCAGATACATCACATAAGTTTTTATTAGACTCGATTTATCACAAATATTAAATTCTTCATCATGAAAAAACGTATTAAGTTCATTATCACCGTTTTTTTACTGTTCGTCATCAGCTCTCCTGGACTCGTCAAGGCACAAAAATATCCGTTGGAGCTTTCCCGGAGTCTGATGGAGGGCGACACTCTCAAAACAGGGGCTGAGGCCTTAGATATCAAACATGACCACGCCTCTCTGATCCTGCCGATTTTACCACTTGATTCATTTTATTTTCTGGTTTACCTGAAGGAGGATCAAAAGGATGTGACCTATCATAAATTTCAACCAAGTGTCACATTTGATAATTCCTCGACGACTTACCTATTGACCGATTTCCCGGAAAAACTTGTGAACTCAACACGAGGAGCGATACTGGCACTTCCCTTACAAAATAGCACCTGGGTTTTTCGTCGAGATGAGATTCTGGCAACCGATCACAAAGAGGTAAATGACGAAGACCGCTCGTTTATGAATCAGTTTCTCTATAAACCCAAAACAACCGAAAAAGGGGCATGGACTTTTGGACTTTCTCATTTTGGAGGTATCGCTGAGGATGTTTACATCCCCTTGGTCGGATACTCTTATAAAGGGGATATCGTCCGCATCAACTCGGTTTTGCCTGCGTATTTCATCCTTCAATTCAAGCTGGGTGAGCATGTTTACATCCTGATCGATGAGACTGTCACAGCTGAAAGCTACCGGCTCTCAAAAGATTCTCCCTGGGATAATGGTTATTTAAGCATCCAACATCTAACTTCCAGGCTGGAAGTGGGTATCCGCTTCGGGGATTTTGAAATAGGTGTTAGCTACGGCTCTGTCAATTTTCATTCCTGGATATTTAAAAACCAGGACCATGGTGAATTGGAAAAATGGGAATTGGAACCCAGCGCTGTTACAAGCATCCAGTTTCAATGGAATCTTTAACATCTTGGTATTTTTTTCAACCTTCCCCCCGAAAAAAAAATCCATATTTTCAACTATAAAAATGTTGACATTCAGCGCTCCATCTCCTGGATTTTACCAGCAAAATCTCATGAAGAGAACCACCCCCAAGCGATCATCTATCTATAATATAAACCTTTTTTAGATATTTTTCCTATAGCGGTATATTCCGTGCATTTTCACTTCTTGTATTCTGAGCAAAGGGAAATGCTTTGAAAAGTTTTCCTCTTTTATCCTTAATTGCAAATTAGAGGTGTAGATGATTAAACGTTTATCCATAACCATATTACT
>PJEL010005225.1_pt1 | contig 10503 bp, 6 predicted proteins | sample 1853271 | NCBI WGS metagenome assembly PJEL01 (sample SAMN08108733, study PRJNA415343) | Invertebrate metagenome, whole genome shotgun sequencing project. | host: Globobulimina | place: Sweden: Gullmar Fjord | collected 2015-08 | reverse complement strand
GGGAGATGCCAAACTTCATAATTTCTGGAATATAACCATTCGGGCAGCTTACCGAAATTTCTATCTTTAAATTTGCCATTTTGACTTAAATTACTTTTTGCAGTCCAGCTTCTCAAAACAACTCTTTTCATTTTATTTGTCTTTTTGGACGGCAGTGGTCTTAGCAGTTTAAAGGCAAACCAGCGATATTTCACTACTTGCAAGAAATAAAAAAGCAACTGAGCAATAATGTAAAAGCAACGTTTCATCATTTCAATAAACTCATTCATTCGATCTCTATAGTTTTCAACTCTATATCCAGTATCCTCAGCAATACCCGATATACTCTCACATAGTGCTCTGCTGTTTACGATAAAAATGATATTCTTATCTGAATCAGCAAGTATTTTTTTTGCACAGAACAGATATGCAATGTTAAGAAGTAAACGTGTTGATTCTGTATTTCTTGAAGCTATTTGACCTCCCCACCATTCAATGGAGTTATTCTCCTTGTTCAGCCTGGAAATCAGTTCCAGAAAGGGTCCCTTGATTTCCTGAAAAGTCTCCTGCAAAAGCTCTGACAGGTTTTGCACTTTAACTCTGTCTGACAACCTGTCCCGTAAATCCATAAAATGAACGTAATCATCCGTGAGATAATAGCAACACGAGATATTATCAGTTAATTCTGGGAGCAGCTTCATAGCGCTTTTTTTCTGAATTATTTTTACGCTTTTCATAGGATTAATCTAGTTTAATATCTTCAGTTGCTTTCTAAGCGTTCGATTATAAATTTGGAACCATATTCTTGCAGGCGTCCTGTTAAAAGAGTTTAAAGGAATTCTATGCAAATAGGAAGACGAGCTGTCAGCGTTAATGCTGCCAATTGAACTGAATACTTTGTCAGCACCATTGTGAAGCAACAGGCTTACCTGGCTTTCTGAAAAACAGGTTTCCGGCTGGCCAAAGGGAAAAGAGAACATGTTCCGGTAATTCGAGTATTTTTTCAGTGCCGTTTCATTTTCCATATAGGAAGCCAATAGTTCTTCATCAGAAAGCAGGAGCGGGACATCATGGTTATAGAGATGGTTTCCGAAATACACCAGAGGATTACCGGATGCCTCAGCCAGGTCGCTTTCGAAAGCAAACTCCCCCACATACTCTCTCACCGTATGCTCAACAGGCTCGCCTGATTCTCTCAAGTAAGTCTTGACAAGTTCTCTGTCACACGACAGGAATAAAGGAGACGCTGAATCAGAAGACCCATTCCTCTTTTCAACATACTCTACAAAACTCTCTTTTTTGCAAAGGTACGTAATTAATCCTGACCAGAATAAACCTCCTTTTACCGGCTCCGCATTCAGGAATATGATTGAAGGCATATGATATTTCTCAAGTAAAGGAATAGCCGTGGTAAAATAACTGCGCAGTCCATCATCAAATGTAATAAGCGCAGCTCTTGACGGAATTCCCTGTGCCAGCAGATCATCCGGTCCTATAACATTGAAGTGGTCCCTTATAAACTTTATCTGATATTCAAAGATTTCAGAAGAAACACTCAGATCATAAGAGCTGCAAAACTCACTGGGATTATCCGAAACATCATGATAGACAAAAACTGTAAGGGCATCCTTTAAGACAGCATTATTCATTGCCGAACAAAACATGCCTATGGAGCTGCTTAGAACTGGTTTCAATGATTTTTTTATTGATGAAAGGACAGGTCTTTTCATTTTGTACAGGTGTGCTTCTGGAAGATTAAAGATTTAAATTCCCATCTACTCCTGAAAGCCACCAATTCTGATCGGTCGATGCATTTCCGTATTGTTGAGTTCTCCAATGAAGCTGAAATCAAGCAGCCTTCCTCAATGGTATCATGTTTCTTACTATTCTATAGTTTTCAGTAGTAATCACTTTAATTTTGATCCCAATATATACAAACACCGTTATCGATATAAATTTCACAATCAATCGAGTGGAATAGGCTATCGCAAAGTGTCTTAACAGGATCATAGAAATCGCAGCGATAAATAAGACCGTGAAAATAGCACCTATTTTTTTGTACTCCCATTTTATTTCATAATAATGCTGAGAAACCATGAAATAGATTAAACCTGAGATTAACCCGGACAAGAGAGTAGCCCAGGCAGCACCAATTGCTCCCCATTTAATTATGAAAGGAATATTGAACGCGACATTCAAGATGACCCTGGAAACATTCAGCAGTGTACTCAAAAAGACCTTTTTAGCAAAGATAAGCTGTGGCATTTTCCCAAAGAACAATGTTCCGTAGAACATTGCAAGAATTATGACGATATCAATAGCTCCATGAAAAGATTCAGGGGTTAGAATTATGATAACTTCTTCTGCAAAAAGTGAACACAGTAAGGCTATACTGATAGAGACATAAACAAACGGGGTTAAATAACGTCCCACTTGTTCTCCACCTTTTTCCCCCAGGTCAAACATTTTTTTATACATATTCGGGATAAAAACATTTTCCATAGCAGTCATGAAGGCAAAAACCGTATACGCTATCTTAGTGCCAATACTATAAATAACAACAGCTGACACTGTCGCCATCAATCCGATCATGTATTTATCAAATTGGTTTGATACGACTTTAAAAAAAATACTCGGTGTTGATGGATAGCCTAATTTGAGAGAGTATTTCAACACCTTCCAGTTAAAAGTGACCGGCAAAATCCGAAGGACTCTCGTCGCTAATAGAATGAAGATTACAATACCCGCCAATAATTGTCCCCAGACAAGGCCAATCACACCTACTTTCATATAGGCTACCAGATAAAGTGAAAGGGCAACTGATAGCAGAAACTCATAAACAGTATACCGAACAAAGATTTTTGCTTCCTCTGAGTTTCTAAGATATGTAAAATAATAGGTTTTAAGTCCTATCATAGCATTGGCGCAAAAGGCCCAGAATAATAAACGGCCATGCTCAGGAGAGCCAATAACAAATCTTGAAAGAGGCGCTTTATAAAAAAAAGTGACCACCGCGCAAACAGAAAGAGTTGCTCCGACAAACAGTAACGTCGAATACAGGAGTTCAGCTGATTCCTTTTTCTCACGATATTGGAAATAATTTCTATTGTATATATTTGTTAAACCAACATTGGCAATTCCAGAGACAAAGATAGCATAAATCTGTGCAAGTGCCAACACACCATAATCGCCGGCTGTAAGAATACGTGTAAAAATCGGCAGAGTAACTATGGGTACCAAATTACCGACAATGACAGGGACAAGGTATATAAAACTATTTTTTACCTGTTGTTCATTATTTGACATCGCCAGGTCCAGTCGTAAGTACAGCAGGTTGAACTAATGTTTTGGTCACGTAAAGAATAGCTCCTAAGGTATTTTGAATCCCAATCGTCATAGACGGTTATTCAGGCAGTTCATTGTAAAGATTTTTCCACCAATTGCTTCCCGGAGTCACATACAGACAACTGATTAAGCTGTTCCCCATGCAGAACTTCTTGCTCCAGCAGGTTTCGTAATCTGTGCACTGCGTTACCGTCCCGGTATGGATCAAAAAATTCCAGAATGGGTGTCCAATCTCCAAGGGTCTGTTCCGCCTTGCTGCCTTCCCTGTAGCGTGCCATCGTCGCCATTAGCGATTCTATCGATGTATATTCAATGTCAGTTTTGGCATATATGTCATCCCAGAGTGTCTTTGTTCCATAAGAATCCAGCAATATTGTCCTCACGCCGGCAATCGCCGCTTCCAGGGCAGCCGTGGCGCCAAATTTGTGGCTGATGCACAGATCAGCGACAAGGGCCGCCTCCGTAGGGTAAATGTCATTCCTATCCATCCCTTCCATCAACTCAATATAGCGTCCCGTAGTTTTGGCGGCCTTGATGAGTTCGTCCTCGGGATACAGCCGACTTGGCGAATTACGTATAAACTGGGACTTCACAACCACCCCAAAGCTGGGATCGGACAGAACAGTTTTGACAAGGACGTGAAGTTCTGCGAGATGGTCGTCCTTACTCACCAAACCCCAGCGGTCATGCTGTACCGACTCATCGAAATAACAGACAATGAACTTTGCGCCGGCACGAATCAGAACCTCGCGGTGCCTGCGCGCCTTCTCACGAACAAGACAGGCAACTCCGTCATACAAATAACCAGTAGTTAAGAACTCCTGAGGTGCAATACCATCAGTCTGGTAAAGCACATTGTACATAGCCGAAAATATCAAGAACTTGTCTGACGTCAACATCATGGTTGGAGAAAGATCCCCCATGTTGGAATACTGATAGGCCAGAGTTGTGACATTTAGTTCAGGAGCGACCAACTGCATGGCATCGGCCAAAGAGTGGTGGGTCTCCCTGATCAAAAAAATCCGGGAATTCAACCACAAGGCCAACGCACCCATTAATTCGGCTTGTCTAAGCAAGTAAGCAACACGAAGCAGGAAGAATTTGTTTGCAATACCATTTGCTTGAAAAACAGCCCGAATTGCTTTGCGCCTGTCCCCCCTAACCCGCTGAAGTGTAATGTCATTCCGCATTGCTTGCATAGCAGATCGAAAGGCAGAAGTTGAGAGAATCGTCACGCCGGAATTTGAAAGCTGCGCTTCGTTTTCAGTGATTGAGTTTTTGGCAAGTTGGAGTTCGACTACATAGGTGTCAAACAACTCCGGAGGCTTACTGACATCCAACCAATGTGGCTGACCGCGCAAACTGCGGTCAGCCCGGATAGTATCTTCCTGGAGCATCAACACTGATGGTTTGTTGGTCCTGGCTGGTTCAACAAGCCTTCTATTTCTCCCGAGTCCAAAGGTAAGTTTTATATACCGGGCAACATCAAAAATCCACGACCGGGCAAGGTTGACTGGCCAGAACCCAGCGGTTGAATAAAAACAAAGGTCAATGCCGGGAAGCGCTTCGCTGAGAAGCTCGCCTTTAAACCGAGTCGGTTTTTTCAGCCAGATAAGGGCACGTCCCGTTTCGCACAACGCCTGCGCAACCAATGCTCTGGCAGTAAAATATTCGATATGAGCACGAAGTTGCTTGGCTATGAATAACCGGATGGTATTGCGTCCGTACGCCTCGTTAAGCCTATGTAACTGAGGTTCGGATTCAACAATCTCCCTGGCCGCACTTAAGGCAAGCTGTCTGGACAGCCTGCGAGCAGCCATATAAACGGACTCCCCCTCCTCTGTTTTCAGATGTCCCGCAAAAAAGGCTCCTTCAACAACTTGAACACCCTTCAGCTTAAGCAGCCAAAGTCCTAACCTTTGAACTGATTTGATCGCATCAAGGACAGTAACGTTTTTCAACCCTCTAGTCTGAAGTAATTTCCAGGCTGCAGAAAATGTTAGCTCATCCAGATAAACCGCACCTTCTTCTGATTTAGCTCTATTACTGGCCATAAACACCAATCGCAGAATGCATGGCCAGCGCCCCAAGATCATTCATCTCCTGTCCTCGGAGTTCCTCGTTTTTTTGATAACACTGCACAATCCCGTTAATATAAGCATGATCAAATATCTCGACATCCAAACACTCAAGGAATTTTCCTGCATGGAGTGCTTCACGAAACATATCTTTTAGCGATGATGCATGGAGTATCTCGCCCAGGTGGCTGAAATTGGGATTCACATCATATGTATATGAATGCGGACCAACCTGCAGGTGATAAGGATAGTCAATCCGATTACGAAGCATCCACTTTAACGGGTATTTGGTCGGATTGAAATCGAGCCCCCTCCCCCAGGTTTCCGGCATGCCTGACAGGAAATCAATCATGGCACTATCGTGAAAAGGATGGGCACTTCGTAAGCCGTGTGCCTCCGCGGTATAATCGCGAGAAAGAACCGTGGCGCTCTGCCAATGAAACGAGTTATAGAGATGCAGATACCATGCATACAAAGTCTCCTTTGTAACCTGACCACAAATGTCTTCCAAATAGATTCGCTCGGATTCAGCGGCATATTTCTCTCTCCCTTTAGCAGTCAGCATACTGGAATTATCGAGAGAGTAAAGGGGAATTCTCCCGCCTCGCAGGAAAAAACTGGCTAGCAGCTGCTTGTGGATTGCCTGTTCTCCCTGTGTCAATTCATCAAATTTCGTGTTGACATTCCGCTGCTTGAACATTTGCCATACCGGGTCCTGATCATGCGTTCCCTTTAGTAACTGGTCCAGAAAAGTCGGCCCAAACAGGTATGATGCCATCTTGTCTCCATATTCCCGGAACTCCTGCGAAGCCGGGTGAAATATAGAGACGAACTGACTGAAACCCAGGTTATGAGCACCATCACTTATTTCACCGGTAAATAATACTTCGCCGCCATCTGATGTTTTTGCGGCACCCTCAGCAATGAGCCATTGGCTCAGAGCTGCCATATTAGCCAACTGCTGGGATTGAAATAATTCTTTAGCTGCCTCGAAATATTGAACGCCATTTATGCGGTAATCCAGCTCAATGACATCCAGACGAACACCATAATAATCTGCGACTGCCTGGGCCCGGTCAATTTCAAACTGGTTGATAACACCGGAACGTTCGGAGTATCTCATACGACCGATAATCGCTCTAACTTTTTGCCTCCCACATAAGTGAACAAGACATCCCAGGATCGAAGTTGAGTCCCACCCGGATGACAATGAAACGATATTTCCCTCACTTGATGCCCGTGCCCTGATGGCTTCAAGAAATATTTCTGTATATCGATTTAGATCACGTTCGCCATACTGTGTGATACGTGCCGGCTTAAAGGGCCTTTTTAACAACTCAAAACTGTCCTTAAAAATTTTAATTCCCTGATCTATACCTAAACGATGAACTCCCTGGTACAGGGTGTGTTGCTTGGCGGGTCGTGAGCCATATACAGTTAACGCATGCGCAGCACCAACATTATCGAGGACTCCCCCGGTTTTGGAAATCGGCAGCAAATCAAGAGCGGTTGACAGCACAATTCCTCCTGAAATGGACTGCCAATAGATATCCACCCTGCCAAATCGGTCAGTCCAAACCTCGCAAGCCCCTTTAGAATCAATCTTAACCAGCACGAACCGGCCCTCCACTTCGGGAATTCGCTTTGGATCTTCAAGACGTTCGGTTTCCAACTTCACCAACGAAGGCGGGGACAGCGTGCCATCGGTTTGACGCAGCCCTACGACAGTACCAAGAAGAAAAAACTTATCCCCACCACCATTTTGCCAATTATGGATCAACCCGTAACCTTCCACAATCAACTCTTCCCGACTAATGAGAGAACTCAAACTGGTTGACGATTTCATCTCAACACATGACAAATGTCCGCATCTAATCCTTAGTTTAATCAAAAAAAGCCTCCAAGCACTTTGAGATAGTTCTATGAATAATTAAGTCATCTTGAGCCCTGCAGGCAAGTAAACAACTCGCTGACTAGTAGCTTCAAGAAAATCTAATGGGGTGAAAAATCTATCCCCAACTTTAATTTGCTCAATTATATTTATATTGGATTCATTAAAGATTTCCTCAATAATAAGCGCCGCACCTTTTACAGCCATACAGATCCAATCGGCACTTTTTCTATATACGATCCCGGACTGAAAAGGGTGGAAGTGCCCATCTTCCAGATTTAAAGATACTTTCTTAAGAAAAACACGTTTGTCATTCCACATTGTATGTGCACCGGAATAGGGATCATCAAAAGCACATATAAACCTTTCCAGATATGCAGCCTCCCATCGCCAATCAATCCAGCCATGTATTTCTGTGTTTAGACGCGGCCAATAACTTGACAAATATTCCGGTTGGGATATGGCACGTACAGACATCGCCTCATTTTTCAGCAATTCCAGCAATTCGGCAATAAAGTTATAGCATTTGCTTCTATAAATCTCTAAATAATCCTTTGGCGTTCTACAACTCGGAGGATAAAGAAACTCCTTTGAGAAAAGAATCTCACCCTCATCTATTCCCTCCTCCATCTTATGAATATTTACAAAACCAAATCTATTGCCAGTTAATATTTGCCAGGAAAAACCTCCACTGCCTCTATTCTGCGGAAGCCGGGTACCGTGAAGGTTAAATAAGTTATTCTTAAATACGCTACTTATCAGAGGTTCATTAAATATCCAGGCAGCGCCCAAAGAGAGCGAAAATGTCTCTTCTGGCTTTGGTATAATTCGTTGTAACTCAGAGCCATCCAATTTCTCAAAAACATAAAATGGAACTTTTAACTTCTTTAAAGCACTCTCAAGAGAAGATCCTTCAATTACATCCTCCGCATGGCGCGGTGAAGTGATTACAGTAACACCATATTTATTCTCAATAGCCCAGCGGCAAATCTTCATAAGGAGTAATCCGCCACCAAGAAGAACGAGATTATTAAAAGGACCTATTTGGTAATTGTTAGTTTTCATTAATCCCCCCTTCGTAATAGTAATAGCAAATTGAAAATGTTATCCAGTTAACGCAACGGTCCTATGTCTCAAGCACCTCACTGGTGATTTGTGTGTGTCGGGATATGCTCGCCAAAATTTTTCGGCCATACAACTCATCTCTGCGAATAAACCCATTTTTATCAGGTTCGGGAACCCGCTTTAAAGAAGTGTTATCCGGCCCTAATACATCCCCAACATCTAAATCAGTCGCCGCGACTGTCACCTTTAGCACCCTTTTTCTATAGTCCTCCTCTATGTCTGATAACGACAAATCCCCCTTCCCCAAAGTTGACTCAATACGACGAACCGTATTCGCGAATAATTTAAAATCAGTTGGAGACAGCGCGGATTCAGAATCCTCAAGATTCAAACATGGATCCAGGGTCAAGTGCTTTTCTAAATGATGAACACTAAATGGTAAAGCCATGAGAGGCACGACAAATCTGTCCGGACTTGCAAAAGCGGTGTGGTCTTCAAAACCAAAAGCAAATCCAGGAAACCGGGAGATAAAAGTGCCAAGCTTGCGCAAACTATTCTTTTCCAACGGCGTAGGCGATGCCTGGAACCCATAAGTGAAGGACACCTGCTCACCTGGTTTGAGACCATGACGATCAATAAACCATTCGATTTCCTCTGCGCTAAGTCCCCCCAGTGAGACATATATATTGGAAAAACACTTCAATGCCTCATGAATAATTTCGCTGCAGAAAAAACTGGTTGCGTGAAACTTGACGGCATTTGCGCCAATGTCAGCCGCAACCTTCAGACTTTGTTCACCGCCAATATTGATAATTAGTTCCTGGTCTGCATTGTGAACAATCCTGGCAATCTCCTGCCAGACATCAATTGGCATCTCAAGGGTCTTAAAAAATTCGTAATATTTGTATGTCGGCACAGCAACCTCGTCAGCATAAACACACTGAAATTTGACCGCATCCGCCCCGCAGACCGTGCCGGCGCGGGCAAGAAGCAATGCCTGCTCTGCTTTGCCCTCGTATCCCTGGGCAATCTCAGCAATAATTTTAACGCTCATGTCAAACTCCTTATGTCTTTGAACATGCCCTGCTGGAAGAATCCTGCACCATATACTGGATTGTTCCATCAGGTATCACGCCCACCTTTGCCGAAGGTCCATGCTTCAGGAGAAGATGGCTGATGACTTCATCCCACTGTTCTTCCCACCGAATGGAATGCTTATTCTCTATAGCATCGAAGGTAGTTGTGTCTTGGTATTTTGAATGGACGATAACCTCAATGTTGTCCGGGAGGCTTACGCGTGAAACCGCCTGCCGGCCAGCGATAAACTTCCCGAACCATCTCATTAGATAATGTGTCATCTGCCCTTCGGGAGAATTCAGAATAAGAACACATGTGCCCCCTTGGGGCTTTAAAGCATTCAGCCCAACAAGGAGGGCAATGTCCCCTTCGTTGGCCTTGATGTGAGCGTTGGTCACGACAATGTCAAAGCTGCCTTCCGGGATGGAAGTTTGGTATATGTCCTTCGCCGTTTGTATGCCTTTGCCATATGCTTTGAGGGGATCTCCGGCAACCAGGTCCACGATTTCGCCCCGGGTATTTACAAGCGTATTCACAATATAATCCACACCGATCAGTCTCACAGCATCTTCGATTTCCTGTATCATGGGGTTTTTACGGTCCGCCTTACCCATGCGGTCCGGAGTGAGAAAGGAATGAAAGTCATGAATCGTGTCAATGTGGGCCATGCCAGGTATGAAGAGTTTCCCTCCACCGGAATAGCCGACATAGAGATGAGGAAGGATTGAACCCACCCCTATCTTCAGATCGCACCGCATTAACTCCTCATTAACCTTCACTGCGAGACCGCTCCGAGTTTTGCCAACCTCGATACAATTCTCGTAACAATTGTGGTTGTAAACACCGAATCTTTCAACAATACCTTGTCCAAGCTTCTTCCGAAAATCTGCCGCTGTGTGTGCTCCGTGACATCCCAGGGAGATAAGGAATCGGATGGAACTGTCCGGGATGCCTGCTTCCGCGAGTTCGCAAAGGATGTGAGGGATCAGGTAACGCCCTTCTGTGGGGCGGGTTATATCGTCAATCACAATGGCAACTTCTTTCCGGCCAAAGGCAATTTCCCGGAGT
>PJEL010005224.1_pt1 | contig 10504 bp, 7 predicted proteins | sample 1853271 | NCBI WGS metagenome assembly PJEL01 (sample SAMN08108733, study PRJNA415343) | Invertebrate metagenome, whole genome shotgun sequencing project. | host: Globobulimina | place: Sweden: Gullmar Fjord | collected 2015-08 | reverse complement strand
CTCCTCTAATCTCTAACCAAATCTCTTACCATACACGTGTTACCGTTAGATATGTCGATGGAGTAGTTTTTCGTAAGAACGCGATCCACAAGGATATGAAAAGGAAGGTTGAGCGACCGAGACTACTCCTTCTGAGTGGGGGCATTGAGTTTCAGCGAGACGAAGGACGTTTGAGTTCATTTGACACCCTACTCGAGCAGGTGAAATATTTTGGCTTTGGCTGCTGATGACAAATGAAAAACTTAACTTAGGGTTAGAGTTCGGGTTAATCTATAATGTAATTACACCAAAAAAAGGTGTACATTTAGATTACTCTCTCAGTGTTGGGGTTAGGGTTTGGATTAGGGAGGGTAAGCTGCTGCTGAAACTAACTACTCTCTCAATGTCATAATATATTTCTCTTCTCCTCCTTCATGCATGCCGCTGAATAAAAGTACTACCTACTCTACCTCTCAGGAGGAGTACCACACGGAGATCCTTGTAGGCAAAATTGTCTCATCTCGACCTGATGTAATACTTGTAGGGAAATCAATAAGCCGATATGCACAAGAGCTACTTCTCGAGAATGGAATAGTAGTCATGCAGCATATCAAACCACAGCTTCTACAGAGGATTGCACGCTTAGTTGGAGCAAGGATTCTATCTTCGGTGGTAAGAGGCCATATATATCCACCCTTTACTGCTGTGTAGTGTAACGTGTGATTGTCCTGGCCTCTCTCTTGATTATTACATGCAGTGCAGTGCAGTTTAGGAGATTTAGAGCTTAGATTTAGAGTAGGGTATGCCCGCATGCATCGTATAGCAGTATTTCCTACACCTTCAAACACTACGTTTTCCTTCCCGGGCATTTGTGATGGGAATAATAGATGCGCGCATGCTGCTGCTGCATATATATCGTAACTAACATAATGATTTGATGACCCATAGGCTGATGCTGTGAACATGGGCATGGAATTTGCAGATCAAGGCCTTGGGAGACTCGAGGAATCACTTGGCACCTGTCGTAGCTTTCATATTCATTGTTATGATTCAGAATCACTTGAATTGCAGACAAAATCAGATGCCGCTTGTATAAAATCTACTCAGGCTGCTACCAATTTCAAACCTGGAGATGAAGAATTGGAAGAGGAGATGAAGAAGGGGGTGCTCTTCGATGAATTGTGGGCATGGATGGGGAAGAGGTGGTTGCCACCTGCTTTTCGCAAAACCCGTGGCAATGGAACCATAACATATGCCTGTCTCGATGGTTGTCCGGGAAATCTTGGATGCACGATCATTCTTAGAGGTGGATGTCAGTCCGAGCTTAAGGCGGTTAAACGAGCTGCTGCTTTTTGTGTCAATGTTGCGTACAACTTGAGACTTGAGGTATCGTATCTCAATAATCGATGTGGTACTCTCCCGTACTGCAGCATCCCCGGTAACCTCCATCCAAATGGGGAGAAAAAAGATATTAACTCGAGAGACAGTCCGCCGAATGCTGCTGCTGCAATTTCAGAGGAGGAGCTGAAGGAACACCACGATGCTGCTGCTGGTTCACCGCCGCTCAGTAGGTTATCTAGCCATCTCCTGTCTTCGTCACTCTGCATAGACTTTGGGGATCCGCCCCCGGAGGCCAGGACGGGGGGTACTGTATCTCCTGCGACTCCTTACGGGCACCAAGGGTTAAACGTCACTAGCTTGTGGATGACTTCGAAGACACAATGCTGTCAGTACGAGGTGAAAACGATCAATTACTATTTCACGCAACGGGATGTGAGTCTGGGACAGTTTTTACAGGAGAGCTGCTTCAATTCCAAACTCAAGTGCCATAACGTAACCTGCAAGCGTAGTGTTCGTGACCATACCCTCAGTTTGATTCACGGCACCGGACGGATTGATATATCAGTAGGAATATTCCCTATGGCACTCTCACAATGTATTATTTCTAGCGAGAGAGCAGCAGCAGTGAAAGATGAAGAAGAGGGTGGTGGTGAAACGGATATGGAGTTGTTGTCGAAGGGTGGTGGTAGTAATGTTGGTGGTGTACAGCTAGGTGTTGGTGGTGGAGGAGGACTAAATGCAGAGGATGAAGGAGGTGGGGCAGGGAATGTGAAAGCAACAACTCAGAGAGTTGCTGCTGCTCAGAGGGGAGGAGTTGAAGGCGGCTTTTACAACCATCACAAGACAGGAGGAGAGGTAGGTGTAGCATATATATATATACTGAGACACAGCCGGCCGGCCGCCATTTAAGGGACTTATAAGCAATGTGGCTGGCAAGGACACATTGCTTATACCTGCCATCCCATATTGTCGATCGATCATCATTTTCTTACTACTATTTCTTACCCATCTCTTCACCACAAGGCTCCAATATTCATGTGGAGCTTCTGCCAGTTATGTGAGCGCCTTGTGACTCCTATGGTGACTATGTCGAATGCTACGTGGAAGTTCTCATTTGGAAAATTTCTCGAGGTGAGCTAGCTGCTAAATGAAAGAGCGAGCGATGACAGAACCGAAGCAACGTTTGGCTGGCTGGCCAAACACCTCGTCATGATATATTCTAGGCGACCCAAGATCTCAAACACAGTTGTTGTTGTTGTTTTCTTCTTCCCGATAATGGATAAACCTATCTGCATCGTTTTACGTTGTCAAAATCAATCACTCAAATATTCCCGTGGTCCCTCGTGAAGGTAACCTTTTACAATTCTTCTGTGGTAGGACGAACAGGAGGTTGTGGCCACCCTATCCAGGCGAGTGACTAACTGCTTTATCACGTACGACCAAGTCATCATATGCTGCTCCTGCTTTGTAATGACACGAAGTTCTGTCACCGTCTGTTCAACAGAAGCACGTAGTTTTTTTCGCATGTGACCAGTAAGTGTGTATGCGTAAACTCCAATCACCCCATCCCGGGCAGATATATTGCCGTGGATCATGGATCATCGTAGCCACAAATGAGATGAAGTGGTTGGGTGGTTATACGAATATCTCTACTCTCACATAACATTGTAGTATTGTCCTTATTGTTACCCGTACCCGTCACACTTGCCATCATAGCAGCAGCTTGTTAATATGTGCGGCAGGTAGCAAGCAAGCGTTCATCATCATCTCTGATCGAAATCATACGTTTCTAAGGAGTTTTGCTCGATTCTCCCACGCACCCATAATATCCTACAAGGTAGCAGGCCATATCAGTTCGTTTAGTTATTAAAAGAATAGTCTTAGTATTCTCTCTCAGTCTCAGCTGCACAGCATCACCAAATTACTTCCGCTTGACACTACTCTTAACCTGTAATCCCCTCAGGTGTACATTCCACGCCCAACATTGTTTGGAACGAGTGCTTCTGTTGAGCTCAGTGCAACGATATACGCCCTCACGGGTAAGTAAGATGCAGCAACAACCAACCCAATGCCACATCTATATTACTTTAAAATATTTTACCTGATTTGTGCCATTTATCGTATCATTATAATTTTAGATGCAACCGCTGAGCTCCTATGGGCTCTTCATAGGAGCATTACAGAGCAGGCACTACCTACCTGCTATGCTTCATATCATTTCATTTCATTTAATCTAATTCGGCGGCTAGCTAGCTATTTGATGAAGTAGTCCGTCTCTATCATTTGGCTAAACGATGGCTAAATTTTCGTCTTTTCTTCTGCCTTTACCACATAGGCCGAAGCTGCGTCGGGCACTTCATTGATGGGTATATCTATGAGAATGGAAGTAGTAAAAGTGAGAGAGTGGAGTGGGTGGGGGTGGTGTATTGCATGATGTCATATTTTCATCTTTCGTACTTCCCCACTTTATAAATATCCTACCCTCCTCCCCCTGTAACCCCTCAACCATCCATTTTCTTGGTCTCTAGGAAATGTCTCGATTGCTTGTTGAAGTCCGTGCCGCGGCACATGAGCTTGAAATGGCGGTTAAGCACGCTCCTTTTGTTCAAGATGCAACAAAAAGGTGAAGAATGGTGTGATTTGTCATAGAACAGTGGTTCCGTGCATGCACGTACCATCAGCAGCACAGCATTTAGTATTTGTAGCTAGCTAGCGTTAATTTAGTTGAATTGAGTCATTTGGCTACTTTGGGGTAAGCAAACAACTCAGGGGTGGTCATTCATCATTCTAGTTCGCACACTCCACACATTATTGTGATTTTTATGCTGACTGACCACCAACCCAATTTATTCGCGCTGCTGTGAATATGGTGGGGGTGGTTCAGTAGTGCATTAGGCACCGCTGCTTTGTCTTTCTTGTGTTAGTGCTTTTCTTAATTTTCTGGTTTCGGGAAATGGTTGTTACATAGAGCCCCTGATGTGCAGCACCCACCTCCTGCACTGCAAGCGCTGCTAGTTGGCTGTTTTAAGATCGTCGGTTGTCTTACTGATCCAATGCTCTGCACCCCATTATTCTATCCAGTCTTGTAGCTCGTATGGATATAGATGTTTCTAGGAATATCAATGATGTTGCCGTTACTGCAGTAGAAAAGGACAAAGGTAAAGAGGGAGGAGGAGCAGAGAACACGACGAGACGGAATGAGCTAGCGGAGTATGTTAAGCTGCCCCCACCACTGCAGCAGCAGCAGGGACTGGAGGAGGAAAAAGTGGAAAAGGTTAGTGGTGGTGCGGCAACCTTTGAACTTATTTGGGCTGGGGTTCATTCAATTCTTGTGCTATGATTGCGTTGAACAGGAGAGCAGTGGTACAATGTCATCGTGTGTGGTGTTATAGCTTGCTGATGCTGTGTTATTACGTTGTTGCCGTTCTTCTGCTCTGCCTTGTTATGTATTCATCGCACACATATATGTAACAGTAGTAGTAATGAGATGAGCAATCCCATTTTCACAACAGTATGGCATTGTACTGGTATACTGATGGTCTCTGCCTCACCGCTCGAACCGCTCGAACCCCTCAACCCCTCAAAATCAACAGCAACCAGTGCTGCCAGTTGATAGCTGTGTAGAGAATGCGGAAGGAACAACTGTTACTGTTTTGAGAGGAAAGAATGGGGAGATGGAGACTGCAGGTGGTTTGTACCCCAAGCCAAGCCACGCCTTCACGGTTACTTACCCTGTTAGGGCTGGCTGCTGCCTCCTATTGAGATTGAGATGATCAAAGTGCATGTTGTTATTAATAACAACAACTCAGAGTCATGGAGTGATGACTGACAGACAGCCGTTTTATGCACGCACTCATCTAACAACCCCCCGTCAACTATTACGCTGATTCCACACTAGTTTGCCTATTCTCACAACTGTAATATGCCTGCCTGCCCCCAATTTTCATCTGAATTTCACTCACTGCATTTAGATTTAATGATTTTGCTGCATCCGCAGTCGTCATCATCTTGACCCCCTAACCCCTATTTTAGTTTGAGTACTTGAATGCGAGAGGACACACAGTATACCATAGAAATAAGAACCACCACCGCCTTTACTATAGCGCCCACGTGCCTATATTATTTCTCCTACCGTAAACCCAAACCCTGTAGTAATCCATACTTCTAGCCATGAGGCAAACCCAATTGCGGCGGTGGTCCTAAGCTGCTCACCTCGTCGAGCTGACCCTTTGCTCTCTATTTTTCTCAGGAGACAATAATCCGGTGGTATCGCCACCTGACATGATCTCGTCGCACATTTCTCCTAAGATGTGTAGACGTCTGCTTCGCTCCTTAATGCATTTTCGTCACAAATTATACTGGGAGGTAGGTACTACTACTTATTTCTATTCCATGCAGCAATGTTTCAGATTCAGCTGCACTTCACTCGGACTGCACTGCTTTACTCAATTGGAGTATTAGTAATAGTTTGAAGCATGAAAGCCCCATATTATATTACCTATTACACCCGTATTCAAGTCCAAGTCTAATGACTGACTGATATCATTCAACCCCGGCGGCATTACCAGGCGACGAACTGGAATGACTGCTTATTTGCATCAGGTAACATCCTACCCGTCCGTCTTGTACTTATTTTTGCTAAGTCTGTAGTGTATGTACCTACCTTTATTGTCATTGCTTCCACATTGTCTTGTGTGTTGTTTATGGGTTGGTCGCTTGGCTGCACACCCAATTGTTTTCCATCCTCGTGCTCAACGGTTGGGTCACCTTTTCTAGTATCGTTTAATCACCACCCAACAGCTGATTTCCACTTTTTCTTAACTGTCTGAGTGGCAGCAGCAGCACCATTACACCACAAACTACTTCATCTCAAGACTTAGCACCTTACTATTCTTATTTTTTTATTCTTAGGTGAACTCCTGAATGCGATCCAAGATGTTGCAAACCGGATTAAGGAAGGGAAACAAGAAGGAGATGAGAGTGAGAGGCTTTATTCTGCACTGAATAAACTGCGCGATGTGCAACCTGTGCGCCACATGACAACTGCTGGTGAGATGGAGTCCGTCCGTTCTGTCCATTATATTCGTGCATTCCTCCATTCTTCAACATGGTGCTGCTGATTTTTCTTTTCTCATATATTCTATCCCGTCTGCTACATCTCAGATGGTGGTTCTGCTGCAACTGCTACCGCTAGTGGTGGAGGAGACTGGAAAATCTCTAACCCCTTCTTTAATTTCGGCTTGGAGGTCAAGTTTGCGGTGTGTGTTTGAATTCGAACAATAGTATATCCTTTATTTGAATTTGAATTTTGAATCTGAACCTAAATCCCTGGCCTGTTAGTGTGTGATATTTTTTTGGCGGATTATGTGAGGTGGCATCTCATGCATCTATAGTATTTGAGTAGTCTGTTGTGAACGGGAAAGGGTCAGCAGCTTGTCTGGAGTAATTGAGATGTACACTTTTAGTAGCCCAGCCCGGCCTAGCTAGCCCCCCAGGCTACTATTTTGTTTTGAAGTGTGTGATGATTGTTCGATGACACTACCTTCACAGTGCAGTGCAGTGCAGTGCAGCAATTTTTTCTCTGCCATAGTTGTTTTAAAGTTTAACATAGCCTTGCCGGGTAGCTGGAGGTGTTGTTGAGGGAGCAGCTACAAAGTTGGTTGTTGTAGTCGTATTGTATTCTTCGCGTATTGCGCTAGATGTGACCCAAGCTGCTGCTTCCAATATGTGTCTATTGTGCTGCTGCTGCTTTGCGCGTATGTGCGCGAGAGTGCATTCGTGTGCGTTTTGGGTTTTGGCACGATGACACTCTCAGCACAATGCAGGCGGCTTGTAATCTTTCTGTCCTTTTTTTTCTTTTGTAAATGAAGGAGAACGGCATGTCTCAATCACCTGATGAATCAAATCGGAGGTCATTCATAGCATCGGGATGGGAGCAGACTACCATCTATCCAGCTGTTAAGGAACGTACTACCCCACCATTGTTCCGACTGAGTTGGTTGTTGTTGTGTTGCTTGGGGTTGACTGCTAGTCATCCATTAGTAGTTATAGTTACAAAAAATTCATCCTTTCTTTTACACTTGTTTTCTGGTCTCTCGTACGATCTCTTGTAGGCCTTTCTCAATTTTTCATTCGTGCCTGGAACTGAGGTGGTACTGCTGCTGAGGCACTTAGCTTATACTCTCTTTGCTTTGCTTCTCCGGATCATCACGCTAACCCTAAATTTAATCATGCTCCCCCCGTCCGTGCACTTCTTTTACAAAAAAATCTATATATATTTTATTTGTTTGATTTGCACAACAGACATTAATGGAAAGGAAGGTGGCGGCGGCTGTACCTGATTTTTGGTCTCCACCTTTTTTACCAGTGAGGAAGCCCGGCCTATAATACGTAAAGGATTTTCCAATCCAACCTTTTTGTTACTAGTCATGACGGGGTGGCGGTTCATTCATACCAAAACTGACCGACTGATACAGATACCCTAACCTATCCAATTATACTACTCCATAACTATACCTACTACTTAAAGATGTGCCTGCCCATACCTCTTCTTCTTTTCCTTGTAATGCTAGGGGAAACTGAATCAGGGATTTTCACCTCCTCCTGCAATCTCCATCACCGATGTAAGATAGGCTGCTGCTGTTTGATATGAGCAGTTGAACCATACACCCGCATTGTTTTCAGAATGATGTCATCATCTACTTTTCTATGAACATATATTAAGAGCCGGGCCCCGGCCCCGTAGGACATTGATTGACATCGAATCAATGATAACCACCCATTCCCCGATATATATTTTCTGTGAATTAATAGAAAGCAGTAGCGTTTGAGTTTGCATTAGGGTTAAGAATAAATTAAACAGAATTGGTCTTGAAGCTCGAAAGCCTGACCGTAGCATTAAATTCATCATCTCAGCCCTCTTTGCCACATTTATGGACCCGTGGATCCCCTGCTGGTAAAGAAGAAGTTGCTGCGGATGAGGTGTCAGCAACGAGAGGTAGTTAGTAGTAGCAATCATACTTGTAGTTATATATGTGCCTGCACTTCACGATTTTAGCTGGTGTGATTTTCATTTTTTTAGGAAAATCCAAATCACACCAGCTACAAACTATGGAGGAGGGGAACAGTATATTTGTCATTATTTCTGTGTCTTATGATTCGTACGTCAGCGCACGCACGCAGCTTCCCTTTAAGTGCTGTATAATAACCCTGCTGGGTGATGTCATTAGACTAGCCATTCACTTTCGAAGACTGCAGCAGATCTCAACGTCATTAATATCCTACCCTCCACCTATTTACCTGTAAAGGGCTAGGGAAAGCTACTCAGAACTATGCAAGTCCACAATCGGATGGAGCGTTAACAACCATTTATATGGATGTGAGTTGTTTGGAAGCCGTTGCACTGTAGCGGGCTGGCAGGCGGGCACTCATACTGCTTTATTATACTCCAATCTGTGCATAATATTACTTACTTGTGTTGTTGAGGGTAATATACTGCTACAACCTGATTGCATGGACTTTGCCCACTCATATGTGTCCTCCCGTATTCTTCTTCTATACCCGTGCGCTCTCTTCAGTCCCCTGGTAGCCGCTCAGAGGCCAGTATAGGAGCTGAACAAGGAGATGACGCATCCTGTCGCCCTGCAGGTCCACCTACCGTATCGTTGCCTTCCAACCACCATAAAATTCAAAGAAGTCATGGGAGAAGTAAGAGCTTTAGCCCCCACAAGGTGAGATGAAGAAAATGATGATGACGATGCTGCTGCTGCAAGGTTTTGGTTTGCACCGCAGAGTGCAGTACCCATCTAATCTCGACCGACTCCCCTATATTGAAGGTGGCACGATCACGGCGACATATTTCATCTATTGAAGGAGGACATTATTCAACTGCTGCAGCTGGATCTAAATCACCTGGGTAAGGAATCTCCATCATGAAGACTTTGAAGTGACAGCAGCAGTCATCTGATCCTCCTCATCTCGCACGCAATATCTATATATGTAGTGATGATACCCAGAAAGCATTGAATATGATGAGCCAAGTTGTGCCAGAAGACAAGGCACGCAGCCTTCCAGGTACCCACCTGATATCAAGTAGAATTAGAAAGAAACCTTAGTATCTACCAACACTTATGCTAGGGTTACGGTTAGGGCTTCCTCATCCGTGGGGTTATTAGACACCTATTTGAGCCGTTGATATTGTTGCTCTGCTAATGGGTATGTTGTCCAATGCGTGCGCTTTTGTTCTTTAAATGGTGGATTACTGTTAGGCTCACCTTGGTCTAAGCATCATTGTCAAGATATTCCTGGTTCATCGTCTTGTCACAAGGGAAGAGGTAAGCAGTAGCACCCTAACCCTACTAACGTGAGCCTGACTTGCCTGATTTTACTACTTACTTACTTGCTTGTACGCTTTACTATGATCCCACATCTTACCTACCTTTCCGACACATCTTCTTCAGTTGTACCGTCATCATTTCATTCCTGATTTTTCCATGCCACCCGTCTTATATGGTGTTTGTGTTGGATTCAGTGTTACGAACAGCTGCCATCGCATTTATATAATCACCTTTAGCACCAGTACCACACCACCAGTTCTGTCGCTGCCGCTGCCTGCCAACAGTAACTAATTGCCGTGTTTTTGTGCCACATCTGACAAAACACATCATTCCTTGTTCTATTGTAGTTAAATATCTAGCTAAAATTTCGACGAAGAAATCAAGTGAATATAGGCCCGGGTCACCCCCGCAGCTGTCTGATGCCATGCATCCTGGCCATCCAGTTGTCCCCGCAAATACTGAAGAGGCCTCCTCCCCCGGCAAGAACTCGCGACAGGTAAGCCAAGCCAAGTCAAGCCCCTGCCCATCAAGCCATTTCACAAAATGAAATGGCTTTCATGTAGTGAAATAAAAATTCGGATGTGTTAGGGCACAGTCAGTCAATTGTTTCACTCACAGGACCAAGCGGCGGCTGCCATTTACTTATTCCTCTGAACCTAATGATTGCCCTCATTCTCTTCCCAAACGATTTGGGTTTTCACCACTTCTGCTCCAGTCATTTGCCACGCACACCATCTCCATCGTAGCAGCCCCCCCTTACTTAATATCAGATGTAGAAGAGCTGATGCCTTAATATTAACAGCCCCCCCCCTTGTTCAATCATTTGGGGGGGTTTCTACTACCTCTGC
>PJEL010005223.1_pt1 | contig 10505 bp, 8 predicted proteins | sample 1853271 | NCBI WGS metagenome assembly PJEL01 (sample SAMN08108733, study PRJNA415343) | Invertebrate metagenome, whole genome shotgun sequencing project. | host: Globobulimina | place: Sweden: Gullmar Fjord | collected 2015-08 | reverse complement strand
CGCTGGTTTTGCTCCGACATGCTCGACTTTTCGCTGCCAGTTTGATCCAAAAAAATAGAATCGGAGGCTGTCTTGGTTTGGATCGATTTCATCAATGAGTTTTTGCCTGAATATCGTCCACTGGGCGGGATCGACCAGGCATTCAAAAACTGAAAATTGGACTCGCTGCCCGTAATTCTTGCAGGTCTTGGCGACTCTCCGAAGTCTTTTTGGCCCTGTATCATCTATTGTTGAAACGTCATAGCTTACTAATACAAGCATAATTCACCTATTTCCAGAGGAATGATGGGTAGCCGTCAAGGTCGTCCCGCAGGCAGCGGGCCAGAAGCAAGGCCTGGGCATGAAACAGTAATCCGACAGCCAGTTTCTCTTTTAAGAATGGATGGATAATTTCATCTTGTTTTCTTTTCTGATAGGCGACCAGCAGGGATTTTCTGGTCTCATCATCCATCAGTACGGCCCCGGATTCCATTTCTTTGAATCCTTTTGCCTTAACCTGTGAAAGATTGATCAGTGACAGGGCGAGCCGATCCGCTAGAAAGGGCCTGAACTCTTCCATGATGTCTAAGGCCAGACTCGGTCTTCCGGGTCGGTCTCGGTGCAGAAAACCGACAGCCGGGTCCAGACCTACACATTCAAGGGCTGATCTTATATCATGCATCACCAGAGTGTAAATAAACGATAATAGACAGTTGACCCTGTCTAAGGGAGGGCGGCGGTTTCTTTCCTGAAAGAAAAAATGGTCTTTTTGTGAAACGATCAGGTGGTCAAATACCCTGAAATATACTTGCGCCGCTTCTCCTTCGTAGCCCCTGAGTTCATTAAGGGAGAGATCAGTTTTGACATGCATCAGGATCGAGTTCAACCGGACAATAGCTGCGGTAATCGCCTCCTTGTCGATCTTGTCGCTATGATCGCGCAAGACCCTCTGTAACACAGCCCGGCAGTTGGATATCTTGCCGATTATGACAGAACGGGCCAGGGTTGTTGAGGCTGCAAGGTCATCGGATCTTCGATATTGCTCCCGGCGCAACAAGACATTGCCGGAAACCGGCCCCTGAACCTTGGCTAGAAATCGACCATACTCGGTCAAAAAGCTGATTGCCACATTGTTTTCAGCGCAGAAACCCATCAGGAAAGGGCTGCACGAAATCTGGCCGAAGCAGACAATGCCGGCCAAGGTATGGACCGGAATCTGTAAACGGGTTTTCCCCTCAATTTTGACGGCCACTGTCTCACCCTCTTTGGCCAGATAAGCGCCCTGAGTGGTGACGAATAAGGTGTTTAAGAGTTTTTTCATTGCGGTTCACATGCCTTGTTGAGATAGTTTTCAACCTGTCTTTTTTTCTCAAATTGTTTTGGCAGACAGACCTCGACAAATGAACAGGTGTCGCATTTCTTTGCGTAAACTGGGGCCGGTGTCCTGCCAGAGGTGATAAGGGCATGAAGTCTTTTGGCAGTATCTTTGGTCAGTTGCCTGAGTTGGTCATCAATAACAACATCCTGTCGACGGCGGGTTTTACCGTAGAACAGCGCGCCATCGGGAACCGGGGTTCCCAGCATCTCTTCAAGGCAGATGGCCTGAGCACAGAGTTGAACTTTGTCCCAATTATCTTTTTTTGGTTTGCCGCGTTTGTATTCGACAGGGAAAGGCAGCCATATCGTTTTATTGTGGATGCTGTCCTGCCTGTGGAACTCGACAACATCAGCCTTGCCAATTATTCCTAAATGTAAGGAGCGGATCGGCAGACCGTATTCAATTCGGATGCCCTTTCTTGTCTCTCTGCCGGTTTGATCCACCCGGTCATGCATGATTCGGCCCTGGGCTGTAAACATGTTTTCTACCCAGGTCTGTTCGACATGGATCAAGGCGCATTGCCGCTTACAGAATAAAATATGCTGGAGCCCGGAAAGGGGCAGAAGGTCGTCTTCGGTGTACGGCATCATTATACTTGTTGTTCCTGTTTCGATAATAGATTGACTATCAAACGGACTATCAGATCCTTCTGGCCGGGATCACTAGTGGCGGTCAGAAGGGTCAGCGCCACAAGGGCTTTATCATCAAAGGTTTGCTCCGCAAGCACATTATTCAATTGAAGAAACAGGAGAAAGAGAAAGGTGCCGATCCTTTTATTGCCATCGGTGAAAGGGTGGTCTTTGATAACAAAATACAAGAGGTTTGCCGCTTTTTCCTCAATTCCAGGGTAGAGATCCACACCGCCAAAAGTCTGCTGCACCGCGCCGATGATGCCAGCTAGACTCTCGCCCCGCTCCTGACCGAAAATTTCGGTTGCTTCATTCTTGATGGTAAGCTCTTTTTTCAAAGAGGTAATGGCCAACCGGGCTTCATTGAGTTCCAGCACGGTATTCACATCTCGTCCTGTTTTGGGAACCGGTAGATTGTCCTCATCATATTGCAGCAGAAGCTGCCAGGTGCGGCCATAGCGATTAACGATATCCAACACTGCCTGGCCTTCATCATTGACCAGGTTATGGTCTTCCAGGGTATTTGCCAACAGGGATAAAACTTGCCGAACCTCCGCTGTTCCCTTTTCAGCCAAACGGCGCTGATTGAATGAATAGCCGCGAACAAGGTGATCTTTTAAAACAGTGGTGGCCCAGATTCGAAATTGGGTGCCGCGTTGCGATTTTATCCGATACCCCACAGAGATAATGACATCAAGGTTGTAAAAATATGTCAGGTAATTTTTTCCGTCCTGAGCAGTTGTCCGGAATTTCCGGACAACTGAATCTTTATGAAGTTCACCTTCTTTGAACACATTCCGAATATGTTCTGAAACCGTACGTTTATTCCTCTGAAAAAGATCGGTCATCTGTGCCTGACTCAACCAGACAGTCTCATCCTTGAGATGAACGTCGATTGCTGCATTACCGTCCTCAGACTGATATAAAATGATTTCGCCGCGCTCGGATTTCATGTTGTTTCCCTTGATTTGGAGTCGCTTATTTTTACTGCTGTCATGCAAGGTAATACTCTTTTTGATCGAAGCCAACAGTACTAAAAACCGTTAATTATTTCAGGTTCCAACCCCTCAAACTTGCCAAGCTCAAAACTGCCATCCGGGTTAACTGACAATGTTCTGTGTACTTTTGCTGAAGAATATTGTCCGGATTTACTTTTGTGCTGCCACCAGATAACCTTTTCAATCGCCATGCTTCCTTCGGGGCGTGCTGATGATGCATCCCCTTCAAAGAGTTTCGGCAGTATTGCTTTGATAGTGTCAGCATCTTCATTATTAAATCCGGTCCGCTCTGATAATTGTGGGTTCATACTGCCAAAGGTGACATACGTTGCTTTGTCTACTCGATGTTTCATACCCATGGTATCAGAACTCTTTTTGGTTCCGTCCCCCTCACCACTGACGCTTTTGGTTATTTGCGTACTGGTGATACTGACCGGCTCTACGCTGAAGGCAGACTGGATGCTAACAGGGCCGCGAATGGGAATAGAAACGCCGTCATTTGACTCATTTTTGAAAGCAAAGAGTTGGCCAAAGGTGCGAACGTCCAGCCATTTCTTACAAGCAAGTTTGGCCGCATCTTCCGGGCTGGTTTTCTTCCGGTTGAAAGCATCTTTGCCGAGCCCATGATCCTCTGACTCTGCCCTAGCCTTTAAGCTCGGCATCCCGTCAATTTTCTTTTCATCCGACTGGACAAAGATCTTTTGTCCTCTTTCCTGCAAACGGTCACGGATTTTTCTTTTCAGGCAAACATCGCTGACTTCCCCAAAACCGTCATAATCTATGCGGGGGCGATTCCCGTTTAGTGGATCGCCGTTCGGGTTGGCATTTCTAACACTGAATATAATGGCAAAATCGATTTTATTTTTCAGACTCATGGTTTATCTCCTTTCGATTATTGGTTTCTTTTTTATTGCGCCAGTCTTGTTTTTGGCAGTGATATCCCAACAAGAATTCGCCGGAGAGTGGTTTTTCACTGGTGAAATCATTTGGGGAGAATGCATCATGCACCGTGTCGAGTTCTTTCTTGCAATTGGTTAGAAAACCAGCCCGTTTCCCCTGTAATCTCTGCATGTAGGGCTGTAATCCCAGCTCAATATTACGCCAGGTTGAAAAAGGGCGATCTGCAAAACGCTGCATTAATCTCGCGGCAGTTGTTGGCCTGCTCTCTCCTCCGACATTCAGGGCAACCTCTTCGATTCGTTCAGCTATAGCCAGTAGGCGACCATAGAGATAATCCCGTGATTTTTTGTCTTCTTCTAATGCCATGGCGTATTCTCTCCGTTTTGTTTTATCAGGATGGCGCATGTAAAACCCTCGGTACAAGGCGCAGGCGACACCAAGATGCTTTTCCCATGCGGCTTTCTCGCTTTTGTGGTTAGAAAATTGTTGTGGAAGCCTTTTAGATGATCGATTACAGGCCCGGCGTACCGCCGAAAGCATTACATCCCGAGGGAAAGGATGACCATCGACAATGCAGGGCAGTATTCGCTCCAACAAACTTTTTTTCAGGGTTGTGTTACTCTTTAAAATGTCGCCGTAAGCAGCTTCGGCAATAACTCTAGGAACAGGAGAGCTCTCCGGCCAAATTACTTCTTTTATGGTCTTTTCCTTGCTATCAGGATTTGGATGCTCTTTAGTGTGGCGTTGGGGCCAGGCGAATTGGATGTGCCAGTCATGAATACGATCCAGAAATTCACTGGCAAGAAGTTCCCTATAGTAAATAATACCCATTCTTCCAGTGGTCGCTGAGTCCAGTCCCATTATCACTATTTGTTCATTGGGCTCTAGCTTTGCCCGGTAGCCACGCAAATAGTTATTGAATTGGTTTGCAAAAGAAGCACCAAGGTCGATTAAATGATCTATTTTTTGTGGCTCTACTATCTCAGGATCAACTTCTGGTTGTAAAGGAACACCATCATCAACCATCATTGCCCATGAAGATTTCAATGGTTCAGGAATTTTTTTACCGGAAACTGCCCAAGTAATATAAACCTGATCACCATTCCGATAACCTTGATGTGACATAAGGTAACGCAAGGCATTATGAGCTTTCTGGGTAACATCAAAGCCAATGACGACGGCCTGTGCTCCTTTCTTATCTATACTTGTTTTAGTATCAGTAAATCTTCCTCGGAAAGTGTAACCACTGTGGTCATTTGAGGATACAAGCTTTGCTCCATCTCCCGGCCATCGTAAAAAGCGTGGATGGTTTGACGCAATTCTGGCGTTATCTCCAAGAATGTAGCAAAAACCATCTTTGCTGTTCTTTTCTCTGTCATAAGAAATCCAAGAGTTAATTAATTTCTCATCTTGCCACGTTCCAGATACAGGATTTCCAGATTCTTCAACACACCATCTAATAAACACCTTTTCTGGTGATATCTTTTGACTGGTTCCATTTGATTTTTTGACTTTCAGGGGGAATTCAAACTCGCTTGACAGGTCAGACCACAATGTTTGTTTTGTAAGGTACTTAAAGATTGCTTCGAGCTTAGGATGTGATTGGCCATAGTTTTTCCAGTCTTCCAACTGATCCAGGTAGGCTAATATTTTTTTTCTATTTGCTTTAGGATAGTCCGATGCACAATATCCAATTTCATCACACAATGGATGTGGAGCAATTTTAGCTCCAGCTTTTCCCGCAGATGATTCTGTTGCAGGAATTAATGTCGGACTATCTGATCCATGTAACGCTCTTGTTCGTCCCTTTAAAAAAGTACCTTCAACATCTATAACTACCTCAATATGAGCATTTTTTACAAAATGGGAAATTGGCCATAAAATGGCACCGTCTTCCTGATTAGAAGTTACAATATGATCATAGGTCTCATACAGCTTCGCCATCCAGCTCATAATAAGGCCCCCTCTTTTTCAACAGGAAGTACATTCTCTTCCAGCCCGAACTCTTTGGCTGTCATCTTGCGAATGAACCTCCTGGTTTTGCACTCTTTCGGTCGGGGAAATTCCAGCACCCCGCGACGCATGGTTGCATGCCAAAAACGGCTATGTAGCTCATCCTGCCCCGTTTCATCAGGATAATCGAAACCATGGAACATCAGGCCGAAACCAAGTTCATCGATGTCATCATAGGCACCTTCTCCATAACCAAACCGGCACGGCTCCACATAGGCCTGACAATCACGGACACCAAGAAAGATATCTTGCCTGCCACCTTTTTCAAGCACCCGCTTGGCAATGCTGAAATGTTTGCCATTGATACGATCATTGGCTAGTTCCGGGCGCTGTTCGTTCCATTCAAAATGCGCCTCTACCTGATATTCCACCTCATGTAAAAATGTGTAAATCGCCAGGGAATTGCCCCCACCCCAAACCAGAGGCTTAGTTCCCTTGGTTTGGGTTCTGAGAGGTTTCATCACCCGCACCTTGTCAACATGCCAGATAATGGTTGGTTTCCAGTAGATTGATTTTAACACTCCCTTGATGGCCTCATAGGTCGGCACATGGTAGGAGCATTTCTCCCCACCCGTCTTCGTTACCGGATCAGTGAACAGAGCATAACGCCCCCAGACCCGGAAACTGATACTGTTTTTCATAGAGCCACCTCCTATATTATTTGTGTATTCATTTTGTTGACTTCTTCGGTGGACAACCCAAAATCTTTGCTGTAATAACGTTCGTCCAGGTAATATATTTCTTCACCATCCTGCACCGGCCTCACCGCTTCCGCTTTTTGCAATTCTCGCCAGACATTGGGAAAGACATTGACACTGTACTTCTGGGCCTCTTTCAAAAGTTGAAAAGCTTTTGCTGGTTCAAAGTTGGCACAAAGCCCGGCAATAATTTCCTTTCCCTTGTCACTATAGGGCACAATGACCGCTTGGGTCGGGGAGTCGATGGCCTGAAATGCCTTGCCGGCGGTCTTGAATGATTGCCTGAGTTGGTTGGGCATTTTTTGAGCAATGTTCAAATGATTATCACTGAGGAGGCTAAGTAAGGTGTCCTTTCTTCCCGCCTGTTGCTCTGTTAAGGGATAGGACATGAGTTTTGCCCGTTCATAAAAATAATAGGAAAAATAGAGGCTCATAGCTTCCGGATTTAAAAGCTCAGCCTCATCCTTTTCTGAGAAAATACGCAGGGCTTTTTCACGACCCTCCTTAATATCAGGTAGCATATCAATGGCTTCATCTTGCGGATTCACCACATAGACTTGCGCCATGTCCAGATTGCCATTTCGGTTACAACGCCCGGCTGCCTGGGCAATGGAATCCAGTCCTGCTAGAAAACGAATAACAGAGTTGAAATCAACATCAACCCCGGCCTCTATGAGTTGAGTGGAGATACAAAGCACCGGCAATTCATCGTCAAGCCGCTGCCTTACCGTATTGAAAATTTTCTTTCGATGGGCAGGGCAGAGACTTGTGCTGAGGTGAAAAAGTGAGTCCTCACCAACGCTGTTTCGGCAGAAATCATAGAGTTTCCTGGCCCATTTCTTGGTGTTGACAATAACCAGACAGTTCCCTTTTTCTTTAAGCTGCGTAATCATCAGCTCACCAAGCTCTTGTTCTGTCCAACCCTTTTGGCGGGTGAAATCTTTAATCTCAACCCTTTTGAATTGTTCAAAGACCTTTGTCATGTCGTCAACCAGTTCATGGTCGTCAGGAAGAGTAAGTTGTCCTTTGTCTTTCCCAAATCTCAAATTATCTAGAAGTGGCTGGGTTGCTGTACAGAGGAGCGCCGTACTTCTTGCATGATCCACAAAAAACTGAATAGCATTACAAAAAAGATGAACACAATTAACTGGCAAACTTTGAATTTCATCAAAAATCAGAACAGAATTGGCAATATTATGCATTCGTCTTGCCCCACGGGTGCCACCGCCAAACAGAACTTCCAGAAACTGAACCATGGTGGTGAAAATAATGGGCGTATCCCAATTTTCCATCACCAGTTTTGAATGCCATGTCTGGGTCTCTGGTTCAAGATTAGAATGATGTTCTAGAATCCAGGGAAACTCATCAGCCTCCCGCTCAAGCACCTTGCGAATCTCCCCGGCGTTTTGCTCAATAATGGAGGTGTAAGGGATAATATAAATGATATGGTCAAGTTTGTGCTTTCTGGCATGGTGAAGGGCATAACGCATACTGGCAAAAGTTTTACCCCCTCCTGTTGGCACGGTGAGGGTATAAATCCCTTGAGAACTTTTTGCCTTTTTTTTGCATTTGTCGGAAATCTCGCGGCGGGCTGTATCAATTTCGTTACGAACCGGAAAGCTTGCGAGTTTGGCCTCCAGGCGATCAATGGCAATTTGCCATTTCACTGGTGATTTGGGACGGAACCGGACATTCCCAGGATTTTCAAAATCGGAACTATCAATTCTATCAGCATCGATCAAACAACTGAAAAGAAAGCGTAGGAAAAAACCAAGCCTGAAGTGTTTAATGATCTCAGACTCATTTCTTTTCTCGGGAGCATATAAACAGACAAGTTTATTCCAAAATTCTCGAAGAAACGTATCAGTGGTTAACTCATTGAGTTTACTCAAGACCTCTTCATCAGCAGTTTTAAAACATTCCTGCAAATGAGTCTTTGCTTGATCTTTGTTAATCCTGTCAGAGAAACCATTCTTGCCGCTAGGTTTTAAACAATCAAGTAAACCTCCATGATGGGAGGCTAAACAAGTTGCCAGAATTTGCCCAACCATCTTTCCGTGATCGCCATACTTCTGAAACCGTTGCCATACCCATTGAGCTCCAGCGGTGGAATGGTCAATTTTGCCTTTTAACGCCTTGGCATCCACATAATCATTATCAAGATCAGGGTTCAATATGCCTGTCGCAGATTTTATGTATGTTTGAAATTGTTTACTGTATTTACCTAAGTCATGTAGCAAGCCAAGCAACTCACCGATGTCAGGTACACCGATCTTTTCTGCAAACAGGCGACAAATCAGAGAAGTTTCCAGCAGGTGGACATAGACTGATTGCTCAGTTTGGTCACTTACTCGATAGTGAGCTATATGATTTTTATTCATTTATATGCCCTTACCAAGCAACTGCCATTCCTCAACCGGCTTGCCTTCCAGGCTGTGAGCGTAGTATTTCATCTTTCAACCAATTTGCAGAAGTATTTCATTTCAATGTAATTAACTACAGATCTGCACAGGTTGTTAATGCCATTGGCATTACACAACAATGAATATATACCAAATATTAATGCTAGTTGAAAGACTGTTTTTTGATGGTATTAATTCCCAGAAACTTGGTCGAAATGTCAGCCATTGGAGGACGGAGAGCGTGCTCGTCGTGTATTGAAGAAGGAACACAAAAACAACCGACAGCGGCACTTCAGAAAAATCCGCCCTGAAATGCCGCCCGTGTAAAGAGATTAGTTATTAATCCACCTGCACAAAACTTCTTTTTTTAACACCGCAGACGGGACATTTTTCAGGGGCCTCACCAAACTCGATATGCCCACAGACTGGACAGAGATAAAAGTGAGTTTCATCAAGATCTTTGCCGCTCTGGACAGCCTCTAATGCCTTCTGATACAAGTTGGCATGCACGGCTTCTGCTTCAACCGCATATTTAAACATCCGTTTTGCAGCATGGCCTTCTTTTTCTGCCTGTTCAAGCATTGGCGGGTACATCTCCTTATACTCACCAGTTTCTCCACTGATGGCGGCTTGCAGATTATCGGCGGTTGATCCGACTTTCTCTAAAGCCTTTAAATGCCCTTCTGCGTGAATCCGTTCTGCTTCGGCTGTTGTGCGAAATAATTTAGCAACACGTGCAAACCCTTCTTTCTCAGCCTTTTTTGCAAAGGCTTTATACTTTTGATTTGCCTGACTTTCTCCAGCAAAAGCTTCAAGTAAATTTTCAGTTGTTGATGGCATAATATTCTCCTTATATTTTCAACTTAATAGACTTTCAGTCTTCCTTTGCATACTTGTAGGTCACCCTTTAATCCGACTAGTAATTTACTCAACCTTAAGTGATTGGGCCTGAAGCCTTTTATAGTAAAAATTCTGACCATACAAAACACTAACCGGATTATGACCTGTCACCCGGTCTTTCACGACCAATGTGGTTACCGGCGCATCAGAATGTTTATTAAAAAGCATATCATGCCCAACACAAAGCCCAACAATAACATTCATATCTGTTTGAGCACGGTTCAAGAGCTTGGCCTGGGCAACAGGATTGCAGGCTGGTTCAAAGGTGTCAGGCCGAACCTTGTCGGTTTCTTGCAGTCCCAATTCAATTTTATCAATACTTCCAGCTTTACAACACACACTAATCGGGTCGAAACCTTGGGCCTTAAGAATTGCTACCAGCCGATTTGTTTCATCTAATAAACCAATACAGGTGGCAATGCCAATTTTCTCGTACCCCATCAGCTTGGCAAACGCAATGGTGTCCTCAACCCTGGTCCAGCGAGCATTCACCGCACTACTGCCAGGAAGCGGTTGATAGCAAAGACCTTCAACCTTCGCTGCCACTTGGGCCATCTTGGCTTCATCGCTATCACCCTTATATAAATCAAAGGACTCCTGAATCACCT
>PJEL010005222.1_pt1 | contig 10505 bp, 16 predicted proteins | sample 1853271 | NCBI WGS metagenome assembly PJEL01 (sample SAMN08108733, study PRJNA415343) | Invertebrate metagenome, whole genome shotgun sequencing project. | host: Globobulimina | place: Sweden: Gullmar Fjord | collected 2015-08 | reverse complement strand
TATGTTTTATCATGCTAGCCTCTGTTTTATATTGTTGACACATATATTATGGCTCTGGTTTGTAAACTAACCCACGTTCAGAGGCTAGCACCTCGTGGGGAGTCATTGTGTCTATATTTAATCAAATCTTTGGTGCTCTTGTATCATCAAGTTAAAAGGACTTAAATTGAAAAAGCTATTAGCACTTTCTATTACTTTTTTACCATTAGCGTATTCATCTACCACCAATGCTGTAGAGTTAACATCTAATGATTGGTATATTGGAGCTTTATATTCCTATCAAAAAGTTTCTCTTAAAGACGTTGATGATCTAGAAATAAATAATGCAGGCATTATTGTAGGCTATAAAGTTGATAAGATTTTTTCTCTAGAATATAGACTTAGTTCTAGCATATCTAGTGACTCGTTAAGTTATCCTACTCCACCGTATACAAGTGTCATAGAAGAGCAAGAGATAGACTACCAAGTGAGCTTACTCGCAAGAGCATCATACGATATTACTACTGTATTTAGTATTTATGGACTTGCCGGGTATGACAAAACAAAAGCGCATATAAAAGTAGAAGGTAACAGTACTGATTTTGAGGGAAATGTCACTTCATCTTTTTCGAAAAATTATGCTCAACATATAGACGGTCTTGTATATGGTTTGGGCTTAAATTACAAATTAACAAATGAGTTAAATATATTCTTGGATTACCAAGTGTTACCTGAACATAATGCACCATATGGCTCCATCAAAACAAGTAGAAACAGTGCCAGTTTTGGGGTTTATTATTCGTTTTAACCATTTAAATATAACAAGGCACTCAAACAGAAAAATTACAGTTGGCTCACGCTCCGCGCAGTTTAGCCTATCTGTATTTTTCCGCTTTGATTGGCGTCATGTATAAAACTTAAAAATGTAAGGGACACATTTGAACATCATTTATAAATCATCTTTACTCTCGATTATTTTAACTCTTTCACCCCAGACATTAGCGGATAACAATTATACTTTGGGTCTTGGCGTTGGCACTATTTATGGTGGGCTCGGAATGAATGTGGGAGTTCAATCTGATGTTGATATAAAGTATGTTTCGGCTGGAATTTTGCAATTAAGCGGCAGCAGTACTACTTACGGTTTGGGTCTTGGGTGGATCACAACAGACTTGTTTGATTTTCAAAATAAAAACCATGGTATAAACATATACGTTGGAGCAGTTGGTACTGAAAATTCTTTCGATGGCCATGATCCGGTTTACGGTGGCGGATTAGGCTACACTTACTTTTTTAGTGGTATTGACCAGTCGGGTTTCAATATTGGCTTTACTCTCCTAGCAGGAAAGGGAAGCGAAGAAAGTGATACTGGCGCTTTTATTCAAGCTGGTTATCAGTTTTAAACATAACAAGGCGCTTAAACGCAAAAATTTCAGTTGGCTCGCGCTCCGTACAGTTTAGCCTAACTGTATTTTTCAACTTAGTTTAGCGTTATAACTCTATTGGGTTACTGCTATATGAGAGTTTTCGGATACTTCTTACTATTTACTTCATGTGTTAGTTACGCTGAAAAAATCACTTTAGAAAATGTACCATTTCAAGAGCTAAACTCACTTTTAACTCTTGGGTTAACTTCACAGGCAAATAACGAGGCTTCCGGTTGGTACTCAGTAAACTCACAAAAAAAGTTAGATGGCCCATTTAAAGTTGGTTATCAAAACTCTGGCTACAGTGAAGAAATGGACACAAATTTTGAGTTTAAAGACATTGTAGAGGGGGCATTTCTAAATGGTAATAAAGATGGGGGATGGAAGTATATTTATGTCTACTATGATGGCGTTGATGTGTATGTAGACCAAACAATAGAGGTTCATTACTCTAACAACTTATGTGTAAAGAGTAGTTTTTTTGGCTCTATTGGACATCTAATGCCTAAAACCAAGCATGATTTTAAAGACTCTTCATTATGTACCCCTAAAACCATTAGTGATAAAGCTTGGGAGCTTTGGACTATCAAATACAAAGAACTTAAACGTAAAGGCGATTTATAACACGCAGTTCAAGCGTGCCTTTGGCGCAGTTTGTACTTAAACTAAAATTCATAAGGAAATTATAATGGATATATTAACTAAGTCTGATTCTGAAATTTTAGAAATAGCAGAGCCTATCTGGGACGATATTGTGAAAGGTGCAAATGATAAGAATTGGGATTTATTTTCCAAATACATGCCTGAGGAACAGCGTAATGCAGAAGCTCAGAAGGATGTAGAGCAACAGTGGAAGCTACAGCCTGTTCTAACATCCCTAAGCCCAACAAAAGAGTTTGTCGCAATTTTAAAAAGAAAAAATGCTGTAACGGTACTTTGGAAGCATTTAAGTAAGGCTGACGGAGGTGAATACTTGGGGATGTTAAATCTACAAAGTATCAACTCTGAAGTTAAATCGGTAGGTATGTTTGTTACCTAAATATCATAGTGTAGGCACATAACAAGCCATTTTATAGGGACAAAATACAGTTGGCTGTGTTTCTTCCTCAACATTATAGCCAACAATATTTAGCCCATTAATGGGGCGTTATATTTAATAAGTGTTCAGCGGATGTTCAGTTTAATAATATATATTGTAGCCCTAAAGGAGATTTAACAATCAACCCTTGTAATTATAATATTTAAAATTAAATAAATAAAAGGACTTTAAATGAAAAAAATCTTACCTCTGATGTTAACTATTTTAACATCTACTTATGTAACTACAGCTTCTGCTGATAATAGTTGGTATCTCGGTGCATTGTATAATGCACAGCAAGTATCGGACTTTGATCGTGACTTTAATTCAGCAGGGATAATAGCCGGTTATGAATTCAATGCTTATATTGCGTTAGAAACTAGACTAACCAAAGGAACATCAGGTTACTCAAGTTCTTATAGTGTTGAAAGACAGGATTCATCAATTATTTTTTCAGAGGATGGCTACTATAAAGAAGACATTGATGTCCAAGCCTCTTTATTAATTAAAGCATCTTATCCAATTTTTAAAACATTGAGTGTTTATGCTTTAGCTGGTTATACAACAACAAAGCTAGCAACCAGTGGTTTTTACCAACAATATGATTCAGATGGTAATAAAATGGGAAATGGTTCGTATGGTGATAGTGAAACTAACAATGGTTTTAGCTATGGTATAGGTCTGAATTATCAATTCAACGAGAAACTAAGTCTATTTGTTGATTACCAAGTGCTTCCTGATTACGACATTTATCCTCGTTTTACCAAAAGTTGGGAGAGTGTTGCTATAGGTGTTAACTACTCTTTTTAACCTAAATAATATAACAAGGCGCTCAAACGGAAAAATTACAGTTGGCTCGCTCTCGTGCCTCGCATATTTTTGCCAACTGCATTTTTCCACTTAGATTAGCGTTAGAGAGCTTTATAGTTATGTATTTATTTCCGCACAATGAAAAATGGAAATCTGAGTTCGAAAATGAGAAAACTTCAATAATCTCTGCCTACGAAGGTAAGATTGAAATTTTTCATATTGGCTCAACTGCAATAGAGGGATTACATGCTAAAGACTGCATTGATCTGTTAGGGGTTGTAGAAGACATTTCAGTGGTTTCAACTTTAAAACAAAGTCTTATTAACCTTGGCTTTGTTTATAGAGGTGATAATGGTATCACTGGAAGAGAATACTTTTCAAAAAAGCATAGAAAAGTTCATTTTCACATTTTTCAATCAGATGATGAAAATGTGGAAAAGCACTTAAATTTCGTTAAGATTATGAAAAATAACGTAGAGTTAATTACTGAATTAAATCAGGTTAAACAAGACTCACATGCAAATTACCCTAACGATAAAAAGTCTTACCAAAATGAAAAAGAGTTCTTTTATAATCGTATAAACAAAGTGCTCTAACAAGCCATTCAAGAAGGAGTTTTAACCGTTGGCTATGTTCAAATTTACTTCACATTTTAGCAAACTATTAATCAGCCCCTTATTTGGGCTACATGGAGATTTACTGTACTTATGAAGTATTCAATATTAATCGTAGCTTTCTTCTTATGTTCTTGCGCTGAGCTTAATTCAAAAAATCAAAGCGCTCAGACTCGCTCAGGGAGTCTTGGAGAGTTCACTTTAGGTGTACTTAAAAGTAATAATGCTGCTTCAAATTGTGAACAAGGTCATACTCAATATAGGGTGAATTGTCGTAAAAGAAAACAAGAACAAGTTGATGCTATTAGTAAATCAATTAAAGACCATACGGTTCAGTAGTACATATAACAAGCTAATAAATAAGAACTAAAAACAGTTTGCTGTTTTCGTTCCTCAACATCTTAGTAAATAACCTTTCGCCCATTATTTGGGCGTTATATTTTCTTAAAGGGAGTCAACTTTGAATACAGCAGTTACACACTCAAATAAAACGAGTATTAAATCCACATTAAAACTATTACTCATTATTTTGCCTATTTTTGGTTTATTAGCAGGAATGGGACTTGGGTTAATTCTGGGTAACACAGGGTTCGAAACTACTTCTGATTTATACCTAAAAATAAGTGTAGTTCTATTACCAACAATATCTATGGTAATTTTGGCGCTAAACCGCTACTTTAAGAAAATTGATAGTTTGTAGCATAAAACAAACAAGCTGTTAAATCAGGATAAAATACAGTGGCTACGCTTCGCTACACAATTATAGCCAACCACTACTTTCAATTAAGGTGTTCAATTTTAGATATGAGAAAAATATTAATATGTGTGTCTTTGATGATTCCAAATGTTGCATTTGCTTGTCCGTCATTAGAAGGAACTTGGTCATCCTCGATAGAAAAATTCGAGACCTTTAATAAACGATGGGCGAATATAGATAATAAAGCTTGGTCTTTTATGGTCCAAACCCAAGGACACGAAGTTATAACGTTTAGCGCCAATACAGTGATGGTCATAGCTACCCCTGAATTGGAACTCTCTATGGGAGATAGTAAAATAAAGCGCCCCTCTAAAGAAGAGCGTATAAACATTGATGTTTTAGGCTGTACGGATAAAAATATCGTTTTGAAGTATGAAAGGAATGGAGAGGTAAAAATCTCTCAATTGCACTTTGAAAACGATGATACCTTTTGGGAATATATGGGTGTTGCTGGTAGAAGTGGTAATGGCCATATAAGAGAGTATTACACTAAAACACGTTAAACGATGAAGCTTGCTAAAGAGATAATGTAAATTAATTTTTTTGATAATGGATATTATGAAGAATTCAATTTTTAGAAAAGACGCTACTGCCCAAGGGGTCGCTAAACAGCGTTTGATTGAGACACTTGCTCAACCGAATAAACGCATCATAAATGATCCTTACGCAGAGAGGTTTGTAATCGGCGCAAGCTTGATCAAGTTGATGGGACATAAGTTAAGCGTCTGGTTAACTCAAAAGTTTGTGCCTGGTTTACACGAACATTTAATTTCCCGTACACGTTTTATTGATGATCAAGTCAAAAAGAGTGCTGCTACTGGCGCAGAGCAATATGTCATTCTGGGAGCGGGATATGACATGCGAGCATATCGACTTGAACTTCCAACTTCATTAAAAATATTTGAAGTTGATCAACCTGAAGTTCAGGCAAGGAAGCGTTCTAAATTTCCCAAAGAATTACCAAATTCAGAAAACGTCACTTATGTAGGCATTGACTTCAATCATCAGTCACTGGCTGAACAACTTTTAGCTGCAGGTTTTGATCAAAGTAAGTCCACCGTTTTTACTCTTGAAGGTGTATCGCAGTACATCACTAAAGACGCAGTTACTTCAACAATTAAAGAGCTGGCTACGCTTACTCAGAACGAAAGTTCAACATTTATTATATCTTACGTCGATGAGCTTCTAGATAAAAATCCTGAGAGTTGCTTTGGTAATGGTTACCCAAGAGCCGGGAAGCGGGCTGAAATAATAAAAAGCTTAGCAGCTAAAGCAGGGGAGCCTTGGATATCATGCTATACCGCTGAAGAAATAGAAGTACTGCTTTGTCAAAATGGTTTTATGGTAAAAGAAAATAAATCATTGGGAGACCTCAACTCAGTATACTTTACCCCTGTCGGTAGAACTCTTCCTGATGATCAGCTTCTTAACCTCGAACATTTTGTCATAGCAAAGTCTTACAATGCTTAGATAATAGCGAAGTAGAAGCTAACTAGAAAATATAGCCGGATTGTTAATGTTTGTCTCGGTTTCGCTTCGTATACCGTTTTACTAAACTTATAAAAGTCCCTTGATGTGTGGGCAAGCGAAAAAGGTTTTTACTAGATGCCTGAGCCTAGTCAATTAAGTCTTATGACATTTGAAATATCGGAAGAACTTGGTCAATGGTTAAAGTTAAACCATGCCTCTGAAACTGAATTATGGATAAAGTTATATAAAAAAAACACGGGAATTAAGAGTATTACTTGGGATGATGTCGTGATTGAATCTCTGTGTTGGGGATGGATAGATGGCATTAAAAAATCAGTTGATGATCAATCTTACCTTCAACGTATTACCCCCAGAAAAATACGGAGCAACTGGTCGAAAAGAAATACAAAACATGCTGAACGCTTGATAAAGGAAGAGCGAATGATGGAGCCAGGCTTTGTACATATTCGTGCGGCAAAAGCCGATGGTCGTTGGGATAATGCCTATGTGGTAAGTGAAATGGAAGTTCCCTTAGACTTCCTAGCTGCTCTAGACAGTAACCCTAGTGTTAAAAAGTTTTATGCAACACTTAATAAATCTAGTCGTTACGCTATTGCATATGGATTAATGAGTGCCAAGAAACCTGAAACCAGACTTAGGCGATTTACAAAATTCATGAACATGCTTGTTAATGAAGAAAAACCTTAATCAGTGTTTATGTATTTGTCCTTTTTGGACTATAGAGGAATGTTTATCTTAGCAACTCGGTAATAAAATCAGTATCGGACCAATGGTAGTACTACCCTGTTAGTAAGTAATGATAAGTACGCTGAACCTGTAATAAAAATTGGCTAAAGGTGTAATATGACAGATGAACAAGAAATAAAATTAACCTTGGAGGATTATGCAAAAGCATATTGTGCCAAGGATATCGATTCATTAATGCATGTATTTGAAGATAGCGATAATATTTCAGTCATTGGGACAGGTGCTGATGAATTATGTTCAGGAAATAGCGCTGTCAGAGAGTTATTTAACAGGAATTTTGCTGAAGCCACGGCAAATAAATTTGAATGGCTATGCTCCGATATAATCATATCAAATAACCATGCTGTGATTGCTATCTCTTTAGTTATTCACCTTGAATATCAAGGCAGTCATTTAGAAATACCTATTCGTTGGAGTGTGGTCTTAAAGAAAACAGATCGATGGGTTTAGCTTCATAGGCATGCTTCTTCACCCGCATCAAATCAAGATGAAGGGCAAGCATACCCACAAGATGATTAAGCTTGGTGTAGCTACTTATATAACAAACCATTAAAGAACAGACGGATAACTGTTGGTTTTTACACTCACTTAGCTTATGTTAACCCGCGGGTATTTCCTAATACTTAGGTAATAGCAAAGTATTAACCGAAAAAGTACAATATGGAGGTTGTAGGCTATGCTCGAAGGTATGTTAAGTTTAATCAGTATTTTTTTCCCATCTGGACTCCTTGAATCAATGCAAGAGTCAAAAACATTAGCAGTCATGATTTTTATTGGCACTGTTACGTTTGGCTGTTTTATTTATTTTCTATTTAAAATGGGAAGTACATAATTATAAGTTTGGTTAAGTATCTGTTTAAAAATATAAAACAAAGTTAGCCTCGGATCATAAAATATCTAAAGAAAGTCATCTATATTTTATGCTGGCGCTATTATTAATTATTGTAAGTGGCTTTTAAAGCTAGCTAGAACGAGCTACTTAGCAGTTCAATATTAACTTTAAAAGGAATTATTAAAATGTTGAATACCTTAGAAACAAGACAACTCAAACCCGAGTTATCAACCCCTTTGAATAAACTGGTATTGTTTATCTGTTTTCTTATGATTACCTATTTTGCATACCAAAGATTTGACCAGCATAAAATTGAGCAAACTGAAGCTTCAGTTTTAATTTTAAAGCCCAAGGTTAATGATATTTATTTTTTAGATATGAGGCTTCTCGATAAGAAGTTAGAACGAAAGAACAAATATAAATTAGCAAAGGTTATACGTGTTACTGATGATAGCGTAACTATCGTTTATGGCAGTATTTACTATCAATGGCAAGATTCGGTGGTAAATAGCATCGAATATGGTGATTTAATTAATCATGATTACTATACGGCGGTACCCGAATATGTCTCCTTGGACAAAATCAAAGAAATGCAGGGCAGTGGGGCTATTTATTTAGTTAAACGACCTAAGCAAAATAAAGTTTATGGTAACTTTGTCAGTGCTGAATAAACCTTGGTTTTAGTTATTTGATTTTAGACGTAACATTATTACAAGAGCATTATAGAGCAATGTATAATTTTAATTTAGGCGTAAGTGTAGGCGGAAAGTAGGTGTAGTATGATTAAAAAACTTGATAATTCTGAAGTAGAAGTGGCAAGCAAAATCTTCACAATATTTCAAAACTCTTACAAAGTTGAAGCTCAACTTATAGGAACTTTAGATTTTCCTCCATTACGGCGAACGGCCAAACAAATAGAGAATTCAAGTACCTTATTTTATGGTTTTAGTGAAGACGAATATCTTGCTGCCATTATAGAAATCTCTATTTCAGACAATAACTTAGGAATAGATAGCTTGACTGTAGATCCGCGATTTTTTAGAAAAGGTATAGCAGATAAACTGATAGCATTTGTTCTTGAAAGTATTGATTTTTCTTTAGCTACTGTTGAAACTGCTGTAGTAAATACACCAGCCATTAATTTATATAAGAAGCATGGCTTTGTGAAGTTTAAACAGTGGATACCATCACATGGAATAGAAAAAATTGCTCTGTCGATTGAAATGCCATGAAATCATGAAGGCGAGCTTACACGCTATTTAATTTCGCTTTGACGTTTACTCAGTAAATAGTATTCGTCTAATCAATTTATCGTTTGGAGTTTAATAAATGCAATTAACGGTTGGTACCGATTCAACATGGTCATTAAGGGTGTGGATTTGTAGTGAATTAGCACAAGTTGGTGTTGATATTAATGTCATTGACTTAACGTGTGAACATTATAAATCAGAGATAATCAAACACTCAGTAAGCGGTTTAGTACCTTCATTAAGTGAAGGTAGCTTTGTTATTCATGACTCATTAGCAATTGCAGAATATTTAAATGAATGTACTAAAGGCGCTCTATATCCAACATCATCGGCTGAAAGGGCATTAGCTCGTAGTTTGTGTGCAGAATTACATGCTGGTTTTACTAACCTTAGAACACAATGCCCATTTTCTTTGGAAAAGGTTACTGCTTTGACAGAGCTTGATCATGGCATTGAAACGGAGTTAATGCGTATTGAAAATATTTTTGCTTCAGCCAATTTACCTTTTATGTTTAATTCAGCAGGAATAGTCGATGCTTTTTATTCGATTCTTGCTTTTAGATTGCAAAGCTATGGTATAAAACTGCAAGGCAAAGCAGGAGCATACCAAGAAAGTCTATTGAATTGGTCTACTTTGCAGCAAGCAATAAAGCTTGCTCATAGCTGGAAAGGTTAGCCCTTTAGTGGTTTGATCTAGCAATAACTGGAAAGGGCAAAGGTAGATGATTGTAAGCCGCTAGTCATAAATAACATCTAAAGGAGTTTGAGTTGTATCAGTTATATTATTATCCATTAAATGCCAGTATGGCGCCTCACTTCATGCTTGAAGAACTACAAGTAGAGTTTGAGTTAATTACAGTAGATAGAAAAAGCAATGCCCAAAAATCAGCTGATTATTTAGCGCTAAATCCAGCAGGTAGAATCCCTACATTGGTTGATAACAATTTAACTATTTTTGAGAGTCCCGCTATTTGTATTCATTTAGCTGAAACTAACCCTTCTTCAGGTTTAATACCTAAGGTTGGCCATGAAAATAGGGCGTTGTTTTTTCAATGGATTATGTATTTAACTAATACAGTTCAAGCGGAGCTAATGGTTTATTTTTACCCAGAAAAACATACCGTAGATGTTCAGAATATTAAGAGTATTGTCGAAGCACAAGAGTTAAGAATAACGGATATGTTCAAGTTACTTGATAGTGAACTTGAAAATAAAGATTTTCTTATTGGACAATCTATCAGTGCCTGTGATTATTTTTTGTTTATGTTAGCAGTTTGGGCTGATGAATTTAAAAATCCACCGTTATCATTTACTCATTTAGCACGTTATCTTCGAAAATTAGCCCAACGTGATGCGGTAATTAATGTTTGCAAGAAAGAAAAACTGAGTCTCTGCGATTATCAGTAAGTAGCATAAAGAGTGTAAGCTTAAGTGAGAAACTAACTGCGGTCACGAAGCCAGTTATTATGGTTTAAGGGAGAGAGGATCTAGCTCATTTTTTCTTAGTTGCCTTTATATTC
>PJEL010005221.1_pt1 | contig 10506 bp, 11 predicted proteins | sample 1853271 | NCBI WGS metagenome assembly PJEL01 (sample SAMN08108733, study PRJNA415343) | Invertebrate metagenome, whole genome shotgun sequencing project. | host: Globobulimina | place: Sweden: Gullmar Fjord | collected 2015-08 | reverse complement strand
GACAATATCTGGCTGCCTTATCAAAATATCTGCTGCCATAAGTACAGGGTAATCAAATGTACCAACATTTGGATTCATACCTGTTGCTACTGCATCTTTATATGAATGGGCGCGCTTTAAGTACGGTACACTCAACAAGCAATTAAACACCCATGCTAACTCTGTAACCTCGGGTACATTTGCTTGAGAATATATGGTGGTTTTTGATGGGTCAATATTTATTGCCAAATAATCAACTACTAGGTCAAAAATGTTTTGATTAAGTAGTGCTGGATCTCTCTGTAGACGCTCTGAAGTTAGAGCATGATATGTAGCTAAAAATACATAACTCTCATATTTCTCCTGAAAGTCTACAAATTGACGCATTGCACCAAAATAATTACCAATATGTGGTCTGCCAGTAGGTTTAACTCCAGAAAGTAAAATCTTTTTATCACTCATGTATGTGATTATAACAAAAAAATAAAAATAATGCCCGCCTACCCCGCGCACCATTTCCTTCTATGGGTTGAGTATCACAGAAGAAGAATGAAATGAACGGGGTAGACAGGCAGGTTTGGGTTTGAGGTGTTGTGGTCGTGCGGCTCTCCACATACACCAACCCAAATAGCTGAGAGCGAGCTAGAACCTACCTAGCACCGAAAACTAGGCAATTAAGCTCAGCGATCATCAACTACCTAAATTATATAAACAATCTACCCAAACGCAAGCTTTTTTGGAAGAGCGTGAAAATAAAATTTTTTTATCACTCATGTATGTGATTATTATTAAAAAAGTTAGTGTCCCGACCCCCTTAGTACATAAGTGCAAAGGAAGGTCGAGACTTTGTGGTAGGCTTTATGCAATGACGGTCGTCAACACCCATAGTTAGTCGACGACCAGTACATGCACAAGCAGACGAGCTAGATTGCGAGTTCAGCGTGTCCGTCACTCAAGCGAACCTAGTTACCACAATACAGAATTATACAAACAATCTACCCAAACGCAAGCTTTTTTGGAAGAGCATAAAAGTAAAATCTTTTTATCACCCATGTATGCGATTATAACGAAAAAATAATAAAAAAAATGCCACGGATTCTGCATTATTTTTTGTTTTCTGGCTCTATGCCATAAAAAACAGTACAGAATCCGATTGGCTTGGTGTTGGGCGAAAGAACGGCGCGATGGTAACACGCTAGGCTCCGCTAGCCGGGGGACTTGCAGAGCAACCATTCCCCGCCCAACTGGAGAATTATACAAATAATCTACCCAAACGCAAGTCTTTGTATGTATACTTATACTTTAATTTGGCACGCACAGGCGCGAGCTTTTCTTTACCAAGCTCGTCAAATACTTTTTTAATCTCTTCCAGCTCCTCATCACTAAACTTATTAAACTTCTCCAAATCCAGAACACCGAGGTTCAACCTCCGTGTTGCTAGGAGTTTCTCAAAATGCGCGAGTATAGTCTCCTCGGTTAAGCATCTCTCTTTAGCAATTTCTTTTACTGTTTTTGCTTTTGCAATCAGATTATATGTTTTCTCATATGTTGTTAGTCTTTCTTCTACTTGTTCTTTCTTTATCTTTTTAGTATCTAAGCTCCCGCCACTGTCTAATATAAAGTCTTCGTGCATTTTTTGCATGCTATTCTCATCAAATCTACTTACTACACACTCCCATTTATGTGATTGTGCGCGCAAACGCGAGTCCAACTCAACAACATACGGATGCATCACCAGTGCCTTGTCATTAAGCCCTGTTAATATCAACCCACCGAGATTTCGCAAACGGCTCAAGGCAACATAACCTTGCCCAGGAGTGAATGCCTTACTTAAATCTATCTCTGCTGTGTCTAAGCTCATGCCCTGACTTTTGTGCACAGTAAGTGCCCACGCAAGTCGCAGTGGCACTTGCTCTAAAGTCGCAAGCACCTTACCATCCTCGTCTATTGTCCATTCTACCTTCTCTGCTACTATTTTATCTCCTGAGGTGGTCTCTACCACAGGACTCCCAAACTCAAACCCAATAACCTTACCGATTGTACCGTTTACATATCTGCCATCTCTGTCATTTTTTACAAATATTACTATAGCACCTTTCTTTAATTCCAGTAGCTCTGGAGCAAGTACACTCTTCTTCATTGACTCTATTATATTCTTCTTACCTTTTGTCTTCATTTTGAACTCTACAGTAGAAGATTTAAGCTTTGCTAGCTCATCGGCATTACGCGCATCTACATCTATATTATGTGTATATAGTTTTGTAGAATCTATATCGCTAGTTGGTTTTGCGTTTAGCCTTCCGTTTAACTTTTTATAAGTATTATGAGAAACATTACCGTCTCGTATGTCGTTTAAGAGTTGCGCGTATGAGTCATCATCTTGCCGATATTGCTCTGAAAGGTAACATACCCGTATGTCTGCCCCCGCCCAAGCTCCTGCTGAATCTGCAAAAAGGTCATCCTCTCCGCCTCGTACTATTGGCGGTAGCTGGAAGAAGTCGCCCGAGAACACCGCCTGCATGCCACCAAATGGTTTGTCATCTTGTCTCTTCATTACTCTGCAAACCTGATCTACCATGTCTATGATGTTTGGACAGAGCATTGATACTTCGTCTATTATCAGAACTTTTGTCCTTTGGAAACGCTTAGCTAGATACTGCTTCTGCGTCATTGCGTCTAAATCCCACTCGCTTAAATAATCTTTGATACCTATACCACTCCAAGAATGTATTGTCATACCACCTAAGTGTGTCGCCGCAATACCAGTTGATGCAGTAACACCAACAGACACAGCATGTTCGCGCAGATGCTTTATATATTCATTAAGTACATGTGTCTTGCCAGTACCGGCGGCACCAGTGAGGAAGACATTCCTACCAGCTTTTAAAATATCCAGCGCAGTTTCTTGCTTCATGAGAAGAAGTGTAACATAAATTACAAGCCAAGTGCCTTATATACCTCCAGTGGCACATCTATAAGCTTCGTCATATTTGCGATGTCTTGAGAATCAGTTACAAAAATTCCGAGTTCTTGCATTGTATATAAAGTTATATGAGTTGTTTGTGTTTGGATGTTTAGATTATATTTTGCGTTTATGATTTTGAAAAATTTATCTAAATTAGATACATCACACATCACAATAATAGATTCCATTTCATCTCTTTTAACATGCCTAAATTCATCGCGACACTTCAGAAATTTTATATCATTTTCTTTTACAAATTCACAAAAATCTTTCAATACTTTCTGCTTAAAATTTTGCACTACAATACCATGCTTGCTTATAATCTCACCGATACATACCAAACTTATGTGTAAAGAGTCTGAGCGCTTTACAAAAAAAGTTTTGCCATCAATAATAATTTCGCTAAGCAAACCTTTAATCTCTATTGGTAATACTATAGTGTCATTTTTATTTCTATACTGTTTACCACCACAATCTAAAAATTTTTTGCCCTTTATTATTTTCATAAACTAGAATTATATAATTTTACAAGGAGAATATATAGTATTTAAATAATAAAATCTAGGCTAAGCGAGATTTTATATCAAAATTTCTAATCTCGGCAGGGCAAGATTTTCAATCTCGTTTAGGCAAGATTAATTCTCAACAATCTCAATAGATTCTATTATCATATCCTCAACCGGTCTGTCAGCCTCGGCAGTTGCTGTGTTCTCAATAGCGGTTACTGTGTCCATGCCGGCAATTACCTTGCCAAAGACTGTGTGTTTACTATCTAAGAAATTATTATCTGCCACATTAACGAAGAATTGACTACCGTTAGTGTCTGGTCCACTGTTTGCCATTGAGATTGTGCCGATTGTGTTTGTATTGTTTGCATGAATTTCATCTTCAAACTTGTACCCTGGTCCACCTGTGCCCCACATCGCCTCCTGCTCCAGATCACGAGAAAGTGGATCTCCACCTTGGATCATAAAATCCTTTATAACTCTGTGAAATCTAGTCCCATCATAAAAGCCTTCAGTGGCAAGCTTGGTAAAGTTTGCAACAGTTGCCGGAGCATCCTCGCCTAATAATTCTATTGTAATGTCTCCTTGATTTGTTTTTAATATTGCTTTCATATTTTTTTTGATTATTGTGTCTTCCTCAACCTCTCTTGGCGAAGTGGGCTTAATTTTAACTTCTTCAGCTGGTGTTTCATTTACATCAACAACTGTTGATTGTGTACTTTGTGTGGAATATTTATAAATACCAAGTACAAGTATTAGTGCTAAAATCCCTAAAATTATTTTCCCCATATTGTTTATTTAATATTAATTTGACATTTTAATACCTGGTATGGAATTTAACAAATCAAGAATTTGCGCAGTAGAGCCTTGATCAAGCTGTTGCAACTGTTGCACACCATTGCTTGCATTTTGTAGCTTCGTACCTACATCTTGTACTTGAGATATAGTATCCATAAGTTGACCAACTATAGGTCCAGCATACTCGTAGTATAACCATGCTGGTATACCAATTATTGCTGCCCAGAATATAAGTTTCAAAATACTACTAAACCACGCGGCGCGTCGCATACGACGCAACATTTTATTATTGTCTTTGGCTAGTTTATATGTTTCTTCTAACATCTCGTCATTGTACCCCATGTTAGTATTGTATCAATAATAAAAAATTTCTACAAGCCCGAGTCTTGTGCTAGAGTGTGTATATCGCCCTTGTAGTTCAACGGATAGAACAAGCCCCTCCTAAGGGCTAGATGTAGGTTCAATTCCTGCCAAGGGCACATACTAAAACTACAGAGATTAATGTAGGCACTTGGAATAGTAGCAAATAAACTTTTGAAATAATGTATTAGTATTTTAAGTAAAATATTTGGCTGGAAGTTCTGTGCGTCATCGAACAAGTACTGTTTTGACGAATGTTATTATTATTTACGCCAGTCAAATGACCGTAGTATTTCAAAAAACGTGTCAGAGTACTTAGTATCTCTAACAAATGATATAGACAAGTCATCGCCACCATCTATATCTATAAAGCTTTTTTGTATATGCACACCAAAAGCATCATTATATGTAATTGTTATAATGGCTACACCATTATCAAGAATAATTTCCGAGAAAGTAAACTGCTCGGTAAATTGACTCTGGTTAATTGTTTGTATATACGCTTCAATGTTGCCCCCTTCAACCGGATAAACAGTGAATTTAGCAAGAAGACCAATGTCTGATGCATTTTGTGAATTATCAGGACTTAGCACCGAAACTGAAACAAAAGCGGTGCCGTCATTTTCATTAATGTGCATTGATTCAGGATATAAAAATGAAAAGTTGTGTGTTTTATTTTTATATTGTATCCACGATGAATGAGTGTTTGATTGTGCCTCTGTATTTTTTTTGCTGTTGAAGTTCCAACTAACAAGTGCAATCGCACCCAATATAAGAATAATAATTATGGAAAGTATAATTATATTATTTTTCATACACGCTAGTATACAATATATTTAAATAAAGAGCATGTATGGGATCCCCAACTTTGAGACTCAGCTACTAATATACTCATACTATACCACAAAGAAGAAACAAGCACTTGACACATATCACAACAATGTGTTATACTCCTGCACAGGAAATATTTGAGTTCAAACGAGTTTAACCCACGCGAAGAAAAGGAGACAACCATGAAATCGCTGTCAATTATACATCTCGTTGCATTGTTCTTTTTAGCCTCCACAAATGTGGTTATGTCTAAGCCTGACTGCACGGCGTTTAAATACGTCCTTGCGTTTGAGACAACAAATGAGGTCGACGAACTAACCTGCTTAAAGCAGGAAAATGAAAACCTCAAAAACTCTCTTGATCTGCAGTTATTGCTATTAAGAGACATGGGCGAGTTCCTAAGGGAAATGCTAGAGAGGCATGTTTCCAAAGATTTTGAAAACGTCGGTGATCTTTTTGGTAGTTTTTTTTGGGGAACTGCTATGGACCTCAACTACAAAAAGAGGTTCTACAATAAGAAAGGAGTGGAGGCATTGCGGGCTTTCCTTGCCAGCTCAGAGGTTACGAAGATGACTTACAGAGTCGTGAAACCTGTTGTTATCGGCTTTGCGAAAGACACAGCCAGATTCGAGATGATTCAGAAATGGCTCGAAGATGCCGCTCCACTCTTTAAGAAACCTCTCAACTTCGGGCTAGGGCGAGAAGCTGGTGATTGGTATGGTAATCACTGTAATGTAGCGGATATGGTGAGCAATTATAACAAAAAAACCTGTCTTGTGTTAGCCGACTTTTCAGAAAGGTTCCAAAAATATTATGGAACCAAACCCACACGAAGTAATGTGTGGATTCTATCGTTTCTTTTCCGTCGCTTCTTGGAGGGCGGAATTGAGCTCGTTAAACAATATCAGATAATTGGAAACGAGATGCACTCCGAACTTGTAAAAAGCACTGGGACTATCACGGAGTAAAATAGGTCTCAGAATATGGACGCAAATATAGGCGCGCTTGACCGAAAGGTCTAGCGCGTCTTTTTTTGGTGGCTTATTCACCATTGCATATACTTCATCTTAATGTGATTTAGCTCTCAACTCTTTATAGATTATATATTACAATTGTTTCAGTCAAATCAAGTACAAAAAACTTAAATGGATAAGTCTTTTGCATTATTAACAATTGTATATGTTTTTGCTTTAGCTTGTTTCGTCTTTTATCTTTGGGTTTATATTTAAAAAACCAACTGATAGAAACAGCCAGTAACCACTAATGAAAAATTGCCAACCTTAAACCGCAACAACTTTGGAAAGAAGAAGTTGCTCAATGCGGGTTCTTTCTTTTTTATTGAAACGAAAAGTTTATTTATTTGTTGATTTGAACTTGCTGATAATAAAACCTAAAAGCATTCCAATAAGCATTCCAAGTAGAAATCCAATAAGACTCAAAAATAATGTTGTAGTAATTATGGCTAAAATCCAACCGCCAATCAAATAAGAAATCCATTGAATAATCCAAAAAATGATAGAGAAGACAAAGAGGGGTGCGATAAATAGTATAAAATCTGGATCATGTGTAATAAAAAGTGAAATTATGTAAACAAGAGGTAATATTATTGCACCAATAATCCCAGCCTTTACCTTTAATGATTTGTTTTTAAAATTCATAATATTATTTTGGTTAAAGATTATATAAATTGTATCATAAAAACTTACAATATATCAAATAGAGAAGTTTTTGATTGAGTATAAGTCATCTTCTGGGTCATCATCTATATACTTAATATGATTGTCCTTCATCTCGCTACTGTCCTCTTCAAAAGTCTCTTGTGTATGTACTCCATACTCTTGCGCAGATTCAGTAATAGGCGTAGGTTGATAGGCTGATGAAGGCTCACTTGGCATAGATTGCTCGGTTTGCTGTGGCTGGTCAATATTTACATCTTGTTCTGATTGTATTTGTTGCTCACCCAGAGGTGTGTGTTGCTCGTTGACTTGCGCTACCAATGTGTCTAGTTGTCCACTTTTTACAATTTTTAGTAAATTCCTTATATCATCTTCTGAAAAGAAATCTATACGAACCTTACCGCCATTCTCTCTCGTTTCAATTTGTACGCGTGTACCTAAAGACTCGGTTAGCTCTTTCTCTAATCCTGCAAGCTCAGGTGGCAAGTCTTGTTTGCGTGCTCTGTCTGTAGCTATCCCACGCGCAGCACGCTCTGCCTCGCGAACAGTCATCTTCTTAATAGTAATCTCTTTAAAGAGAGTTACTTGCTCCTCTGGTCTATCTATTAGCATAAGTAGCGGGCGTGTGTGCCCCTCTGCTATCTGCTTATTTATTAGTGCTTGTTGCATAGTCTCCGGCAACATAAGCAATCGTAATGTATTGGATACATACTCACGGCTCTTGGCAACCTTCTTAGCAATATCAGCGTGCTTCATTTTAAATTCATCTATAAGTTGCTTAAATGCTTTAGCTCTGTCTATTGCGTTGAGATCTTCGCGTTGCAAGTTCTCTATAATTGCAATTTCAAGCTTCATTTTATCTGTATCCTCTGTGGCACGAATAAGTACAGGCACTTGTGTAATTGCAGCCATCTTAGAGGCGCGCAGGCGTCTCTCTCCAGCTAGTAACTCGTACTCTACAGATATGCCTCCGTCGGCGCGTTGCAATTCTTGGCGAGTAACCACCAGCGGTTGCAATATGCCGTATTGGCGTATTGATTCTGCTAGGTCTGCGAGTTTTGCCTCGTCAAACTCACGCCGTGGCTGAAAAGGGTTAGGAGAGATACGATCTGTCTCTACCCAGAATACTGCATTATTATAAAAATCACCTTGTTCCATCTGGAGCATTCTAACATAATAATCGCGTGCATAAAAAAATAAGATGTGTATAATTCTTTAACAGTGCTTGCCGTGGTGGCGGAATTGGTATACGCGCACGACTCAAAATCGTGTGAGGAAACTCATGAGGGTTCGACCCCCTCCCGCGGCACAAAATGAAACTAAACTTGGCATATCCCACAACAGTATATATTATGTTATTGTTGATATGTCAAAAAAGTATTTACCAAAATATCTAAAACTTGTAAAAAAGCTTCGCTAAGCTCGTCTTGACGCTAATTTAACTCAAGTTGAGGTAGGCAAGAAATTAAGCAATAGATAGATTCTTAAAAAATATTATGAAAAAATTATCTCATAAATACATGCTCATACTACCGCGATTACTACTATCAATATTTTTTATTGTGCTCAGTGTTGATAAAATTTTAAATTTTGGTGACGCAGTGACAAAAATAGAAAGTGTCGGAATTGCAACCACAATTGCCGTACTTGCAGTCTCTCTTTCGGTTGCAATTGGGTTGTTAGCTAGTCTTTTTTTGATTTTTGGATTCTACACAAAAACATCTGCGTGGATGCTGATTATCTTTACAATCATTGGAACGATCTCTTTCCATATAAATTTCAACAACGAAGCAGAAATACTTACTGTACTTAGAAACTTGGCGATAATTGGCGGATTATTACACATTATATTACACAGCGAGACATGAAAGTTTTTATAGAAAATGAAGCAGGAAGCGACAAAAAGAATCTTTACGATGAAAAGGTTCTTGAGTACAAAAAAACCGTTACTGTATCAAGAAAATATCCATATCCGTACGGATTTATTTTGGATACAACCAGTGGAGACGGTGATAACCTTGATGTCTTTGTTATTACCGACAAGAAACTGAAAATGGGACAAATAGTTGAATGTGATCCAGTTGGTTTGATGGAGCAAATAGAAACAACGCTGAATCAAAACAATACAGAGGAAGAAGATCACAATGTACTCGCAGTTTTCCCAGACGAAAATATAAAAATTGATGACATTGTGGAGAAAAAACTGCGCGATTTTGTTTTGCATGTGTTTGACCACTTACCAAACAAAAAGGTTTCCGTAAAGGATTTTTTGAGTAAAGATGTTGCATTAAAATATATTAAGGATTACAAAAACAAAGAGCAAAACATGATGATTGACTAAGCTAACGCAATATTTTTACAATTGTAGACGGCTCATTTTCTAGTTTGCCAATATCTATATATTCATCTAATTTACTTCCAAAGATTTCTCTTATCTCTTTGATTGTTTTTGCTGGTCTTTTGCCACGCTTATTTGCGGATGTTGAAACTATCGGGCCAACAATCTTAATAAACTCTCTCAATTCTGGATAATCTGGTACGCGGAAGGCCTTATTCTCTGCATCTTCACAATCTAGTATTACTGTAACCGCCCCAGGCCAGATGCGCGCCAAAAATTCTTTTTGGCGCGTTGTTAACTCTATACTAAACTTTGCCAAATCACTAATATCAGCAATAAGAGTAATAAAATCCTGATATTCTTCCCCGCCTTTAATCTCTCTTATACGATCTATTGCATCTCTGTCACTCACACGAGCAGATATCCCATAGATTGTATCTGTTGGGCACACAAATACTCTTGTGCTGTCTTTAATACTGAACATTATAACGATACATTAACACATTACATCTCCGCGTGCTTGTTCAGGATCACATACATATGAAATTCATATTAACATAAGTAATGGAGTAACTTAGAACACGCTGTAGATATGATAAGACAACAGATAGAACGACACTCGGTGTCGTTCTATTTTTCGCTAAAGAGACTCCTAGCTTGTTTGCTTTTCGCTCGGAGGCTCTATAAGTGGTAATCTTCTACATTTGGTAGCATAGAACCTCAAAATATATTATAATCGCAACACTTGGCTCCATCGTCTAGTGGTTAGGACTCAGGATTCTCATTCCTGCAACCGGGGTTCGACTCCCCGTGGAGTCACAACACCTTTAAACCTCACGCGAATGCGTGTGGTTTTTAGGTGTTGTAGAGGCTCCTCGGGGAGTCGAAAGACGGAGGCCTAGGGCTCCCGCGGAGCGAAGCGTAGCTGGGATGGCCGAGTCGGGGTCGCGCAAAAATTGTGCAACAATTTTATGTGTGACCGACGATCGTGGAGTCACAACACCTTTAAACCTCACGCGAATGCGTGTGGTTTTTAGGTGTTGTAGAGGCTCC
>PJEL010005220.1_pt1 | contig 10507 bp, 9 predicted proteins | sample 1853271 | NCBI WGS metagenome assembly PJEL01 (sample SAMN08108733, study PRJNA415343) | Invertebrate metagenome, whole genome shotgun sequencing project. | host: Globobulimina | place: Sweden: Gullmar Fjord | collected 2015-08 | reverse complement strand
TCAAAGCCCTGCTTACCCTTTTTACCATCCGGGTTAATCGCGCCCCATTTTGGCCCGACATGATCATAGGTACCCCCATGCTCATCAAAAGTGACAACAAACAGGGTTTGTTCCCATTGTGGGCTTTTACGTAAAGCCTGATAGACGTTGGACAGGAATTCGTCCCCCGGCAAAACACTGGTTGGGGGATGCATGTCGGTGCCTTGCCGAAACGCTCCGCCTTTACCCGCCCCCCATTTGGGTTCCAGATAGGTGAAATCAGGGAGCGTCCCAGCGCTCGCGTGATCATAGAATTTTTGAAGGCTACCGGTTTCACCATTTGCGGAGACATCGCTTATTTTGGGGAAAGTATATTCGGTGTAGGAAAGCCCTTTTTGCCATGTGTCTGTGAAATAGAGCCCCCAAGTCTTGCCCGCCCCCGCAAGCGCATTGAAAACCGTTGGAATATCAAACTGTTCAATCGCCGTTATGCTTTTATTATTTTCGCGCCCAAGCGACGTTCCACAAAGCGAGAAGGCCCGGTTTGGATTTGTCTGTGTCGGTACCGAACAATACCAGTGATCACTAATAGCATATTGCCGAGCGAGATTATTTATGTGCGGCAGTTGCCCCGGGGTATACGCCCAAAGAACATCAAGCCCCTCCCATGAGACCATATATCGTGAATAATAGTCTTGAAGAAATCCCTTCATTTTCGCGCTCGTACCAGGTTTGGGCAGGCCTTTGATTTTATCCTGGTTGCCGAATAACTGGTTCATGACACCATTCCAGTTATCAATGTAAAATTCTTCATACGGATTATAGGACGGAACACGATCATAGGCGTCCGCATATTTTGAAGGGATCTTGGTGACCGGATAATTCTTTACCTTCCGGAGGATGCCACTATAGGCGGGGTTCGAAAAGCGCCCCTCAACCAGACCGTCAAAATCAGGCTTGCTGGTAGCGGGATACACATTTTGAGGGCAATCATTGGCATAGAGCCATCCCAGGACATTATCCAATGAACGGTTTTCGAGCATCAAAAACACGACATTTTTAATCTGCGGCATAATTTCTTTGGACATCTTGAGAATTCCCCTTTTTCTTTCTTCTTTTGAAGAGTGTTTCAGAAAGCTGTTTTCAGTGTGTGAGTACTGAACAGTATTTTGACTGGACTGGGGTAATCATGACTTGTGCGGGCCTCACACCACTTATACTATAATTATCTTATATATAATATCGTTCCATTATCAAGTGTGTTTTCACAAATACCTTGTAATTATTAAAACAAATTGTTTTAATAACAAAAATCGAAGCATGCCAGCCGTCGCAAAGAACGGATTCAAGAAAATTGGGAGACGAACAAGTGCCGCAATCGGGCTTATCGGGCACAAACTTAAAACATGCGAAGGATCATAATCTTCGCGTCACCTTGCAGGCGATCCGCCTTCAGGGGCCAGTTTCGCGCGCCGAACTTGCGTCATTTACCGGCCTTACGCCTCAGGCCATTGCCTATATTACAAAAAAACTGGTTGCGCAAAATCTGGTGATGGAAATTGGCCGCCGAAAAGGGGGGCGAGGTCAACCAGCAACAGAATTGGCAATTAACCCGGATGGCGGCTTCTCCATTGGCGTTAATATCGACCGTGATCATTTAAGCGTCATCTTGATCGACCTATCGGGAAAGGTTCGCAGCCGAAAGCACATCGAGAAGAATTTTATGCTTCCTGATGAAGCCTTTGAATGGATTGATACAGCCTTTCATCAATTGTTGGACGAAGCTGCTTTAACCAAAGAGAATATTGTGGGTGTTGGTCTCGCTATTCCCTTCAAGTTGGGCTATCTGCGCCTGGCCATGACCCCGCACTCTTTCGCAGCCTGGCAGGACTATCCTTCCAAAGAGCGACTTGAGAAGATTACTGGCCTTTCAGTCTATGAAGAAAACGATGCCACGGCTTCGGCAATCGGCGAATCCCAATATGGTCATGGTACTTCTATCCGCAGTTTCTTCTACTTGTTCTTCGGATATGGTTTAGGCGGCGGCCTTGTTATTAATGGCGCCCATGTCCGCGGAACAAGTGGGCATAGCGGAGAAATTGGCCATATTCCCATTGAAATTCCGACTATCCCGGGGAAACGACCAACAAACCTTCAGGATAAAGTCTCACTGGCAACCTTATATGCCCATCTTGAAAAAGCCGGACTGGTAGTGACTGACCCTTCGGGTCTGCCCCATTTGTTCGAGACACGCCCACAAGAAATTAATGAATGGTTGGAAGGCGCTGCGGATGACCTATTGCCCTCCCTGATTACTATTCTGTGTGTTGTTAATCCGGGTGCTATTTTAATAGGAGGGCGTCTTCCGGAAAAACTGATCGAAAAACTGGTCGCTGCACTTGAAGAACGCATATACCCCATACGGGATAATTTACCAGATACACCAACCATTTTACGGGCGCAATGTTCGACCGATGCCGCCGCACTGGGAGCGGCAATTATCCCCTTTACACGTATTTTATTTCCCGCTCAAGAAGTACTGCTGAAGAAAGGGAGTTAGCAGCATGAATTGCGTGGCCGTCGCAAGGCAATGGTGAGACGGACCTCCACACAAAATTTATAAAACAAGGGAGAAGACGATGAATATCAAAAAAACACTTATTGCGACTTTGGCAGTTGCCGCTGTGGCGTTGCCTTCGATTGTCAGTGCCGAACCGAAAGCAGAAGTCTTGCACTATTGGACATCAGGCGGCGAGTCCAAAGCCGTTAAATCACTGATGGATGAGTTCAAGGCAAATGGTGGCACATGGACGGATATGCCCGTTGCTGGTGGCGGCGGCGATGCGGCAATGACAGCTCTTAAAGCACGCGTACTCTCGGGCAACCCACCAACCGCCGTACAATTGAAGGGACCCAGCATTCAGGAATGGGCAGAAGAAGGGGCACTTGGTGACTTGAACGATGTTGGCATGGCTGAAAAATGGGATGCCGTTCTTCCCGGCCAAATCGCCAATGTCATGAAATACAAGGGCCGGTATGTTGCGACACCGGTCAATGTTCATCGTGTTGACTGGCTTTGGGCCAACCCCAAAGTGCTCGCCAAGGCGGGTGTATCAATGCCAACCACCTGGGATGAGTTTAACACTGCCGCTGATAAATTGAAATCAATGGGTATCACACCGCTCGCGCATGGTGGTCAGTCCTGGCAGGACGCCACAGTATTTGAAACCGTTGTTTTGGGTCTTGGCGGCAATGTTTTTTATAAGAAAGCCCTGGTTGATCTGGACATGAGCGCGCTTAACAGCCCGACCATGGTCAAAATATTCGATCAAATGCGCCGTTTGCGCGGTTATGTTGATGACAATTTTTCCGGCCGCGACTGGAACCTGGCGACGGCGATGGTAATGAAGGAAGAAGCCGCTTTTCAAATTATGGGGGATTGGGCGAAAGGTGAATTCCTCGCCGCCGGTAAAAAACCGGGAACGGATTTCCTCTGTGCATCCTCTCCTGGCAGCAATGGGTTTCTCTTTAATATCGACAGCTTTGCCATGTTTAACGTTAAAGGTGCCGATAAATTGGCTGGCCAGAAATTGCTCGCCAAGCTGATTGTCGGGGAAGAGTTCCAGAAAACCTTCAACCTGATCAAAGGCTCCGTTCCGGCGCGTCTTGGTGTGCCGATGGGTGAGTTTGAATATTGCGCCCATAAATCGGCCTATGACATGGAAGCCACCAGCCAAACCGGCGGCCTGCTGCCCAGTTATGCCCACGGCATGGCCCTTCGCGGGGCTCAGGCTGGTGCAATTACGGATGTCGTGACAAAGCACTTTAACTCCGACATGTCCTCTGCGGATGCGGCAAAGGCGTTGGCCGAAGCCGTCAAACTGTCAATGTAAACTAATTTCCGGATCCCGCCTTTCTAGTGCACTTTGCAAATGGAAGGCGGGCCTTGGAACCTTCATTATTTAAAAATATTTCGAATATACGGATCTAATTTCAATGTTCAGATGGTTGCAAAACAGTCTGCCGAAAATCGTAATGGCACCGTCGCTCGTCGCCGTTGCTGTATTTGTTTACGGTTTCATCATCTGGACCGCTTTTATTTCGATGACTCCGTCGAAGTTACTACCCCGCTATGATTTTGAGGGATTGTTTCAATACGAGAAACTCTGGAACATGCCACGTTGGTATGTTGCCTTGGAAAATCTTTATGTTTTCTCTGGATTGTTCATTTTTTTCTGTATGGCATTGGGCCTATTGCTCGCCATTATGCTTGATCAGCGCATCCGCGCGGAGGGTGCCCTCAGAACAATATATCTCTACCCTATGGCGCTTTCTTTTGTGGTCACAGGCACCGCCTGGAAATGGATACTCAACCCGGGTTTGGGCATCCAGAAAATGGTTCGCGACCTAGGCTTTGAGAATTTCGAATTCAACTGGCTGGTTGATCCAGACATGGCGATTTATACCGTCGTTATTGCAGGCGTCTGGCAGTCGTCCGGCTTTGTCATGGCGATGTTTCTGGCCGGGTTGCGGTCTATCGATTCAGAAATAATAAAAGCCGCCTATATGGATGGCGCCAGCCTGCCGCGCATTTATCTGAATATCATAATTCCTTCCATGCGACCGGTGTTCTTCAGCACCTTTATTGTGCTGGGGCATCTGGCAATTAAAAGCTTCGACCTCATTATCGTCCTGACCGGGGGCGGACCTGGTTATGCCACTGATATGCCAGCAACCTTTATGTATGCGATGGCTTTTGAACGCGGACGCATCGGCCTTTCATCCGCAAGCGCGACCATCATGTTGATGACGGTGATGGCGGTAATTGTGCCGTATCTATATTCAGAATTGAGAAAAAAATCCGATGAGTGAAGATCGTTTTTCCATGAGCACAACAAATGCAAAGGGCACAAGTGTTGGCCGGTGGCTCTTGTTCATTATGCTCGGCATTTTTGTTCTTTATTTCCTGACCCCGCTTTATGTCATGATCGTCACGTCATTGAAGACTTTGGACGACATTCGCCTGGGCGGCATGATGAGCCTGCCAACTGAGGTAACCTTCGATCCATGGATAAAGGCATGGAATTTTGCCTGTGTCGGCGTTCAATGCGAAGGCCTTAATGGATATTTCTGGAATTCCATAAAAATTGCCATTCCTGCCGTTCTCATTTCTACATTGCTTGGTGCCATCAATGGATATGTCCTGACCAAATGGAAATTTCGCGGCGCTAATATCGTTTTCGCCCTGATGCTGTTCGGGTGTTTTATTCCGTTTCAGGTCGTATTGATGCCCATGGCAAGGATGCTGGGTCTGTTGGGTGTGGCGGGAACAATTCCCGGTTTGGTTTTGGTTCATGTCGTCTATGGCATTGGCTTCACAACCCTGTTTTTTCGGAACTATTACGTCACAATCCCTGATGAATTGGTCAAAGCGGCAACTATTGACGGGGCAGGATTTTTCACCATTTTCTGGCGGATCATGGTGCCCCTGTCGATCCCCATCATCGTGGTTACGGTGATCTGGCAGTTTACCCAAATATGGAATGATTTCCTGTTTGGAGTTTCATTTTCCGCCGGCGGCGGTCAGCCAATCACTGTCGCGCTCAACAATATTGTTAATTCATCCACCGGTGTGAAGGAATACAACCTGGATATGGCCTCAGCAATAATCGCTGGCTTGCCGACCCTATTGGTTTATGTCTTCGCTGGTCGCTATTTCATTCGCGGGCTGACCGCTGGATCGGTAAAAGGTTAGTATCATGGCTTCATTGGAAATCCGAAACGTGGTCAAGCAGTTTGGTAGTGTCGAAGTGTTAAAGAACATCAACATTGGCATTGAAGATGGCGAATTCCTTGTTCTTGTCGGACCGTCCGGATGCGGAAAATCGACCCTGCTAAACGCTATTGCCGGGTTGGAAATGGCAACGAGTGGCGACATCCTTATTGATGACAATGTCATCAACGATGTGCACCCCAAGGATCGGGATATCGCTATGGTATTTCAGTCCTACGCTTTGTACCCAAACATGACAGTACGTAAAAACATCACGTTTGGTATGCGGGTTCGCAAGACACCGAAAGATCAAATCGAAAATGCACTGAACCGTGTTGCCGATCTTTTGCAAATCACCCCTTTGCTGGATCGTAAACCCGGCCAGCTTTCAGGTGGGCAACGTCAACGGGTCGCCATGGGCAGGGCGTTGGTGCGCAACCCGAAAATATTTTTGTTCGATGAACCCCTCTCCAATCTTGATGCAAAGCTGCGTGTTGAAATGCGTACCGAGATCAAGAAACTCCATCAGCGCCTCGCCACCACCATTGTCTATGTTACGCATGATCAGATCGAAGCGCTGACATTGGCAACCCGCATTGCCGTCATGAAGGATGGTATTGTTCAGCAGTTCGATACCCCGCAAGCTATCTATGACAAACCCACTAACGCGTTCGTCGCCAGCTTTATGGGGTCACCGGCAATGAACCTAATACCGGCTAAACTGAGTGATCATAATGGCCAAATTCATGCTGATATTGCCGTGGATGGAGATGAGATGTTGACGCTGGAAATTCACCAACCTGAAGATCACTTGCGATCAAAGCTTGGATCTTCGGTATTGCTGGGACTGCGTCCAGAAGCCTTCGGTGATCAGGAATTTGCAACGGCAAACAATCCCGCCATTCGCAATTTTATCAGTCCCGTTGAAATGACTGAACCGACCGGCCCCGACATGTTAGCGATGATAAATTTGGGGGGCGTTGAAGTAACCACCCGCCTGCACGCCGCCGCCGCGGTCAAAGCGGGTTCTGTATCCAAATTTACAGTTGATATGTCCAAGGCCGTTTTCTTTGACCCTGAAAGTGGAGAGAGGATTTAGCTTTTTCCATGCCTATAATGAACAACTATGAAGAACCTTTACTGGTCGCTGATATTGGCGGAACCAACGCCCGCTTTGCACTTGCTGATTGGCGAGGAAAAGAGCTTTCCCAGCCTTTAAATCTTCTGGTCAGTGATTATTCCGATATTATTCCAGCCTGCCGCGAATATTTGGACCGTATCAAAGGGACGCATCCCTCCCGAGCCTGCATAGCCGTCGCATGCCCTGTCTGGGGAGATCGCGTCAGCCTAACCAATAACAACTGGTCCTTTTCCATCAAAGCGGTTCAACATGCGTTGAACCTGAAGCATTTGATGGTTGTGAATGACTTCAAAGCTCTTGCTGCCGGTGTTCCTCTGCTTGGTGAAGAGGAACGAACTCAAATTGGGTCGGGAACAGCCATGCCGGGTCGCCCGGTGAGCGTTATCGGTCCCGGAACGGGGCTTGGGGTTGCCACTGTCGCGCAGGTTGGAAATAACCGTTTCGTCTTCGATGGTGAAGGGGGTCATGTTGGTTTTGCACCGGGGAATGACAGGGAAATCGAAATTCTCCAGGTTCTCTTAAAGCAATACGGCCGGGTATCGGCAGAGCGTATTCTTTGCGGCGAAGGAATTAGGGTATTGTTTAAAACCCTGTCCATGATTGACGATGTAAAGGTCCCTGACCTGGAAGCCGCTGACATTGTGGAACTGGCAAATTCGGGATCGAACGCCCGTTGCCTGGAGACCATCAATATATTTTGCTCGGCTCTGGGAAGCTTTGCCGGAGACACCGCGATGACCATGAGCAGTCAAGGTGGTGTCTATATCGGCGGTGGGATCGTTCCTCGTATTTCAAAATTGCTTGAACAAAGCGCCTTTAGAGAACGGTTTGAAGCCAAGGGACGAACATCCCCTTTTATTAAAAACCTGCCGACCTTCCTGATCACGACTACCCACACAGCTCTTTCCGGGGCCGCATCCTTGTTGAGTGAAAGCCTATCGAGTTGTTCGGAACAAAAGGCGAAGCTACCGGTATGATCAGTAAAACTGCCTCTGCAGCAGAATGAAGACAAAAAAAGGGCCGCCCGGAGGCAGCCCTTTTCCATATTCGAAATTCCAGTAAAACTTAACGTTTTGAGAACTGGAAGCTCCGGCGGGCTTTCGCACGACCGTATTTTTTACGTTCAACAACACGGCTATCGCGTGTGAGGAAGCCAGCAGCTTTCAGTGCAGGACGCAGAGCTGGTTCATAATATGTCAAAGCTTTTGACACACCGTGACGAACAGCACCGGCCTGACCGGAAAGGCCACCACCTTTAACAGTGCAGACAACGTCGAATTGGTCAACGCGTTCAACAACCTGAAAAGGCTGAGCCAGGATCATACGCAGCACTGGACGTGCGAAATATGTTTCCTGATCACGGCCGTTCACTGTGATTTTGCCACTACCTGGTTTGATCCAAACACGAGCGATCGCATTTTTACGTTTACCAGTAGCATAAGAGCGGCCTTGAGCGTCGATCTTTGGTTCAGGCAAAATGACGTCAATCACTTCAACTGCTTCGATGACTTCTGCACCTTCTGCAGGAGCTGCTGCTTCTGCAGTCGCGCCAGCTGTCAGATCTTTCAAGTCGTCGAGGGATGTTACTTCATCAGCCATACTCAAACGCTCCTTGTATTCTTGGGGTTCATGGCAGCAACGTCCAGAACTACTGGAGACTGTGCTTCATGTGGATGCTCAGCACCAGCGTATACGCGCAAGTTACCAAACTGAACACGACCCATTGGGCCTTTTGGGATCATCCGCTGAACAGCTTTTTCAAGAACACGTCCAGGGTGGTTACCACCGAGGATTTTTTCCATTGTGCGTTCTTTGATGCCGCCAGGATAACCTGTATGCCAGTAGAATTTTTTGTTGGTCAATTTCTTGCCAGTCAACAACACTTTTTCAGCGTTGATAACAACAACATTGTCGCCACAATCAATGTGAGGCGTGAACATTGGTTTATGCTTACCGCGCAGACGGTTTGCAATGATCGAAGCGAGACGACCGAGAACGAGGCCTTCAGCGTCGATCAACAGCCATTTCTTCTCAACCTCGCTCGGTTTTGCAGAATAGGTTTTCATTAAAATTTAGCCTTCGCTTAAGCGTGCCAAAACAAAATAAAGGGACCAACAGGCCCCCTTGAACTTGATGCGGGTTATAATTTCACTTTTTTGCCAAGTCAAACGAAAAAACGCAATAAAAACGATACATTATGACTGCGGTATTATATTACCGCGCATTTTCGCACCCTCAACCGGCGTTTCTTTTCGGCGGGATAGAGTATGTGGTCACCACATGAGCGACAGGATCATCCATGCCTTCAGAATAGATGGAAATCTCCCCCGTTGCTAAACTCTTGCCAAGCTTCAATAATTTACCGCGCGCGATGAGGTCACCGGGTGCTGGTTTGCGCAGGAAATTGATATTCAGACTGGTCGTGACAGCCAGTGCTACAGGGCCGATTTGGGCGAGAAGAAGAAAATACATGGTCGCATCGGCCAGCTCCATCATTGTTGGGCCGGATATGGTACCGCCCGGCCTTAAATGATTTTCTGAGGCACTCATACGCACGGTAATCGTAGAATCGTCCACATGCTCTATTTTACAGTCCAAATGCAGGACTTGAGGAAACTCGTCGATAATAAACTGCTGCAACATGGCAGGGGTCATAACGGGCATGGGGTAAGATACTCAACATTTCACAAAATAGTAACGGCGTTATATCAGTGTTTTTCCAGGTTGGGTAGCCTCTGATCCCAAGACAACTAAATCGCAAAGATCTTCAGATTTGAACTGATAGGAAGCAACAGCAAAGTTAATCGGTTGATGGGACAACATTGCCTCCAACATGCTGCCTTTCAGGCGGTAACCAGATGCCCGCTGATCATTTTCCCCCATCGACAGAATATAATCGTCACCAAACGGGGCCAGGCTGGTTGCATACTGCAAAAAGGTGGGACGGCTTTTGTTATTGAACAGATATGCATCTGAAAAGCGTTGCAGACGATATCCCTTTTCAACACCTCCCATTTCATAAAAGAAGGTCAGATAGAAACTCCGGGGGTGCAATAGAGTGATACTTGAATCAGGGGCCCAGCTGCTGGAGAGCGGGTGTGTTTTCCACGGCATGACATGAGGTCGGTTCAATACGGCAGCCGTGAAACTAAACAGGGGAAAATTCAAATATCCGTTTTCCAATACGTGAAAAACCTGAGCAATATTTGTGTCGGAGACTTTTTCCAGATCTTGATGATTAATCTGCTGGAATTCTTTTTTCATCAAATAAGCTGCGAGCTGTGCTTTAAGGTAAAGCTCGTTTTTCCGAAGCTCGTCGACGACAAACCTTAGGAATTCATGATTTTGTGTCAATGAGGTGTAGGCTGTTTCTTTGTCCATGACGAGCGATTTGAACCTCGAATGTAACGGAACAACTGAACAGGCCAACGAGCCAAAGAAATCCATTATTTCCTTCAATCCTTCATGATTGATCCGGGCGTGCCCTATCCCAATCCAGGTTCCTTTGCTTTTATTTTCAAGAAGGGGGGCGCTGTTGGACATAACAAGACAAGGAGCCAACAGGATTTTGTTATAATCGTTCTGAATTTTTTTTAAACTATCGGTATTGGGAC
>PJEL010005219.1_pt1 | contig 10507 bp, 9 predicted proteins | sample 1853271 | NCBI WGS metagenome assembly PJEL01 (sample SAMN08108733, study PRJNA415343) | Invertebrate metagenome, whole genome shotgun sequencing project. | host: Globobulimina | place: Sweden: Gullmar Fjord | collected 2015-08 | reverse complement strand
GAAACCGGAAGGGGCCTCGGATCTAAAATCCAGAGCAATTTGCATGCCGACGCCAGGACACACAGTTGCTACCGTGTTCGCAAACCGGCAGGAGATTGAACGATGAATATGCCCACAGGCGATACGTTCAACTTGTGGATGTTTTTCGATTAACTCCCTAAATTCCAGACGGCCACGGAAGGGTTCAAGATCCATGTGACTGATGGCAGAGGCAAACGGTGGATGGTGCATGAAAATCAGAGTCGGGGAGGTAGGTCTCTCCTCAAGTTTCCGGCCCAGCCAACCCAACCTGCCCGGTCCCAGCCCTCCGCCATGCTCCCCGGGCGTAACCGTATCGAGGCCAATCAGTCGGATGGGAAAATCTTCCAGGACATAACAGATATAGGATGCATTTCTCCCCTGGATCCTTTGTGAAAGGTATTTATGTCCCGGAAAAGCAGCTGCAAGGTTGTCCTTTTGGTCATGATTACCGGGGACTATGTAAAGTGGGGGTTTCAACGAAGACAGCAACTCATGTGCAAGACCATAACTTTCCAGTGCCCCGCCGTCTGCCAAGTCTCCGGTTGCAATGACTATATCAGATAGCGGGTTCATTTGATTAATATGCTCGACGACCTTCTCCAATGCATCCGCAGTATCGGCCGCGTCATAGGCAAGAGCTCTTTTGGGCCTCAAATGAAAATCAGATATCTGAGTGATCAACATTATTTTATATCATTCATCTATAGTAAATAGAGATTGCAGATCCAACTTAATATCGACAGTCTGCCCTTTTGTAAAAGACTGTCTGCCATGGGCTTCGATTTTCAGAGGGACTGGTGTGGCGCCGTTTACGATTAACCGGGTTCGGTCTCCCATGAAAAAGGAAGAAACCACCTTCATTTTAAAGTGACCCTGGCCGGGTTCAGCGACGACCGCGTGTTCGGGTCTGAAATGGACTTCTACATCTGATTTTTTGTCTCCAAACTTTAAATCGGGCATGTCACGGATCAATATGCGCCCGCCTGGAAAAACCAGGCAATCATCTTCTAACCTTCCTGGCAAACAGTTCACCGTTCCGATGAACTCTGCCACAAAACGATTTGTCGGCTCAAAATAAATCTTCCTCGGTGTTCCGATCTGCGCGATTCGTCCGTGATCCATCACCACAATTTTGTCTCCCAAAGCCATGGCTTCGGCCTGATCATGGGTAACATATACAGCGGTAATTCCGATGGATTTGAGCAACATATCGATTTCAACACGCAGTGAATCTCGCAGCCTTGCATCCAGTGCCGTCAACGGTTCATCAAGAAGCAAAACCCGCGGCCGCACTGCAATAGCGCGTGCCAAAGCCACCCGCTGCTTTTGTCCTCCTGAAAGCTGATCGATGTGGCGATGTCTCAGGTCTTCGATTTGCATCATGGACAGCATCTCATCCAGGCGGCGTTTTCGTTTTTCATGGCTGTCGCCTCTTATCTTCAGGCCGTATATTATATTGTCGGAAACATCCATGTTGGGAAAAAGAGCGTAGCTCTGAAAAACCATGCCCACATTCCGCTTTTCAATTGGAATATCCGTTACATCATCTTCTCCGAAGTAAATGCTCCCGCCCTTATCCGGTTGTTCGAGCCCTGCAATAATGCGAAGAGTGGTAGTCTTGCCGCATCCGGAAGGACCCAGTATGACGACAGTCTGGCCGGCTTCAACAGCCAGGTCGATGGTTTCCAGAGCTCGCGTACCGTCGGAAAAAGTCTTGGCGCAACCATGGATCTGAATCGATGTTCCTGGCTTTTTTTGTATTTCACCGGCTTTTTCTTTCCGCGATTTTACGGTAGCGTATTGGCTTTTTGGGTTCATGTCGACCTTCTTTATTTCAGCGGGTTCGGTTGCGGAAATTTTCCTGGGTTTTGCAATCCACTGCATGCCGAGCAACAGCGGAATAATCATAAAGAAAAAGATAATTGTATAGGCTGACCCGATTTCGAGCCGCATCGATGCATAGCTGTCGGCCAGCCCGACTGGAATCGTTTTTGTCAACGGCGTATGTAGCATCCAGGTCAAGTTGAACTCTCCAATAGACAAGGTAAACACCATCAGCGAGCCGGCCAGAATGCCGGGCATGGCATTGGGCACGACAATCTGGAAAAAACGGTCCCGGAATCCCGCCCCCAAACTTGACGCGCCTTCCTCGAGTTCACTCATGTTCATAGACGATATCACAGCAATCACCGCTCTAATCATAAATGGCAACGTAAAGATCACATGACCGACCAGTATGATCATCCAACTTCTGCGGAAAGCCGTATATTGACCGTAGATAATTAGAATCGCAAGGGCAATCGCCAAACCGGGAATGGCCAAAGGCACAACCAGCAATTCTTCCAGGACCCGGGTTAGCCGGCTTTTTTTCTTTGCCATAACGTAAGCCGCAGGAACGCCGGCTGCCAGGTTGATGGCTAGGCAAGTCAGACCGATAAGAATGCTGCGAAAAATAGTATCGCTGTATAGATCCCAAACTTCAACGATCCAACGCAGGGTCAACCCGCTCTTTAAGCCAACGATATAATTGGTGGTAATTCCCGCCAAAATCGATTGGATTACCGGGACCACCAGAAAAGCGCCGGCCAGAAGGGTCAACCCCAGCTGAGAGTAGAAAAGGTGAGAGTGTTTCTTCATGCTGTCTTATTTGATGTAAGTTAGTTCGCTTCGCTCACAATTGGAATAGTGGAATGTTGGAATTGTGGAATGATGGGTTTAAAGAAAAATTCAAAGCGCATATTTATGCATTGATTGTTTAGTTTTGATGGAGTACTTTTAGGACGTCTGACGGGCATCATCAAATACTGTAGATTCATCATTTCTTGTAAGATAGCCCGTTTTCCGTTTTTCATACCCAATATTCCAACATTCCACTATTCCATCATTCCATACGGCTCATCAAAAAAATGGCCGTAAAGAATACCGTGATTCCAATAAATTGTAGATATTCCGAAACATTTAAGGCTTTACCCTGATGCTGCTACTGTTTCACCTGCTGCGGATCGTGCAAGAATGAGAGAACCCCAGGTAATCAGTCCGAGCAGAATGGAAAGTGCTGATGCCATGGCAATGTTGGCCGAGAGGGTGAACTCGGTATAAATCACGATCGGCAGCACGTCAATGTCCGTAGCCAGGGTAAACGCCGTTCCGAAGGCTCCCATCGAGGTGGCGAAGCAGATGGCTCCCGATGAGATCAACCCCGGGGTTAAAGCCGGAATAAGAATATCCTTGGTGATGGCCCAGGTAGATGCACCCAGGGAACGAGCCGCTTCCTCCAGGTTGACATCAATTTTTTCGGCGGCGGCCATCACGGTTGTGATGACTCTGGGTATGGAAAAGTATAAATACCCCAGAAATAGTCCGGTCATGGAATACGCAAAAACCAGTTTTTCTCCCATTATTGCCTGGGAAATGCTTCCCACAAGTCCCTGGCGACCGACCAACAGGATGATCATAAATCCCACAACGACCCCGGGAAATGCCAACGGTAAAGTTAACATGGCGATCAAAATGCTTTTCCCGAAAAAATTGTTCCTCTGAAGAAAAACACCGCAGATACCTGAGATTACAAGAGTTACTAAAGTGACACCCAGTGAAAGCGCCACGGTGTAAAACAGGGTTTTAAGATAGCGCCCGGTAGTTAACATGGTAAGGTAAACACCGAATCCCTGGGGTCCCTGGAGGGTTTCCAAGGCCAATCTAGTCATGGGCAAAATAAAGAAGGCCACAAAAATGATAAGCGCCGGTAAAATAATTACAAACAGATAAATTTGGTTTTGACGTTGCATTATTGCATGTTCCAAAATGCAGAATCGCTACAAGTCTATAGAGATTTTCCCGCTATTTTTACACAGCGGCTTTATGAATTACGACACTGAAACAATCAACCTGGCCCGTGACCGGCTCTTTGGAAGTCGCGCTATATATAAAGGGTTACGCGTTTTGAATTCCAGCATCTATAATTCTGAACCACAAACGCGTAACCCTGGAAATCTCAAGATTCCATAATTTCAGTGGCCCAAAACACGTCGGTTAGTACATCTTTATCGATAAATGATGTTTGTGGAGCCGTACTGAGATCAGATAAATCCGGAGTTTTCGGGCTATCGTACTTCATCCAGGTAGCGGTCCCGGAATGTGTTCTGAACTTTAGCCATCTTTGCATAATCTATCGGATTCGCTCTTTCATACTCGGTGGCCGGAAGAAATTTAGCCGATGCTTTCGGCGACATCGCGCTTGCTCGAATGGGTCTAAGAAAAGCGTTGGCCCATACCGCCTGCCCTTCATCGGACATAATAAAGTCTAAAACTTTCTTTCCTTCATCCGGCTTGGGAGAGTTCTTTACCAAACTCATGACATAAGGCACGACAATCGTACCTTCGGCCGGAATCACAAATTCGACATTCGCCATGTCTTTGTACTTTCCGCGATAGGCATTAAAATCGTAATCAAAGAGAATGGGAATTTCGCCGGAAATCACACGGGCATAAGATGTTTGCTTGGGCACTATGGGTCGGTTGGCTTTGAGTTTTTTAAAGAAATTGATGCCGGGATCAAAATTGTCAAGGGTTCCGCCATGTGCCAGATTGGCGGCCACGGCCGAAGCATACCCAACGAAAGCTGAGGTTGGATCCAGATATCCGATCATGCCCTTATATGCAGGCTTGAGCAGGTCGGCCCATGACCGGGGAACCGGCGCGTTGCCTAAGGCATCCTTATTAACAAAAAAGCCGATGGTGCCTGAATGAATCGTGAACCAGTAACCTTCAGGATCTTTTAAGCCTTGGGGAATTTCATCCCAAAATGAGGGTTTGTATGCGGCTACGACTCCCGCTTCCTTGGCCTTTATACCAAAGGATACGCCATAGTAGGCCACATCCGCAACCGGGTTGGCCTTCTCGGCGATGAGCTGGGCAAGGGTCTGGCCTGAGTTCTTATTGTCGTGGGGCATCGTAATACCGATATATTTTTCGATGGCTTTCAGTTGACTGGCCCAATCAGCCCACATTGGCGGGCAGTTATAACAGATGGCAGTCTCTCCGGCAAAGGCGGTTGCACCCACATTGAAAGCGACAATGGCTGTTAAAAGCAGTAAAAACAATGTCAATTTTTTCATAACTACCTCCTTTTAAAATGGTGATGGTTTCTGCTGCTGTTGGGTCAAGAGCGATTAGCTCCGGTTGATTCTCTCGCGATCAGGCTGATATCAAGCAATTTGTGAACCGGTTTGCCGGATTTTATTTCAATAATATCGATCAATGCTTCAGCACCCTGCCTTCCCATTTCGTAGGTCGGTTGTCGAATGGTGGTAAGGTTTGGGCTAATGAAAGAGGCAATCAGCATGTCATCGAATCCAATGATTGAGATATCCTGCGGGATACCAAGCCCCATTTGCCTGGCCCCTTCGATGGCGCCGGAGGCTAATAAATCGTTGGAACAAAAGACGGCCGTCGGCGGTTTTTTAGATTTAACTAAAAGTTTTAGCCCTTCGCACCCGCTGACTGGATTATATCGGGTGTGAATAAAAAGCTCAGGATCATATGCAATTTGATAATCTTTTAAACATTTTTTATAACCATGCCATCGGTGGAAACTTCGATCCGAAAACTGAAACTCCCCGGCCAGCATTCCTATACGGCGATGTTTCAGTTGAATAAGATGCTCAGTGGCGAGATACCCACCGAGAAAATTGTCCACCCCCACGCTGGGCATCGGACCTTTTCTCACGGTACTGTAAAGAAGTAAAAAGGAAAATTCGTCATCCAGAAGGTTTTGCAGGATTTTTCCTTTTAGATTCGTCGTTGTGATAATTAACCCGTCAACCTGTCTTTCCCTGAAGACCTCTATTAATGCAGCTTCCTTTTCGTACTGATAGTCAGAGTTACCCAGAATTACCTGATAACCGTTCGCGTTTGCGACATCTTGAACCCCCCGGGTCGATTCAGAAAAAATCGGGTTGGTAATTGTGGGTATGATAAGGCCTATCGTGTAAGAACGCTTGGTTACAAATCCCCTGGCAAGGGCATTGTATTTGTAACGGCAGATCTTCATAGCCCGATAAACCCTATCGCAGGTTTTGGGGCGTACCTTTTCCGGGAAATTAATAACTCTGGAAACGGTGGCCGTGGAAACATCGGCTAATTTGGCGACATCTAAGATTGTGCTCATGATTATTAATGTAAACGTTTACGTTTTTTCACAAACTATAGTGAAAGGTTTCTGGTGTCAAGATAAACTTCCTGTTTTTTAGAATCAGATTTGTTTTTAACTTAAATTACTGTGGGTTATGATGAATTTTGTGGTTCTTATTGAAATTGGATGGGGGGTGAGGATTTTTTGAAACCCATCCAATATTGATAACGTTTACATTAGTCTTCAAAAGCAAACGTGACCGGGAGAAATTTCCGATCTTCAGTATTTCCCGCCGTGGTCTTTCTTGACCTGGTCACGATCAATTTCCCTTCGGCTGTTTTGGGTAGCGTATCCACGAAGACGACCTGCTGGGGTTTTTTGTACCGTGCGATCTTTGAAGCCACATGCTCGATGAGTATGGAAGCATCTCTTGTCGGACCAAGCTATGGGTTTGTATTTTTAGAGAAAATCAGGCATATTTCCCTTGATTTTATCGAATGTGCACGTATAATATGTACATAAAAACTAAATTGGTGTACATCTAAAAGAGAGAATCATGATTAAAGTCACTGCTACAAAATTCAGGAATAATCTTTTTGGCTATCTCGATAAGGTTGCTAAAGGGGAAACGATTGCGATCCAACGCAATAAACAGGAAGTGGCGCGTATAATTTCCCCTCCCAAAGCCGACTGGCGCGAAAATCTTAAAGATCAGCCCATACTGCTTGTCTCGCCAGAAGAGATCATTCAATCAATAGATGATATCTGGGAGGGATATATTTGAAAATAAACCGCTATTTGTTTGATACCCACGCTCTGATCTTTTGGAGTTCAAAAAAATGGGTATCTAAAGAGTTCACTGACTTTTTTGACAGTCAAACTCTGAAAGGAAATGTGTTCGCATCCTCCATTTCTTTTTGGGAAGCAGCGCTCCTGGCTAAAAAAAAGAAAATCCAGATTCACGATGTCCATGATTGGAAAACAGGTTTAATGGAAAATACCAATATTAAAATCATAGACCCTTCAGCTTCGGATATGATTGACTCAACACTGTTGCCAGATCATCACAAAGATCCCTTTGACAGGTTGTTAATTGCGCAAGCACTGCGCCATAAGGTATTAATTGTAACCAAGGATCAGGCAATGCTAGATTATACTGTAAAATCTTTCTGGATCTGATCTTTGAAAATATTAAGGTTTTCAATAAATTGCCGATATCTTGATTGAGAATAAAAAATTAATCCTTATGTTCTTGCCTTATATCGTTTCGGAAAATCCAACATCAAACTGTTTTATACTGCTTGGAGATAAATGAACGCCATTATTGTCAGTGATCTGCATATCGGCTCCCGCTATTTTCAATTCGGCGCCTTCGAGCGCTTTCTTGAAGGACTTCCCGCCGATCATGAACTCATCATGAACGGTGATATTATTGATTCGCCCTATGCGAAAATGGAAACGTCTGATCAGAGAATTCTAGATATGATCAAAGAGATTTCCGGTCAACGGAAGGTGGTCTGGGTTCGCGGCAATCATGACAATGGCTATGTGCCGGAAAGTTTCGGTAAAACCATTTTTAAATCTTCCCATCGCATCGGTGATCGACTTCTAATTACCCATGGAGACGATTTTGATGACATCATGCCCCGCAGTCGTCTGTTTATCAGAGCCTTTCGACTGATGCACAATTTGAGGGTCAAAATGGGCGCCAGGCCGGTGCACGTGGCGGAATATGCCAAAAAATGGAAATCTTTTTACCGGGTGCTGCGCAAAAATATTACCTTGAATGCCGTCAAATGTGCCGCGGAAAACGGTTTTGAAGCGGTTACCTGCGGGCATACGCACTACCCGGAGGATTTTGTACTAGATGGCATCCGGTATATCAATACCGGCGCCTGGACCGAGTTTCCCGCTCATTACCTTCACATAACTGCAGAAAATATGGTCTTAAATCAGGTGGATCCATCTTTCGTTTCACATCGGGTGAAATCCACCCTGCTGGATCATTATGATTCGGCAGTCCCCTTTACAGATGCAATTCGTCAACCTGCGGAAGCAAGTCATGATTATCGGGATTTTGCACCCTAGATAATTAATCCGCCTTAAGAAAAATTGCCTTCAAGATTGTAATTTTTTCTTTCATAACCCAATGAAGTTGATCGTGTGAAGGATTTGCGGATTAATTATATTATGCTACGCATGTTTATTATTTTTTAATTTCAGTGACTTATAAAAATGATTCAATTACTTGGACTGCTAAGCTGGGTGTCAATATTTGGATTGAATTGTATTCTTTTAAATCAAGGAGATGGTGATCGCCCGAAACGATCATGTGTGCCTTATTTTCGGAAGCCAGAGCCAGGAAGGTGTTGTCTAAAAGGTCTTCTGAAATGACATGAGGTATGGTCGAAGGATCGGGAACGAATGTCACAAGGTTCATCGTATACGCAATGACTTCCGGCGGTGTAATCTTCAAAACGGATAGCCGTTGGACAAACCGTTTGTATTGAATGACCCGTTTCAGTTCGTTTATGGTTGATTCACATGCAATTAAAACCACCAGACCATCGCGAGCCCATTTTAGAATGCGGTTGGGAGGTCCACGCCACAGCAGGCCCGATATCATCACGTTCGTGTCAACGACGAGTTTCATGAAACTTTGCGAATTTTGTGGACGATCCGGGAAATTTCGGACAGATCCGGCTGGGAATCATCCTTGGTTTCCTCTGCCCGGTCAAGCAAATCGGGGAAAGACTGATCGAATGGTACCACCTTGAACAAGGGCTTTGATCGCTTTAGCACTACAATTTCTCCCCAGCGCTTGAGATCTTCAGCAACCTCCGGAAACCGCTGACGAAATTCTTTTGCACTGACATATTTCGGCATAATAAGATATCCTTTAGTTAAACTAAAAATTTACTTAAGTTGACCTTAAGGTTAACTATCTTTTGCCAAAAAAGCAATAAGTATTTATTTCTTTGAAATGAATTCAGGTGTTTTTGCGCACCAGAAGTAGAGTGTTGCCGGTGACACTCAAACTGGACAGCAGCATGGCCGTAACCGCCACTATGGGGTTGAGCAGACCGCTCATGGCGATGGGAATGCTGACGGCATTGTAGAGGAACGTAAAGGCAAGATTCTGGTAGATTTTTTTATTGACCTGTTTGGCAAAATCTAAAAATTCGAGCAGCTGAGATGGCTCACCCCGCATCAGCGTGATGTCGGCGGCTTCCTTGCTCAGCTGACCGCCCGAATGAACGGCAATCGAAAGATCCGCCTGCACCAGCGCCGGCGCATCATTGATCCCGTCGCCCACCATGGCCACCTGATAACCCTTCTGCTGCAATTCGACAATGAAGCGGGATTTATCTCCGGGCAGCCGGCCGCCGTAGGCTTGCTGAATCCCGACCTTATCCGCAACGACTTTTGTGGTATGCTCACCGTCGCCGGATACCAGGGCCAGGCGCAATCCATTGGATTTCAATGTTTGTACCGTTTTCAGTGCATCCGGCCGCAAGGTATCGCCAAATACCAGTATCGCTGCCAGCCGGCCATCGATCCCTAAATACACAAAAGATTGATTGGCTGATTCATCCAACACGGGAGCATCGCCCAGGGTATTGGTCGATTGTATTTCCTTAGCCAGAAATTCAGCCGAGCCGATCTTTAAGGTTTGACCGTTATATTCACCCTGAATTCCCTTATCATCATGTCGGGTATGGGTCAGGGAGAGCGGTTGAATATTTTTTGCCCGGGCTTGGCTGATTATTTCAAGCGCGATGAAATGTTCTGATTCCTTTTCCAGGCCGGCGGCCAATGCCAATGCCTGATCTGTGGTAAGTGGCTCCGTGCAGATGATATCCAGCAAATTCCATTTACCGGCAGTGATGGTGCCGGTTTTGTCAAACACAAAATCCGTCACCCTTTCAGCCTGTTCGAAGGCTTTAAAATCCCTTACCAAAAGCCCTTTTTTACCGGCGATGGAAATCCCGGCCACCCGGGCCAGTGGTATGGCGATGCCCAGGGCACACGGACAGGATATTACCAGAACGGTAACGGCCCGCAGGATGGCCTCTTCCATCGAGATTCCCACTAACCGGCAGACAAGCGCCGTGCCCACTGCCATCGTGAAAATTATGGGTACAAACCATTGCAAAATTGCATCTGTTTTGCCTTCCAGTGGTGTTTTTGCCATCAGGGTCTTTTCGATGATGGCGATCATCTGACCCAAGGTCGAGCCGGCGCCAACCTGTTGAGCGCTTATTTTTAGCGTTCCCTTGATGACGATGGTGCCGCTGCGCAGGGCATCCCCCGGCTTTTTTCGAATCGGCAGCGGTTCGCCGGTTAACGAAG
>PJEL010005218.1_pt1 | contig 10508 bp, 5 predicted proteins | sample 1853271 | NCBI WGS metagenome assembly PJEL01 (sample SAMN08108733, study PRJNA415343) | Invertebrate metagenome, whole genome shotgun sequencing project. | host: Globobulimina | place: Sweden: Gullmar Fjord | collected 2015-08 | reverse complement strand
CGGGATGTGGAATCACACCTGGCAGCGCTTGCTGAGCATGGGATTGGCGAGATAGACTTAGTTTGTGTGAATTTGTATCCGTTTGAGCAGACGGTTGCGAAGGGTGATGCGGTTACATCTGCAGAGGTGATTGAGCAGATTGATATTGGCGGCCCTTCGATGATTCGCTCGGCTGCGAAGAACCATCAGTTTGTAACCGTGGTGACTTCGGTGGGTCAGTATGATCGCGTGGTGAATGAACTGACTACCAACGAAGGGAAGACTTCGCTTTCATTGCGGGTGGATTTGGCTGCGGCTGCGTTTAGTCGGACGGCGGAATATGACGCCACGATTTCGGCTTGGATGAATCGGACGAATGCAGAGAAGCCTGCGGATCAAATGCGTTTGAATTACACGAAGGTGCTTGATTTGCGTTATGGTGAGAATCCGCATCAGACGGCAGCACTGTACCGTGATCCGGCGTCATTGGGTCCGACAGTGGTGAATGGCCAGCGCTTGCATGGGAAGGCGTTGAGCTTTAATAATCTCAATGACGGCGCTGCGGCACTGGCGTTAGTGCGTGAGTTTAAAGAGCCTGCTGCGTGTGTGGTGAAACATACGAATCCTTGTGGGGCGGCGGTGGGGAGTACTTTGGCGGAGGCTTTTGAGAAGGCGTATGCGGGGGATCCGTTGGCTGCTTATGGCGGGATTTTGGCTTGTAATATGACGGTGGATGTGGCGACGGCGGAGTTAATTGCCCAAGGGCAGAAGTTTTTTGAGGTGATTGTGGCACCGGGTTATGACGAGGCGGCGCTACCGATTCTGGAGAAACGTTGGAAGAATGTGCGGATTTTAGCGGTGGGTGAGCATGCACCGTCGCCGAATGCCAAGGTGGAGTTTCGTTCGATTCCGGGTGGGATGTTAGTGCAGGAGCAGAATTTGCGGGGGGCGAGTACGGGTGAGTGGGTGCACGCGGCAGGGCCTGCACCGACAGCGGAAGCGATCAAAGAAGCCGCGTTGGTGTGGTTAGTTTGCAAGCATTTGAAGAGCAACGCCATTGCGATTGGTGGTGATAGCCGGTTGTATGGTGCGGGGGCAGGTCAAATGGATCGGGTGGCGGCGGCGCGTTTGGCAGTGGAGAAAGCGGGTGTGAATGCCAAAGGAGCGGTTGCTTCTTCGGATGCGTTTTTTCCGTTCCCGGATGGACCTGAGGTTTTGATGGATGCAGGCGTTTCGATGATTGTGCAGCCGGGCGGGTCGAAGCGTGATGGCGATACTTTTGCGGCTTGTAATGAACGTGGTGTAACCTGCATGTTGACGGGGGTACGGCATTTCCGGCATTGAGTGCCACTAAGTTTGTACGCTAGGTAGAAAACAAAAAGGATGCCTGCATTGTGTTGCAGGCATCCTATTTGTTCTGGTAGCTCAGATCCATGCAGTTTGTACTGGATGAATTCCTGAACGTTTCGTCTTACTTATCTTCAGGCATCTTGGCTTCGAGTTCTTTGAGTGCCAGAGTCTTGGTAATCGTGCCGCCTTTTTCGCTGTAGTATTCGAGATCGACGGAGCCCGTACCGCTGACGAGGAATTGGTAGAGGCGGGTGCCACGACTGCCGATGCCGCGAGCGTTCCAGAGGCGGGCGGGGTTCTTATCGCTGTCGATCGCATTCAGCGTCGCCGTCGGGAGGAATGATGAGACGGTGCCTGCTGCGACGACCTCGGCGCGGTTGCCGGTTTTACAATCGAGGTAATCACGCTTGCCGATGTTGTTGTTGCGTGCTTGGGCGGTAATCGTGGGGATCACTTTTTCGTTCTTGATTTCAATGGTGACCTGCCAGATGCTGTTGCCCAGTGAGCGTACCTGCTCAAGCCCCCATGATACTTGGGGCATTTCGTCAGCGTGGTACATAGTAAATGCAAAGTTGCGGTGGCAACCCTCTTCGAGTGCCCAGGGTGGGTTGACGCGGCTGGAGTAGCGTTTGGTTCCGCCGATGAGGATTTTGCCATATTTGGGGTGGTCGTATTCTGTGTAGGGGACGATCGTGTCGCCGAACTGAACGAGGTCCTGGAAAGTCTTGCGTTCTTCCGCGGAGGGGCCATCGGGTTTTTGGTACATTTTCTTGTCGGTCCAAAGCTCGTTCGTGAACGAGGCAATGCCAAGACCTTCGGCTGCCCAGTTCACTTCGCCGCCATGGACGGTGTAGAGATCTTTATGGATGATCATGTAGCGGTAGTAGGGGAGGATTTTCTCGCCTTCACGACCCAAGATGTCGTAGAAGCGGGCATCTTCGCCCGGATACGAAACGTAGTTGGCGCCGGGGCCGCGGAGGATCATGCCGCCGGAGTTGTGATAACTTTGGAAGGCTGCGATGTTGGGATGTGATTCAATAAAGGTGGCGATAGAGCGCGTTTCAGGCAGGCTGAAAGGATAATCTGTAGCACCACGTTGGATGTGGTTTGGTTGCCAATCGCTGGGCCAATTACGGTTGCCGTCGTAGCCGCCGGGCCCGTCTTCATTGATGGAGCCGTCACCGTCATTATCGATGCCTTCTGAGCCGAGACGTGACCAGCCGCCGGGCTCTTCGTCTTGCGCGACGCGGATGAAGAAGCGGTCATCTTTGGGGTCGCGTTTGTAGCGACCTAGCGGGTCGGGCCCCCACATGGTGGTGATATGGCCGTCGTTGTCGAGATCGTCGGGTGGATCTTCGTCATAGGTGCCATCGTAATCGTTATCGAGTGGCTTGACACCGGAGCGCAATGAGTGGGGCGTCGCGGGGCCGTTGACCCAGATAGTGCGCCCATCAGGGTTTTCCATGGGGAGGAAGTAGAAGGCACGTTCGTCGACGAGTTTGGTGAGCGATTCGATCTTGCCGTAGCTTTTGGTGAGGTACCAGATGGAGTAGAGGATGACTTCGGAGCCCTGAACTTCGTTGCCATGGATATTGGCATCGATGAACATGGCGGTTTTTTCGGTATCTTTGCCCGTCTTGGGATTGTTGACGGTAACCATCCACATCTCACGGCCTTCGACACTTTGGCCAAGCGATTGAATACTGAGGAGCTCGGGGTAGGCCGCGACGAGTGCGTGGAGGGCGTCGGTCATTTCGGGGTAGGAGTAATAGTGGTTGAATGAGAGATCCACTTTACTCGGGTAGGAATCTTGTGCGGAGGCAAGTGGTGTGGTTCCGCAAAGTGTCAGCGTCGCGCAGGCCGCGGTGGCTGCCAGCGTATTACGGAAGTTGCGGCGGTGATTTTTGTTTTTTTGAATCTTGGACACGGTTTATCTCCGAGTGGGAGGGTTGTTTCTATTGAATTCTTTACGGTAGCGTTCAATGGGGGAGCTCAAGCTCAGTCTTCGTTGGGGATGAGTTTGAATTCCTTGGTGAAGGAGCCGTATTTGTCGCTGAAGACGGTGATGGTTTGCTTAGATGCATCTGAAGCGCGGATGATCCAACGGACTTTATAGCGTCCACCAGCACCGTCGAGGCGCCAAATTTTGTGGACGCGTTGGCCGGTGACAATGGTGTCTACCGGGGCGCTGGTGCTAACGACATAAGGTCGTGCGCGTTGGTTGCGTACTGCCATATTCGTGCCGGTGGGGAAGAAGCCGTCGTTGATAAGTGCGACTTCGATTTCGTACAAGCCAGCCGCTAAGCGTTTGATTTTGGGTTCCGCGAGTGCAACCTGTGGGAAGCGGCCAGCGAGGTCGAGGATGAAATCGACTTGTTTCCCCGCGATTTCAGCGACTTCGCTGGCGGGAGGATTCGTCTTGAAATTGGCGACCCAACCACCGATTTCGACGTTGCCGAGCGTGGGATGGTCGAAGGCGGTCCAATTGACAAAGCCGGTGCCGTCGCGTTCATCATCGTTGTACTTGTGCCAGGCTGCTTCGCTGGCGTCGCGGGGTTTGAGCTCTTCTTCTTCACCGTCTTCGGATGCTTCTTCTTCCGGTTCGGCGGGAGTTGGTTCTTCGGCAGTTTTGACGCGGCGAATTTTGACGCCTGACATGGTGGCGAATTGTTCGATGTCAGTAGGTGTGATGTTGGCTTTCATTTCATCGGTGACTTCGAAACCGGCTTGGCCAGCGGCTTCAAAGAGCTCGTCGATGGTTTCTTGTGAGATGTCGCCGATGCCTGAGGGGGTGAGGTTTTCATCCGCACCGCCGCCAGCATCTCCCCCACCCCCCCCACCGCTTTCGACTGCGGGTGTATCTGGTTTGGAACCACCTTCGGGTCCGGCCCAGAGTGAGGTCGCAAATGATGGAATGCCGAATTGGGCGTAGGCCCAACTATGAAAGGAGCCACCCCAATCAGGATTGTCCGTTTTCTTGAGGCTCGTGATTTCACGGAATTTCTCGCCAATCGTCTTATAGAGTTTGGAGTCCCCACTGAGAATATTTTTGGGGGCGCCAGACTTGTATTCGCCTTTGCCATTGGGGGTATTGGAGAGGCTGTCATGCCGACCATACGTCACCGCGACGGCGACATTCTGATGGGCAAGGACAAACTTGAGGAGCGCCAATGATTCGGATTCGGAGACGGGGTACATGCCCGCACCATCTTGATGTTCGGGATACCCGTGCATGAAGTTGACGTTGAGATCAACCCCACCCAGGGCGTCTTCATTATAATCGCCATCGCCATCATCATCGATGCCTTCGACGTACATTTTGAAGGTGGCGGTCTCGCCTTGCATCGCATCGGGCTTGGTGTTCATGCGTGCATCAGCGGGGTCTGCCATTTGATCCGCTTCATCAGGGTCATACACCCGCATCATCGTGATCATGCCGTCGCCATTCAGATCGTTGGGGCCGTCTTCATCGGTGAGGAGGTCGCGGTCTGCATCATCCGCGTGAAGGTTGCGTTGGTATCCCGCTTGCAGTGCATCGAAATTCTGCTCCATACCATCGGGGTTGACGCGCGGGACAATATACACCGTGTGATCGGTCAGGAGGTCGACCGTCGCTTCATCACCCGCTGCTGCTCTGGTGAGGAGTTGGCTTGCCACATCCATAGCGGTGGCGCTGCCGACGAGGTGGTTGCCGTCGATACCTGCCACGATCAGCAGGGCGGGTCGGTCATCGGAACTGGTACCACCCTGATAGGCGAGGGTCAGTGCCCAGAGGTCACGGCCTTGCCGACTCTTGCCGATGGATTGGATGCGTAGTGAATCGCCGTGGGCGCGCCCCAACGCTTCGATCTGCTGGGTGAGTTGATCAAAGGTGGTGTAATCCGCTGCTCCCAGCCTTGTGTCAGCATCCGTCGCTGCCACCGCAGCGTGAGGGCTGGAAAGTTGGTGAGGGTTGCCCGGCAAACCAGTTAGCAGGAGACCCGCCGCAACCAGTATGCTGGAATTCCGCACCCACCGCTGGAGTGGTCTGAGCGCAGGTTGTTGAGGGGCGTTTCTAAACGAGTATTGATCAACCATTGACACGGCGTTGACCTTTCTGTTATGATGATGAAGAAGATTGTGATCTTTGATGTCTTTGTTGGAGCGCTGCCTCTACTTAATTAGTAAAATAAGAAGCGAGGCTAAATTACAAGGCGGAAATTTTGATCCTGTTGCGGACAGCCCGATCGGTCGAAATGGAGTGTCGCTAAACAGGGAACCCGGTTGTACATGGGAGAATGATGCGTTCTTTGGTGCGTTTTGGGAGCGCTCCGCCGAATCAGACTGCCACGTCTGAAAGTGTACCCAAAAAGCATGGCTGGGTTGCGGATTGAAGGTTGGTAATTGCTTGAGAAGCGATTGGGGCAGAGGCAGCTTGGTGGAGCACGGCGATTGAGGAGCAAGTTTGGAGGTTTGGGGGGATTCAGGAGTAGGATTGAGGAGGGATTGCCGGGAAGTGCGGGTTTCTACGTCTGGTGTGCTAGGGGAGGGGGGGGAGGTGGCCTGGGATTATTCGTGATTTTGCGGAGAAGATCTGGATGTCGCCAATTGTGTTGAAGATTTTGGTTTACGGGTTGGTCTTGGTAGGGGGTGGCTTGTTTGTATGGGGTTGGTTGGGTGATTGGTTGGCGGGGAAGCGTGGGAAGCGGGCGTTGCGAAGGTGTCCGAAGTGTTGGTATGACCTAACGCATACGGCGGGGGTGGTTTGTAGTGAGTGTGGGTATGAAGGGAAGAGTGAGAAGCGGTTTGGGAAATCGCGGCGGCGGAAGCGTTGGTGTGGCTTGGCGCTGGGAATGATGGGGGGAAGTTACAGTGTGGCTGTTTATCCTGTGGTCTCAGCACGGGGTTGGGCGGCTGCAGTGCCTAGTTGGGTGGTGATCTGGTATTTGCCGCAGATTGAGAATGAACCGTTGGGTCCGATCGGGGATGAGAAGTTTTGGTCGTATCGAGAGGTGGTGGCAGAGCAGAATTCGAGAGGGCCTGACGGATGGGGAAGTGGCCTGGGGGCTGGCGTGAGGTCAGCGCAATTGCATCCTTGGTCGAGGTGGGGGTCACCTGATCCGAGTCGGAATTGGTTCCGTGCGGGTATGACTGATGAGCTTGCTTATCTCGTGATGAATGATGAGCTAAGCCAGTGGGAGTGGGATGTGCTTACGCGACGGGCGTTTGCGGGTGATGCAGCGCGACCGCCGGTGGGTGCGGAGTGGGGGCGGTTGTATGGGAATCTGTTGTATCGCGCGCTGGAGCTTGGTATGGTGGATCAAGAGCGCGTTGCCGAATTTGCTCAAGCGCTTTGGAAAATTGAAGTGCGGGCACCCGAGCGTTGGCCCGCTGATCTGCGCTACCCCGTGCATATTTATCGCGAATCGTGGTCACCCTTCCGACAAGGAGGAGCCCGTCAGGTGGCATCAGGTAACCAGAGCCCCGGAGGAGGTAGCCTGCGGAATCAATACGGTGTGATCGGCAGTATGTATCCCACAGCGCGGCCGAGCCTGAAGCTCTGCGGACCGATCAACTCAACTGAACCGATCGAATGGTTTGGCTGGGAATCAACTTATTCTGGTGGGGACGCCGACAGCGTTGAAGTGAAGGGGAAGTGGGAGGTGAGTGTGCCGCGGCCGACTGCCGCGCTGATTGACGAAATACTGACACCGGTTGAGGCACCGGAAATTGCTACCTTGCTGGCTGCAGAGGTTACCGCGACACTCGGGATGGGGGGGCGCTCTGGTGTGCAACGACATAGCCAATTCCCGGTCGTATTCGTTGATTTCAGCGGATTGGAGGAATCCTTCTTGGCTGAGGCACTTCCAACGATTGGGGTGGTCATTGAAATTTTGCAGGATGATCAAGTGCAGTTTTCAGGCCGCGGGTGGGCTTGGACGCAGGACATATCCCCACTGCAACCGATCACAGCGCGGGTGCTGACCAGTTTGGCGATTCAAGTTGAAATCCCGAGCGGTGCAGGTACCAGGCGTGGTTCAATCAACATTGCGGATCTCCCCTATGATTTTACAACGGGTGTTTGGACGGTGCGTTTGACCGCTGATCCCCAGACGGCGCTATTCAATATTGCGTGTCACGAGTATTGGAGTGGTACGGTGACGATCCCGCTTGATGTTGGTCAATAGCGTTGCGGATGATCGAACGAAAGAGAAGTGCGCTTCTGGAGATGATTTGGTGTCACCGTTGCTGATGCAAATTCTGGTCTATGGATTAGGCGTCGTTGGTGGTTGCCTTTTTGCCTGGGCTTGGTTTGGGGACTGGCTCCTGCGCAAACGGGGAAAGCGACCCTTGAGGCGTTGCCCGAGGTGTTGGTATGACCTTGGGCATACACCCGGCATGCGGTGTAGTGAGTGCGGATTCGAGGCAGAGCGTGAAAGTCAGTTTTGCAGATCACAACGACGGAAGCGGTGGGCGGCAGTGGCGCTCCTGTTGTTGATGGGGAGTGTGAGTGCTAGTGCCTATCCGGGGGTGGCGCAGCGTGGTTGGGTGGCGGTGGTGCCTGATTGGGTATTGATTATGGGGATGTCAGAATTAAAGGGGCGTGCCGTACAGCGTCGGCAGGTCTTTGGGACAAATATCAATCTCAATGGAATATTCGGCGCAGCGCCGGTGCCTCCCAAGTCAGCATCGGCTGGGATGATGCAGGAGCTCTCGGATGATTTTTGGTTCCGAGTAACCAACGGTTTGTTTGCGGATTGGGAATGGCGCTGGATTGCGAAGCGCGCCCTTGACGGCGATGCGGGGCGGCCACCGATTTGTGATGAATGGCAGGGGCTCTATGGGAATTTGTTGCATGCTGCGATTGCTGCGGGCGCAATTGAACAAGCAGCCGTGAATGACTTTGCGGAGGCAAATTGGAAGGTGGAGGTGCGGGCGCCGCAGCGGTGGCCAGCGCGTTTGCGTTATCCGGTTTATGCCTACGAGGAATTCTGGTCTCCGTTTCGGGGGGGGAGTGTTACTAGGGGTACCAGTGGTGTGGCCTACGGAAACCAGTCCGGTGAATTGTACAACGAGTTGCAAATTGACGGGCCGACTGCTGGATTTGATGGTCCCATCGGTGATCGAGAAACCGCACGTATTTTTAATTTTCAATTTTCGTGCAGCTCTCGTGGGGAATCGTTGAAAACAGTCAGGCGAGTGCAGGCCGTACCGCCGACGGCAACCGCGATTGAAGAAATCCTCACGCCAGTAGAATCAGCAGAGTTAACCGAATTAATCCGCAGTTCAACGCAAGCTAAGATATCGATCGGTGATCGAAACAACAATCGCAGACAATACCTCAATTTAGATTTCACAGGACTGAAGGATTTTTTCTATGAGGATGCACAACCGACGGTAGGGATAATCGTTGAATTGATGCGGGATGGCGAAGTGCAGTTTGCTGGACCGGGGTGGGTGTGGACGAAGGATACGGCTCCGTTGACAGCCAAGGCGGCAAGGGTGGTGACGAATCTGCGGCTGCGGATTCCGCTGCCGGGCGGAACTAGTCGTGGTTTTTTCGGGCAGCGGCAGACAGAACCGATGTATGATTTTTCAGCAGGGGATTGGACGGTACGGCTGCGCTCGGATGCGGAGACCGCGCTGTTAAACTTTGATTGCGACGAGTATTGGGTGGGTGAAGTAGAACTGCCGCTAACAATCGGTCAATGATCAGGTTGGGGATAACAGAGAGATGAAATGAGGATTCGGTGTCGACATTGTCACTGCAAATTCTGGTTTACGGATTGGTGGTGGGCGGGGGCGCTTTGTTTTTGTGGGGTTGGTTGGGTGATTGGTTACAGCGCAAACGTGGGAAACGCGCGCAACGCCGTTGTCCGAAGTGCTGGTATGATTTATCGCATACGGCGGGGATGGTTTGTAGTGAGTGTGGGTATAAAGGAAGGTCAGAGAAGCAGCTTGGCAAATCACGACGGCGGAAGCGCTGGTGTGTTATGGCGCTGGGGATGGTGGTGGGTAGTTATGGCGTGCATGTTTATCCCGCTGTTGCACAACGCGGCTGGGTGGGTGGCGTGCCCGGCTGGATGTTCTTGCTGCGCTTGCGCTCGATTGAGGGATTAACAGATGATGACTATCGGGGATGGCGCCGAGGGACTCCGGGTGGAGGTGGTCTGGCGGGGAGCGTGGCGGTGCCGCGTGGTTTGACGGGAGCCTGGTCAGGCGAGTTTTGGTATCGAGTAAAAAATAATAGGTTTCGTCGGTGGGAATGGGCATGGATGGCGCGCTGCGCTTTTGCGGGTGATGCGGGACGACCGCCGATTTGTGATGAGTGGGAGTGGTTCTATGGCCGGTTGTTGCACGGCGCGGTTTCAGCCAAGGCGCTCCAGCAGGAAGAGTTGATCGAATTTGCCGATGCGCATTGGCAGGTTGAGGTGAAGATTCCTAAACGCTGGCCGGCGGACCGACTTTATCCGGTGTATATCTATTGGGATGCGTGGTCCCCATTTCCAAGTGGTTCGTGGGGACGGGGTGGGGCTGGTCCCGGCATGAACGAGGATGAAATTCTGGTGGATAATCTGCAAGTCCGGAAAGGTATGATGATTTGTGCCGATGGCCCGCTCCGCACGGGGCAGTTCGAGAGAACGATGGATGTCAATTTTCATTGTTCACCATCATCTCGTGAATTCTCCTTAGCGATGTCAAGGGACTTGGTGTTGCCGCAGCCGACCGTCGCTTCGATTGCTGAGTTGTTGACTTCCGTCGAATCACCAGAGCTCACAGCGTTGCTCCGGAAAAAGGTTCGGGCTGAGGTCCAGTACCGCAAAGGAACGGCTGGCCCGCTCATTAATATTCGATTTGATGAGTTGACTGATTATTTTCGATCGCGCTCCGCTCCCACAATTGGGGTGGTGGTTGAGGTATTGCAAGACGATGTGGTAGTATTTACGCAGCGCGGCTGGGCGTGGACGAAGAACACAGGTGCACTATCCGCCAATACCGCTCGAGTACTTGCGAATCTACAAATTCAATTTCGCGCCAAGTTAGCTGCCAATCGGGGAAATGGTGATGAGGGGGCTAATACGGTAGCGGGCAAACGGTTAGGTTATGCTGCAGGAGATTGGACCGTCCGGCTCCGTTCGGTTGCGGAGACGGCGCTGCTCAATACCGATTGTGACCAATATTGTGTGGGTGAGGTGGTC
>PJEL010005217.1_pt1 | contig 10509 bp, 3 predicted proteins | sample 1853271 | NCBI WGS metagenome assembly PJEL01 (sample SAMN08108733, study PRJNA415343) | Invertebrate metagenome, whole genome shotgun sequencing project. | host: Globobulimina | place: Sweden: Gullmar Fjord | collected 2015-08 | reverse complement strand
GATAATAAATAAAATTGTATGAAGCTAAGCAGATGTAAATCATCATGTAATTATCATTAATTTATATATCTATAATATTGTGTGCCGTTTAATGGGATGTGTGCTGCGAGTGAACCAATTGTTTATTTTTAAATTCTTTTGGCGACTTAGCCCCCGCTCGTCATACAAATTTTAATCTTTTTAATTTCCTTATATTAAATCCTTATAATTCCTTCTGTAATCCTGCCTTTTCTCTTTTTTTCTTGTTAATTCAAATGTTATTGTTTTGTTGCTACATATGCATATTTTTATATTTTTTGTGTATTGTTTGAAATTTCAAATTATTACTTTTATGGCCGTTAATAATTTTATATTTTAAATTTAATATTGCCCTTTTTTGTTTCATCATTGTTAATTTGCACGAAATATATAATTTCGTGCAGGCCATATTAAATTATTTAGAGACATTAAATCATCGTCTACCTATAAATTGGTTTAATAAAGTTAAGTAAACCGATGAATAAGAGTCTATTAACAAACATGCATATCCTTGCACATTTTTACGACGTGGAACACAAGTCCGAGTTGTTGTGTTTTGAAGACACAAAACTCCTACTTATAAATTAACAGCGTCAACACGTTACGGGAATTAGACTTATTAGAGACACGACACCTTTAAGGATAACACCTAATATGTGTGTAAGAATAACTGTAGATCGACTATTTTTGAGTATTTTCTATAGCCGCGTTACTAACCATGTCACAGTCACAGACTTTGTTGTACATATTGCTTCTATCATTTGTTTCTTATTTAACTGGTTGCACCGCCTATATCTACGATTGTAATGGTACTAATGGTACGACACTCGCAGTCAACGAACAACATTTAAAAAAAATAAGCGAAGGTGAACTGCAATTTTATGCATTTGACGTATCATCGCAGACTTCAGATTTACATATTTACATAACACCAATTGGTAATTGTGATGTAGATGTTTTTGCATCTTTTTCAGGAATACAGTGTCCAATAAAAACAACACAATTTGATGCTTTTTCACGTGAAACTGGTGCAGAACACTTAATTATTACAAATAATAGTTATAACGCACAGCAATATGTTTATATAACAGTACAAGGATGGACAGGTGGTCGATATTCAATATTATATCGATTTGTGCACGATATTGAAGAGAAGATATTAAAGAATCCACTTAAAATCCATGATAATATTCCTCAATTTTTTATGATTATAACTGGTGTTAATTACAATTATGCGCTTATCGACTATGCATTTGATATGAATCCAAATAGCAACATCTCCAAAAAAGCAATCTCATTCTATTTAGATTCATACGTATCAAATACCGTATTTTTTAAAGTGTGGATAGATGGCAATAAACCTGATTCATTACTGATTGATGATAACAATCTGTATATATTATACCAACATACTGATCCAAGTGTGAGTTCGTTGCGTTTATCCTCGAATGATCCAAAGGTAATAAGCTGCAGTCATAGTGCTAGTGATACAGTAACCTGCCATGGATTTGATACAAGTGGGAAAGCAACAGAAGTAGCACAAGATAGCGATGGCAATGACGAATATCATATTTACTTAATTATTGAAATAGATCCAAGTAAATCAGATATGATCGAAAATGAATTACAAATTACAGTCAACGATGAACCATTGAATGATAACGGAACAAGCTCGCAATGTAAGCACGATTGTGGACCAAATGGGCAGTTTGCATCGGAGCAGTTAGCTTTGTTTCAAGGTGAAACAATGTGGAATTCATTAATTGTTAAGTTGTATATGCACGAAATCCATAATAAAAACACATCATACAATATTGCGATATGATAACTGTTATGCAGGCGGACAAAAATGGTGTGATTCAACCTGAGTTTTTCGCCTATGACTACACAGAAAATAATGATTGTGACAGCATACAGATTCGTATCGCCGATATTACGGGTTTTACAAATGTTTATTTATCCGCACAAACAGTAAGTTCATGGCCAAACAGTACACGTTATACATTAAAATCAGATGATTTGAATGCAAATTCGCAAATATTAACAGTAAGCGGTGCCAGCACAGATACCTATCATATCGGCGTCTATCCAGATAACCAATCTACAAAACACAAACTCGTGCAATTTACGATTACGATCTCATTGCTTGACTGTCAGCAAAATAAAATTGTATGGGTACCACCGGTCGAGCTTGATTCTGGAATGCAAATTGTAGGTAATCCACACATGGAATCCACGGATTACTATCAATATAACCAACCTGTGGCGGGACAGAATATTATTATCAGCATTGTTAAAGATTTTGGTGATATCGATTTATATGTGGATCTCTTAAATATTTCGAATCCAATGCCGCCAAATGCAAATACTGCACTATGGAAAGATACATCGGCGCCAAATATTGATGATACTACGATTTCAAAATTAATTGAAATCAGAGCTGATGACAGCAACAATTGTGCCGATGATGCGTTCCCGTGTTCTTATGGCATTTCTGTGCATTGTGGGACCTCATATATGCCCTCAAATGCTCAAGAAACCGAAGCTATGACCTGTCGCTATACAATTACTGTGTCATCCGCTGGAGCAAAAGCATACAGTATTACAACATTGCAAAGCTCACAGCCGTTAAATGATATAATGCGCAAAAATGATGACAAACATGTGTATAAATATGATTATTTTGCACTGGCACCACTGGAACAGACTGATGTCACCATTACAGTGACGCCGATCAATTGGCAACATTCGGATGCGAATGATGTGGAAATATTAGTGTCTACGACAAATCCATTATTGGAAGGTGTTACGGCAGATATATGGAACATGGGTGGTGTAGGTAATACATTGGTGGTCCATAAAAGTCAATTGCAATTGGTTGGTGATGAGAGCTTATTTATTGCTGTGCAATTATCTGATGAGTATAATGCAAATGATGCGGAACCTGACCAGTTTGAATTTAGTATTATTTGCTATACCACACAGAGTGTCAAATTACCATTGGAAACCCCATTAGTTCGCTCCTTGGCGACTGAATCAGCCGTTACTTTCAAAGTACAGTAATTTTGTATTTCTACATTCTTTTTGTGTATACGTATATGTATCTGTATATATATAGGCATTGGTTGACATTGGCAAGGACTTTTCTGTATTTTTGGCGGCAATAAGCAATGTGACAAATAATGTGAGTGGTATTTTATATTTAAGCAATTTGTATAACAATAACGATCCGCCCAGACCAGGAGACAGTAGCTCTTATGAATGGAGCACAACATTGTCGGCAGCCACTTCTTTATCACAGATCACTGTTAATTATGAATCCAACCCCAAATCGTGTATGTCTGTCAAGAAAGCGAATGTTACGGATTATAGATGTGAATATTGGATCACTTTATATAATCCCAGTAAAGCGCAAGTGCTACAATGTGCTGTTTTAGGCACTACAATGTTCCACCAATTAAACAATGGCGAATCTATAAAATCTCAAGTGACTTCCGACGACATTGAATATACAAAACGTTTTGTGATGAATCCACAACTTATGCCGTTTATCACCGCAGACAAAACCTACAATTTAATTGTTTCCGCCACCGTCATTGTAGGCGATGATATGGAAATGTATATTGGTGATACGCCGTTTGCAGACAACTTATACTCTCAACGATATGGAAGAGGGCATGATTTTGCCATTGGGCGCGCTATTCCCATTGATCGGTCATATTACATTGCTGTGGCGGCATCTCCCGGTGATATATTCACATTGACTGCCACTTTTATGGATGTTACCGGCATGAAATCCTCCACTGCTTCCATTTTAAAATCGGGGGTTACGCACTTATCAATCTTAGACACCAAAGTATTGAATAAAACGCATTCGTGTCATGTGTATGTACATACAAATACAAGCTCGAATACTGCAGAGGTGACATTTACATCGGTGGTTGGCGGGGAGAGAGCTGTGGTTTTTACAAAATATGTCGCGGGCAATGTTGACGAGGGAGCGGATTTAAATTGTGATAATAATATGTTTTATCCAACGTTGGATTATTTATTCGATGACGAAGCATTTGATTCGGACATTGGTATATTATTTGGGCCTCGCGATGTGATGCGGTATGATAACATGCAAAATGGTGATTTCATTTATGTCAATGTCTACCCATTGCAATACATACAAGACATCCCTGCGGATACCGGCTATTATTTGGAATATCGGTTGTTAGCTTATAGCTTTTCAGATCATATAATATTATCGAATGGGATTCCAACCAATATTGATGCGGACCAAAATATATCCATTTATGCCACGATTCCAATCACAAAAAAGATGCTGAATGCCATGAACCACCAATCAAATAATCATTTTATTGATGTGTCGTTTACTAAATACTCGTTTGGCAGACCCGTAATATATATCTCTTCGCTATTTACAAAACCCAGCAAAAGCAGTTATGAATATGTATTGACTGAAGATGATCACAGTTTTGCTGCAGAGTCGATGCCGAGTTACAATGTGTCGTCAGCTAACTGGACGTATACGTATTATGAATTGGAGCAAGATTATAAAACACAACAAACGTTTGGTATTACTATAGATTTACACGAAGTGGAATGGCCGCCAGGTAATGACCCATGGTCAACAGTGGCGGATGCGGATAGTTCGTGGTTTTACAGTGATCAAGGAATAGAAAACCATAACTTTTATGATGATGACTTTGAAATTGATGAATGGATCGGCTATTTATATTTGGCGATACGATGTATTGATGGCGGCAGTGTCTCATTAGATATACAAAGTAATTATGTGGAAGAAAATATAGTGTCTGAGTTGTCGTACGGTGTACCAATGTATGCGCAGATTGAGAAACAAAATGAAATGAAATATTTTCTATTACATGTGGCCGATACTAATTTAATGATACATAATGATGATAATAATGATGCGAATGCTACAAATGGCGCGAATGGCACATTACAAATCTCATTATCGATTATTAGCGGTTCTGCGGAGTTATATATTGATGATTTTACCGGCAACAAAAATGATTTCCCAAATCCTGCAGCGAGAAAGACCTATTCTTTGACCACAAAGGATATCAAAGATGGTGATATTAATAGTTTTAAAGTAATCGATATCGATTTGGCCACTTTACTATCGGCCTCGTCGCAGAATATTATCATTGGCGTGGAGGCGACCGCACAGTTTACAGAATTTACAATCACTGCGCAGGAACTCACCGTTGCGCCCACATTGCTCACTATAAACACGCCAATTAATGGCGAGCTGTCTGCAGATACTCCGTATGCGATATTTGATTTTGTGGTGGACATAAATAACATCGATGCAGTGCACGACTCTTTGCAAGATTTTTATATCATTGCCAGTGCGCTTTCAGGTAAGATTGGATTATTTATAAACGCACCGGATAAATATCCAAAGATTCCGACCACCGCCGCAAATTCTACTTATTTCAGCGCTGATTTACAATATGCTTTCCAAGTCATATACATTGCTCATGCGGACCTCGAAGAAATTATAAGCGCAAATCCAAAACAAAGTAAGTCACGATATATCTATCGCTGTGTGGTTGGTCTGATTGACACCGAATCCAATGCGCGATTCAATATCGTCGTAAATCAAGAAGCGGACCAAACGGGCACACAATATATATCTGATGGTATTCCTACGACGTATATATTAGCCGCAAAGCAGAGACAATTATTCATATACGAATTGTCAGAGAGTGATGCCGGCGACGAATTAACCATTACTTTGTCCACCATCTTTGGCGATCCCTCCGTGTATATTGGCTTGAATATGCGCCCATATCCAGATAAAATTGCTACATATAAGTGGTCGACATCGTCGTGGGGGACAGACTCGACTCGCATTAAGAACGCAAGTGATGGTATCTATAATATATTGGTCTGTGCAGGCCAGGCAATGTCGACACAATTCACTTTAAGTGCAGTATCGTCAGAGACTGAGCATATTATCACAAACGGCATGTCTTTATTTGAGACGGTGTATAAAATGGATACAAAATACTATATATTTTACCCCACGATCGATAGTAAAGAATCTGGCGACATCGATGTAAGCATTGTAGGCTACAGTGGGGATATCAATATATTTTTATCCAATGGGAGCTATAAACATCCAAATGGAACATTCCATGACTATTCATTCCAGATAAATGCGCAGGATTCGATGAAATCGCAATCGTTGTCGATACCCATCGAACATATGTGTGATGTGCGTACTTTTGAATGTAAAGCTCTGTATATTTCAGTGACGCCCATTGGTTTAGCAAGCATATATTCCAGCGGTGCTATTACATATTCAATCATGGTGACACAAAATATAATTGGCATCCTAAGCGACGGTGTGTCCGTGCAAGCAACATTGAATATGGATAATGCAGAGAAATTATTTCGATTTACCATTGACAAGGATGCGTTACAAAATCATACAGTCCGATTTACGATCAGCGCGTTAAGAGATAACGAGGCCGTATCAATGGTGGTATATCCAACCGGCACTGCACAAAACGAGACCGCAAGTATTGCGAAACCAATGTTTGGTTCGTCAGAGACGGTGTTAATCAAAAACCTGTGTTTGAATTCACCTCACAATGCAGGCCTAGGTACATTGTATACCTATAATGCAAATTTATGTGTGTATTTAGTCCGCATTGCATGTTATAACAATGATACATTATTTGCTTTTAATTTGATTGCGGCCACGGATCAAACATTTATGACGTTGCAGGATGGCGTGACCATCACAGACAGTATTACCACCGCCGGGACATTCAAATATTATAATTTTTATGTGAATAATGTAAAAGATGCAGGCAACTATGCATTGGAAATAGATGTGAATCCCATGTATGGCGATCCGGACTTGTATATTGCCAAAGATGTACAAGGGAATAAAGTAGTGACTACCACAGAAAATTATAAGTGGAGATCGATGAAATTTGGCAGAGATAATATCGCAATTTTAATTAGAAATGCCTCCTATTTGGGTGTATACCAAATTGGTGTTTATTCCTATTCTGTGACACAATATGAGTTAAATGGTTGGTTAAGACGTATCATTTATAATTTTAACGAAACAAATGGTGGTAGCTCCATGGTGCTGTATCCAGGAAAGAAAAGATATGGTTATTCCAGTGGGAGTATAACGTGTTATGTATTCAATACTGATAATACAAAGGATGAGGAGATTGAAATTACAGTTGATGTTCACGAAGGTGCAGTGAATGCCTATGTCGCATTAAATAATTTGCCAGCTGGAAGTGTGTGGACTGCACAATCACAAGTCACTGAAACGAGTACATTACCGACAGTTATACCACTTTCACCGCTGCAATTACAGCATGTAAATAAAACATATTGTTGCATTGCTGGGGATACTGGAATGCGCTCATTATACGAGATATGGATCGATTACGCGACCGGATTGAAAACCTTATTTGTGACTGGATCTCCAACCTCCCACCTTCTCCAATTAGGTGCATATGACTATTATTATGTGGATGTGGTGGATGAAGAGATGGGCATTTATATCAATGTTAAATCGTTAACAGATGGTGTAACTGCGCCCTTTGTTTACATTTCACGCAGTAATCGCCATCCCGGAGCAAAGGATGCCACTTTTTGTGGCCAAGAAGCGGAATTAAATGAGGGAAGTAGCTGTACCATGGTATATGGCGACGAGTCTGGTGATAGATTGCGAGTGATTCTATTAAATGATGTCTATTCAACTGGGAAATATTATATCAGTGTGGTGCCAGATCCAGAACATCAAGTGGCTGGAATGCATAATATGACTTTATATGAAATAACTGCCTCTTCCACTCTGAGTGAGTTGCAAATGGGCGAAACCATAACAGATACGTTAAGTAAATCAAATTGGAAATATTATGTGTATGATAAATCAACAGATATGAATGGCGATACCAGTGGTAATAGCAACATACCAATCATTGTTACATTTACTTTATTATCTGGCAGTACGCGAGGATATGTTACAAATTCAGTCATATCCGAGATGCACGGGGTGTATAGTTACGATCTAATAAATGATGCGTCGGTGCAAATGATTGATAATGGCAGCAATAATGACACAGCTATTGGCTTTTCGGGGTCGCAGACTATAAAAATATCGGAGACATCAAATAAATATTTTTTTTGTAATGTTGATGACAAAATAGATAATATCCTATATCAATTAGAAGATTTTTTATTTGATTTCGATGATGAAATATCGTTTGATGCGGATATCGTTGGTTTATGTCAATATGATATTGCAGTTCGTGCGTCGAGTGATTCCGCCTATACATTAAGTATACATTACGAGGATGGATTGAATAAGTTAAAGAATGACGGGACGCCCGTCAATGGACAGTTAAGTGCAGGTCAATATGCATATTATTACTGTGTACTAAATGGCAATAATGACAAATTACAAATATTATTAACCGATATGGACGGTAATGTTAATACAGATTTGCGTATTTATATAAATATTGATTTCGATAATGATTTAAGTAATAACCGTGGCGATTATAGCAAACCAAATGCAACAAACTCAAACAATTCTTCTGCAGATGGTTCCATAATATTTGATACTCCTAAATCTGGCACATATTACATCGCTATATATGCAGCCGCAGAAATTGATGGAGGCAATCATTATTATTCTATTTTAGCCACTATCTCTCGAATTGTGTTAATTGAGAATTATCCACAAATTATAAATACAGAATATTATAAATTAAAAGGATCCAAATACCCAAATGAAGCTGGCTATTTTTTTAGTTTTGATGTATTGAAAAATAAGGCTGCTTCAATTGAATTTGATATTCATTCGGCAACGAATCAAAATGATTTATTTACATTTTACGTTACAAATTCGGAGATAATGAGCGATTGTGATGCGATCAATAATTGTCCAAATCCAGCTCATTGTGAGGATTGTGACATATTAGAATCACACAATGTGGATAACCCTGTCTTTATTTTGAATAATAATAATTTTCATTGCAAATATAATGGAAATAGCAAACTGTGTACCTATTATATTGGAATTGTATTAAATGCCGGCTATGAATCAAAAGTAATGGATTCTGGTGCTTTAATATTTGATATTACAGCAAAATCATCCACGTCAAGTAGTGGTGTATTAATCTATGACGGATCTCCAATAATATCGTCTTTCGATACAGATGTTAATGAAAAGAAAGAATATAATTTTTATGCATCATATATGCCACAAGATACCAATCAAAACGGCGTTGAAATATCATTAGAAACCTGTTCTGGCGATGTTGATTTATATTATTCGTCAAATACTGTATTCCCAACGAAAACAACTCATACGCAACAATCCGAAAATGAGGATAAATTGGAAGTAATTACTATAAATAATATAAATGCAATGGCAGACCCTGATGTTATTTATATTGGAGTTCGAGATCGATATTACGCAAAAAATAAGAAAAACCAAAAAGATTCGCAATATAAATTGAGTGTTGGATATGCATTAAATATGTATCGAGCACAAGTACGGAGCACAGATTTATCCGTTTCAAGTTTAAATGCAGGCGAAGCAACCATCACTTTTAAATTAATGCAACGTGCAAATGATTTTTATAATTTAGAAACGGATAAAATCACAATTAATGGATATAAATTATATTTTGCAGATGCAACAAATCCATTTGCTATGTACACACAATGCGGATTAAATAAAATGGAAAAATGGGAGCAATGTGGATCACAATCGAATAAATCCTGTTTTATTGATTTAAAAGCACCAACACACGGTGACGAGTATGTGTATAAAAAGAAAGATGAATATTTTTATACGCGGAGTATCAGCGGATTTAGAATAAATGAGACATATTATTTTAATGTTTTATTGGAGATAAAAGTGTCGAATATCACTGGCAATGATAATAATAATAATAATAATGATCGAGTGGTATACACAACATATAGTATTCAATCGACACAGATTATTTATACAAATAATAAAGAGAGCTGGAGAGAGAACGGAGCCATAACCAAATATGAGATTGCATTTGGTATAACAATACCAATTATATTTTGTTTGATTGGTTTAGTTTATTATTATTATAAGGAACACAAACGTGTAGTACGCGATTTATCTGTATTAGAAATGGAGGAAATAGCAGTTGGCGGCACAACATTTAAAGATTACGAGAGTAATAATACAAGATTTATAAGTAAATTTGCTAAAAGAATACAAGAAAAAAGAGATAAAATAAAAGATAAAAAACCCAGAGAAAAATCAAAAAAGTATCATTCTTTATTGCCTTCACATGATGATAGTTTTGATGATAATAAATAAAATTGTATGAAGCTAAGCAGATGTAAATCATCATGTAATTATCATTAATTTATATATCTATAATATTGTGTGCCGTTTAATGGGATGTGTGCTGCGAGTGAACCAAT
>PJEL010005216.1_pt1 | contig 10509 bp, 8 predicted proteins | sample 1853271 | NCBI WGS metagenome assembly PJEL01 (sample SAMN08108733, study PRJNA415343) | Invertebrate metagenome, whole genome shotgun sequencing project. | host: Globobulimina | place: Sweden: Gullmar Fjord | collected 2015-08 | reverse complement strand
TTTCGGGCATTTGACTTAAAACATCTGACTTTTTCTTATGCAGCCATCTGGCTAGAGACGGTATCGGCCACTAAACGTTTCTCCCCATACTTAGATATTGGCTACGTCGCAGACTTTGCAGCTTCTCAAGCTCTGAGCGCAATCTCTGTGCTCACCATGCTTCCACTTGTTGAGACCCCACTTATTGCACAGGTAGTAATGCCAGCTGATTAGCTGGCATTACATTATACACTTATCAGAAGCCTACATCCTTATGGATCTTACCGATCTTCTGCGCTCTTGCATCATAGTCTTCCGCATGACAACCAGAACAACTATCCCAAGCACGAAGCCAAGGCATTTGAAACTCACCGTCTGCAGAGAAGTGTCTTGGGTCGTCCTTTGCGCCCTCAAGGTCAATCTTAAGCAGATGTGAGTTGTTAGGCATATGGCAATCTGTACACTCAGCTACAAACTCATGTGCTGCCGATGCAATATCACTACCCTGAACATCTGCAAACCCTTTGGTGTGGCAGTCTGTACACTGTCTAACCATCGCGTTCTCATGGCCAGCTTTATCATGATTTACTGCTGATTGGTGTGGATTGTGACAGGTTGAACAGTTAAAGCTGGCCTTCTTACCCATTGCAACCCCTGTATTAGGGTCAACACGTTTAAGCGTTGCCGCCGCATGTCTACCGCCACCACTAACATCATCTTTACGTCCTTCAGGCTGACCAAACTCACCTACAACTGGTAAACGTGAGTTCATAGTACCCTCACCGAATGCGTGCTCATACTCTGTCACATAATCAGGGTACAGTCTTCGCGCATCTTCAGTTGTATGGCACTCAACACATGAAACAGCTTTACCATTCGCCATATCTTCAGCAAGAAAATCCTCTGCAATTCGTGCATCAGCTATTTTAACAATGTTATGTTTTGAAGGCCCTTTGATATGCTCACTACCCGCGCCGTGACAACTTTCACACTGAATCCCAGTCATAGCGAACGTGCCTTGCATTCCATCCATATCATTCTGCATATGCAAGTTTCTTTCGTCACCAGAGGCAGAGGTATAAGCTTTCCAGCCTGTGGTATGACATCTACCACACGGCCCATAGGGATGACCGTCCGGCTCAGTGCTCCTTATGTATGGCATCATCATTTCAGAGGTGATTTGCGTTCCCTTTGGCTTTAGCATCATACCAGCCTTTTGACCGTTCATAATGTAGCCGTTCTTATCAATAAAGAGATTAGCCGTTATTGTCCCGCCAAGAACATACCCTACATCCTTCCAGCCATCAGGGTCACCAAGTGTATTGAAAAGACCCTCAATAACATCAGCCGCACCGCTTACAGATGTGAAGGGATATAGAGGCTCCTCATCGTTAACAACCTCTGTTAGCATCATGCTATGACCTGTCTCTAAGAATGATTTCTTATCTGAATGACAAGCAAGGCATTTCTCAGTTCCAATATACTCTAATACAACCTCCTCAGGTACTGTCTCAACAGGTGGTGTATCAACAGGCGTTTCAACTGGTGTTTCAACTGGAACCTCTACAATAATTACCTCAGTGTCATCATCTCCACAAGCTGACAGCATTACTAGCATACTGGCAAACACCAGCGCCTTACGTGTTGTTCTAAAATGTATTAAGTTCATCATCAGTCCCTAAATAAGTTTTTCCTGCAATCGCAGTCGAACCAATATAAAAGAACCCAAGATAAATGATGTAATTAGGTGGTTAAATTGTGACTGATAATTGAAGATTCAGGTGTGTTAATTTCAATATATTCAAAAGGTTATTTCGATAAGGAGAATCAATATCTATAATCATGAAGATCCAGCAAATCTTTAATGACATTGATTATTATTTCTCTGTTTTCAACGGTGTATCGGCGATGAGAAACTGGTTTTTCAACTAAATAGTATTTTGGGGGTAGCATATTACCATGAAGCTTCTTTACCTCGACTTCGGGTAATCGCTCGACATGGATCCCTGGCATATTTTTATAAATTTCAGCCTCTACCGCTGGAATAAATGCCAGACTCCCCATGGTCAACAGGTTGCTGTACCACTGCTCTTTACCTTTAACCTTTTCAACACTTACAAGCTTTATTCCCGATTGGTGGCTATAGACCTCCAGAGGGGCCATCTTGTCATTGAACCCCTTGCATTCCTGATAAAGAGAGGGGTACTTACAAATATCATTTAAGGTAAAATGAGGAAGCCTTGCCCAAATGGGATGTCTCACATTTCCGGCCAGATAAACGGAGTCTAAGGTGCCTAAATGTTCAAAATTAAGATCATGGTGACAAGAGGTATCTAAGGCCACCCCTAAGTCTAATTCCCCACTGTGAATTAACTCGGCTGAGTCATCTCTCCAAGGATGGAGCCGAATCTTACCAATGCGATTAAGAGTATAATTATTGGATAAAGTCAGAGAGAGACTCGCCATGATGCCCGGCGTCACCGCGATATTAAGAATGGGAGTTGAGTCGGGATGGCTTACTTCAAACGCCACTTGTTCGATTTTAGCCACCGAGTAGCAAAACCGACAGATGGGCTCAAAAAGATGCTCGGCTAACGGCGTTGGTTTCAAACCAAACTGACGACGATAGAAAAGCTGATCATCAAACGTCGCCCGTAAAATGTTTAGGCAACGACTGATTTTAGGCGCAGATACATTCAGCTCTTTTGCTGCAGCATTCGCATGACCGGTTTGAAAAATGATTTTAAATACCTGTAAACAAAATACATCGAGTTCACTGATTTTCTTGATTGCTGGATTAGTCATTTGATATTAATTTTATCTGTTCATCTTAATAATAAATGGGGTCAGAGTCTGAGGGAGCCCCACGAATTTAAAAATTAGCTTGCGGAGCATCATATTCAGCCTTCTGGCAGAAGACGGCATCAGCCTTTAAACGTTTCGACCTATACTGCGATATTGGCGACGTCTCAGACTTTGCAGCTTCTCAAGCTTCTGACATAGAGTGAAAATTTGCTTCTGAAACAACTTGAGTTCCGCCGTATATCCAAGCTCATTTTTAGAGGTATACGTTTTAGAGGCATAATGTTTTGCAATTTGGATGATCAGGTGTTCGGCCTGATTGAGCTTGTCATGCTCAATCTGTTTGACAATGAGCAGCCTGAAGCAATCGAATAAGATAATAAGCATATGCGCATCATCGAGACTCTCCTCAAGGAACTCGTCATCCAGGCCGTAATAGCTCATGGCCGCGATAAGGTTTGCCACCGCCGTTATCTTGGTTGCGCCATTGAACAGGTTACGCACCTCAATTTCATCGGCGAGCACAAGGGCGATTTTTTCAGCAAACTCAGATTTCTTCCACTGCTCACCGACAGACCTTATAAAATTCATGGTTCACCACTCACATAGATTAACGAAACAACTGAGTTGATATCGGCACAATTTGCAGTGATCTGGTCAGTTCATCCAGGTAGCATTTAGTGAGCAGTGCAATCCCCCGATAAAAATCACTCTCGCCGTGATGATGCATTAACTCCAGACAACGACCTGACCAAGGAAATAGGTGTTGCTGTAGCAAGATGATGCAAGTGCCAGTTAGCTCATGACTATTCTCCTCGGACAGCTGACCGAAAATCTGGTCCAGTACGGCAAAAAATAGTCCAAGATGGTCGATAGGCTGATTCGAATCCAGCTCAAATCTAATACCCCTCTCTTGGTAGAAGCTCATTAAGGCCTGAGTCGATTCACCATTGAGTAGTTGTTTCTCACTTAAATAGACTGAACCCCAGGGAGCGGCAGTGGGATCACCCGGTCCATAGAAAAGCTGCCCGTAATCCAGCTTCAGGGACAGACTCTGCTCCTGACTCCAATGTTTCAGGTAGTTATTTATTAACTGCTTAGCCTGCAACTCACTGTTATCCTGCGAATAGTCAGGCCAACTATCTATACTCTTATGTGCAATAAAGCTACCGATAAGCTCCACGCTGGGATCGTAAAACAGTACATTGTGTAATATACGAGCGACCCCCTGATACTCCAAGTAAATGTCTCTGGTTAAAGTTGCCATAGGCGCCTCTGATTTAATTGCTGATTTAACCAAGAGGCCACCAAAGGGCGCCGCTCACGGATCAGACCTCTGAATGATTTAACACGACACCATCTATGCTGCCACTGGCGCGGGCATGACGATTGGGGTTCATCAGCAGATTGGGGGATGTAATACTGCAGCTCGGTAAAGGCGCGAAGTTGGGCTTAACTGCATTAGGATACTTCTCTTTGAGCTCATCCATAGTGCCAAAATCGATGGCGCGCATCGGACATGACTCAACACAGGTCGGATTCTTACCTTCGGCCAGCCGCTCATAACAGCCATCACATTTGGTCATCACCTTGCGGGCCTTATCTATCTGCGGAGCATCATAGGGACAGGCGCGGGCGCAACTCTCGCAGCCAATACATAGGTCAGACGCCACATGCACCAAACCATCTTGTTTGCGTTTATGCATGGCACCCGTCGGGCAAGCCTTGACACAAGCGGGCTCACTACAGTGGTTGCATCCAATAGAGGTGTAGTAGGCGAACACATTCTGGTTGATCGTGCCATCGGCATTCTCTGTCCACAGACCGCCACCGTACTCATACACCCGGCGCCAGTTGATGCCTACGGGCAGATCCTTACGATCTTTGCACGACACCTGACAGGTTTTACAACCCGTGCACTTACTTGAATCGACATAAAAGCCGTATTGAACATTATTACTCATCATTAACTCCTATCAGGCTCTGCGGATCTCGACCCGGTTTGTGTGCTGTGGATTTCCCTTCGACAACGGCGTAGGACGTTGCGAGGTGATGGTATTCACATTGCCTCCCTTATCGATGCCATCCTCAAATTTAGACCAGGCTCCTTGACCCAGTGCGGTGACACCTATCATTATTCTGGGAGTGACCTTAACTTCGACCTCAAGGGTGCCGCGGTCGTTAAAAACGTGTACCAGATCACCGGTTTTAAGGTTTCGGGCTTGAGCATCGATTGGATTCATCCACACGGCGTCTTGCACCACCTCCCTGAGCCAGGGGATATTATGGTAACTGGAGTGCACCCGCCCCTTTGTGTGATAACAGGTCAGTTGAAGCGGGTATTTACTCTTGGTCTCCACATCCTCAAAACCATCCCAGGTGGGGGTATACTTGGGCAGCGCCGAGATCACATCCCCCTCTCTGAGCTCCCAGGTTCTGGCCTTGTGTGCTAAGCGTGATGAGTAGATCTCAAGCTTGCCCGATGGTGTATAGAGTCGATTTGTTTCAGGATCGTCACGGAAGCCTTTTAGCGCAATGTAACTGCCGTGGGGCAGATACTTACGATAAATGCCTTGCTCCAGCATCACCTCTTTATCGGGCAAGCCAGGGTTGGCCGCTTGTGCCCCAGCGTACATCTCACCCAGCCACTGCTGAAGCGACTTACCCTCAGTGAACGCCTGCTCAACCCCCATCCTCTTGGCTATTTCGGTGCAGATATCATAGGAGTGACGACTCTCAAACAGAGGCTCTATGGCCGAGCTCATCTGGATTAAAGTAGCTGTACCACCCGCTACATTATTCTGATTCACCAACTCTTCATCTTCCAGCCAAGTAGTATCCGGCAATATGATGTCTGCGAACTTGGCGCTCTCCGTCATCACATTATCGACCATCAGGATAAATTCACATTTGGACTCATCCTTGAGAACCTCTCTGGTTTTATTGTTATCTGAATGCTGATTCACCATAGAGTTGCTGAACCAGTTGACGATCGCCTTGATATCGGTGCCCAGTTTGCCGTCACCATTTTCATCCAGTTCGACGCCCCTAACACCATCTTTGAGCACCGACATGTTCTTACCATCTTCGACGGCCTGAAGATAAGTGAAGAAAGATATTTGTTTAGTAACCGGATTAGTACCTGCAGGCATAGTAGGCGCAAAAAAGAGGCCCCCCCTATTCTGACCATCGTTAGTGGTGCCTGGTAAGCCAATCTTGCCCAGCAGGATAGATAACATATAACCGGCGCGCATATTGTTTTCACCCGCCGCGTGACGTTTTAATCCTAACCCTAAATGAATAAATGGCGCCTTGGCCGCAGCAATTTCTCTGGCCAACTCGATAATGGCATGCTCGGGGATACCAGTGATGCTCGCGGCCTTGGCGGGGGTCTTGGCATTCACTCCGGGAGTCAGATCGCCAACAATAGAATTATCCAGAATGTAAGACTTATAGCTCTCCTCGTAGCCAACGCCATCGGGCATGGTCTTCTCGTCGTAGCCAACACAATACTTGTCCAGGAAGGCCTGATCGACTTTCTCTTGAGTGATCCACTCATAAGCCAGCGCCTCGAAGAGCGCCGCATCGGTCCCGGGACGAATGGCGATCCACTGATCTTCCTTACCCACGGCGGTATCGGTATAACGGGGATCGATGATGATGGTTCTTAAATTATTTTTTTGCTTAATATTCAAAAAATCATAACTGATCCCGGAGCCACTCATGCGGATCTCCGATGGGTTATAGCCGATGAATACCGCCAGATCTGAGTTTTCTATTTGAGTAATACAACTGCCCTGCAGACCATCATATGGAGTGCCAAAGGTATAGGTTGCGGCTTCAAATAGCTGCGCATAACTGTATACACCGTACTTATCGAGGCAGCCACCGATGGCATTCATCAGACGCTGCGGCATATAAAGTCCTTTGAAGTGTGCAAAACTCCCGGTTCCAGTCATGTTAAAGATGGACTCATTACCGTACTGGTCTATGATGCCCTGCAGCCTTTCGGCGACGCTATTCAAGGCCTCATCCCAACTGATCCGCTCAAATTGGCCACTGCCGCGGGGACCGACACGCTTCATAGGGTATTTTAAACGCTCTGGAGCGTATACACGTTTACGCAACGTACGCCCTCGCAGACAGGCACGCACATCGTGATTACCATATGTATCTTCGGTGGTGAAATCAGACTCTATGCGGGTGATCACCCCATCTTTTGAGAAGACCTTGACCGGGCAGTTAGAGCCACAGTTCACCAGACAGGAGGACCAGTTCATGGTTTCACCTTCTGTGACCGGAGGCGTTGGTGACACGACATCGACATCACTCGAGCTGGAGTTACAGCCTGCCACCGTCGCGGCGCAGCCCATAGCGGCACTCATTTTTAAGAAACTTCTGCGTTCCATTATCATTTCCTCATTAAAAGTTATGATTAGCCGCTGCCATTAGCGCAGCTGATAGCTAAACGACAACATCACTTGGTGCGCGTTATAGTTATGGTTAAGTTTGCCAAGTGTGGTTAACCCATCTATGGCATTGACATCGACCTGCGCATTGTCGGTGTCGTAATAACGTTCGTACCGGTAACCCAGCTTGACGCCGAGCAGCTCACTGACTTTGTAGTTCGCATACAGCTCAGCGCTGTGACTGTAGGAGTAGTAATCACCTTGTGGTTGCGTTGTGGTATAGACCACTTGCTTGTCACTGCTTGAGTTAGCGAACAGGTAATCTAAACCCAGGCTCAGCTTGTCTTGCATTAGTCCGCCGTAGTTCATGCCTGCGCCGAGATTGACAAACTCATCGTCAACGTTGGCTGACCAATCGGCGGTGCTAAAGCTCTGGCTGCCATTTTGTTTAGACTCAATCCACTGCTGACCGGCAAAGGCATAGCCCGATAGCCGCTTATCAAATTGCATATCAGCATTGAGGTTGTAGCTGTAGTCCTCAATAGATGTGAGGCCTAGCGTGGTATCACTGTAGTCATCGTCGGCGTAGCGGCCGATAAGGCTGACGTTAATCCAATCTGCAGGGGCGTGATTGAACTTAGCTTCAAAAGCGCTGCGGTCACGGTCTGCAAGATAGAACTTACGCAGTAGTGGGTTTTCAATGCTCGATGTCAGACCGCTGGCTTGATATTGGCTACCATCACGCTGGCTGAAACTGGCTTTAAGCTTGAGCTTGCTGTTGGCAAAGCTGCGAATATCGAGCTTGGTCCAGACGGTGCTTTCATCGGTTTGCTCGCGGGCACTGTGGCTACGCTCTAACTCTTCGCGGTCAAAACCTGCTTGTAGGCGGTAGTCGCTATTGATGCGATAGCTGACGTTGACTTTGTAATTCAGCTTTTCCGTATCCAGCAGCACGTTTTGTTTGAAGGCGCCGCTGATACCGTCAGATTCCAGTTGAGCAAATTCCCATACCGAGCTTTCGTTATCACGCTTGGAGTAGCTGACACTTCCGCCAAGGCGGAGGCGATTATCCAGAACCGAGGTGATAGCCAACTTGCCATCAGTGGTATCGACTTGGCCATCCCAGCTCTGGATAGGGCTACCTGTGGTTTGAATCACAGCCGCATCTTGTATCATTCGTCCTGTCGCAAGCTGAGTACTGATGGCGGTGCGATTAAACAAGTATTGACCTGACAGGCTGAGTTGATAGGCGCTGTTATCCGGTGCCGGCGCGTAGATATCAGCCTTATAAGGCAGGCTGAATGACTCGATTTGGTTATCGTATTCGCTGTATTGATAATTCAGCGAAGTCAGCCAATTTTGACCGCTGATGCTCAGGCCCGAAGTGAGCTTGTCAGTTGTGGCATCGACGGGCAGACCAAAGTTGGTGGGGCGAGGGCTAACAAAACTCGATGCCTGGTAACCTGTCTTATCTTCTTGGCTATAGCGGGCAAAGACTTGGTAGTTTTGCTCGCCCCATTGATGTCCGGCCGATACACCAATACCCATCTGTTTACGCTTAAGCGATAACTCTTGGGTTTGCACTTGGGCACTCGGGGTTAACGTCCCATCGGCATACCAGAGGTTGCTCTTCGCATTATCGTGTTGATATTGACTTAGCTGACGATAATCTAACTCGGCTTGATAACTACCTACCTTACCCGCTTCAAGGTGAGCACGGCTGTTAGCCAGCCCCAGGTTAGTCGCCTGCGCCTTGGCTTGATAACCCGTTTTGCCGCGATACTGCAGATCCGCATTCAATACACCATGCACGCCGTCTTCACTGTTGAGTGCATTAGCACTATGAATATTATCACTGTCACTATAGGCCGCGCCTAGCTCAACACTGCCGCGATAGCCTGTTGTATCGGGACAGCGCTTGCACTGGAACTTGTCCATGTTGACGCTATTGGTATTGGCCTTGTTCACACTAAAGTCTGCAGCCATCACTGAGGTAGACGCCGAGATGAGCGCTAGGGTGATGAGATTTAATGGATATTTCATGTTATTACTCCTCAATTAGCGCTGCAGCTTGCTGCCGGCTGGATGGTTAGAGCCATGAATTTGGCTATGACAGTTAAGGCAACTCTTACCACCACCGAAGGCGTCTTGGCCATCTTGTGGTACGACTCGGCTGGCATGTCCATCATCCATATGACATTGCTGACATAAAAGGGGAGCACGAGATTTAAGCAGGGTCAGATTTATACTGCCGTGAGGGTTGTGGCAGGTACTACAATTCTCAACAACAGGCTCGTGCTCCCATAAAAATGGGCCACGCTTCTCGGCATGGCAGCGATAGCAAGTATCGTTAACGGTTAACTGATTGAGGGCACTTTCACCCATAGAGCCATGGGGGTTATGACAATCGATACAGGTCATCTGGTCCCACTGCATGGGGTGAGATGAGCGCTTGTTCATCGCCGCTTTGGCCTCAAGATGACAGCTGGTACAAATGTCATTGACGCTCAGTTTGTCCATCACAGGGTCTTTGGCAGTATGGATTTGATGACAATCGACGCAGGCCACTTCATCAAGGTTGTGACTACTGCTGTGCCATGCCATCTGTTTCGGGTCGTTATGACAACCAAGGCAAGTACTGTTTTGGCTGGCAGCATCGAGTTTGCTCTCTTTACCGAAAGCAATCATCGGCTCTTTTCCGCCTTTGTTGTGTTTCCCCTGAGGGCCATGACAGGCTTCACATTGCAGGCCGGCCATCGGCGAGTTTGCCGGGCTATCTTGTCCGTGTACGCCATCGAATAGCGCCATGACTGTGGCGTTCTTCTTATGGCACATGAGACAGGAATCGGCACCTTTTTTAGAGTATTTCCCTTCAGAAAATTTAGTCTCCAGCTTCTTTGTAAGCTGCTCTGCAGGTAATTGCTCCCAAGGGACCGCCTGTATTGAAAAAGAGAACAGCACCAAGGTTGCTATCCCATAAACTATATTGCTTACACGAATTCGCATCATCATCCCGACCTTATGATATTTTTATTTATTAACAGCAGATATCAAACAAAACTTATAAACTAGTATAAATACCAGTAAAACTTCGATAGCGAATATATTAATCAATTTAAAAGGAAACAATGAAAACCAAACATAAACGTGATCCATATCAGTTAAAAATGCAAATTAAATGTAAAAGCAAAGAAAGTTAAATATAAAAAATATGCAAAACAAAAAAACAAAAGCATTTAATTCCACAAAGATGAGAAATCAAAGAATAATCAATTCGCAAACAAATGAAAATCTTCGGAATTAAATCTGAGACCCAAAG
>PJEL010005215.1_pt1 | contig 10510 bp, 9 predicted proteins | sample 1853271 | NCBI WGS metagenome assembly PJEL01 (sample SAMN08108733, study PRJNA415343) | Invertebrate metagenome, whole genome shotgun sequencing project. | host: Globobulimina | place: Sweden: Gullmar Fjord | collected 2015-08 | reverse complement strand
AAATGATGATTCAAGTGATTCTCAGGCACGAAGGGGAAGAGGACAGAGAGCCCATGATGATGGACTATTTACCTCGTGTGGACGACCTGATTGAGCATGACGACGGCTCAAGGCATCTGGTAGTTGGCGTCTGGCTATCGGCAATGTCCTATGCAAACGGAGGTGTAATCCGTCCGCCAACAGTTGTAATCAGGAAAGTTACGCTAGATTAAGACTATAAAACTATTAAGGAGGAAATGATGATAACTGGAAAAGATATTGGTGAGTTGGTTCTGTTGTGTACAAAAGAGGCCGGTGAGGATGTCAGCCTAACGCTTTCTATGGCTCCATACGACTCCTTGCGTATTCGGACAGTGACCTACAAGACCCCTATCCTGCAAGCCGAGTGTTTGTTGTCAGTCGAGACAATGCAGTGCACCAAATTCAATATCGTCATGGACGCATTTATTTCACTTGCCCGCGAGATTGGCGGTAAAAGGGATCGTTTCAAGGGAAAGACTATAACCTATTAGGAGGAAACTGATGGATGATTGTGGCGACTGCTTTTGGGCTGGCGACGAACCCAGGTGCCTATTGCACCGGAAGGCTGAAACAGCGTGTGACGATTACAAAGATATCGAAGACGAAGACGAAGATGCTTACACTGATGGACATATGGTAGACGGTTGGCACAAAGAAGGTTATTAACCAACATAAACACTAAAGGAGGAAATGATGAATGAAAAGAACCACGCCCAGTGGCTCACCGACTTTTCATTGAGTTCACGGGTTTCGGCAGACGAAGCCGAACGCATGAATGAAGTGATTCAAGCACTGGAATCCCGCACAGGCGACATCACTGGTTCATACCAGGAAGTAATCAATGAAGTGTGTAGACGAACTGGCGGGGTGTTTCGCATGATTGCTTGCTCAAAAAGCAAACTCGTGGCTTTCTGGTGCAGTACCGCCGTTAGGGGTTCTATTGACCTGGATCATTGGTCACATTATTGCGACAATTACGCTTCATTAGACCTGGAAGACATGGAGCATGCCCTACACTGCAAAATAACCATAACAGAAACATGCGACTGGGAAAAGTCGTTCAGGGAGGCTTCCGATGACACCGATTGAAGCGTTAGGAGTGTTTATTAAATTATTTATAGTCGATGGCGAGTGCAGGCAATGTTACCCTGAATGTAACAGTTGCGACGAACCGCTTGTGGAATGTCCAATTGTAATCCTTCGCAAGGACCAAGAAGACAGCGAGCGGGTGAAAGAACTTGCAATGATTATCGCCAAAGACATACGGGCAGCTTATCCCAATAAACGAGCTAGGATTCGGTTCATTGATGTTGAAGACGAGCTAAGGAAACTCGAAGCCCTCTGCAAAGAAACCAAGGAGAAAACATGACAATTAACATTACAGACAAAACTATCGTAACCGATAATCCGAATTACCTAGACCAATGGGAAGTAGAATCGGCTATATCCCAGTTGAGGTCGAATAATTTCAAGTTCTGCGACCTAAGCGACTATGCGCAGAAATATTTCAACTGGCTACTAGAGAATGAGCCGGAGAGGTGTTTCTGGAAGGCAGATATTAACGGTTGGGTAAAGTGTAGTTTCCATTGCTTTCCCACCAACAATACTGGTGTCGTCCGAATCGACTGCAAGCCAGAACCTGAATTTGAGTACCTACCGATAACCATCGGTTCACATGGATTCTACGTAATTAAGTACGCAGGCTGCGAAGTTCTCCCGACGTGCTTCCTGGCTCACAAGGACTTCTTTGGATTCGTTGCACCGAACGGTGACGAGCGACTAAGGCGTTCAGAATGGCTTGAGTACGACATAGACGAAACATGGCTGGTTAAAATGAGGATTAACCAATCTTAATTCAGGATTTGTCCGTATGAGACTGCACAGCAGAGCGGATATGTTCCAACCCCTGCATGTGTTCAGTGTGCTTTCTATCACACTTCTCGCCGCTTTCTTTAATGATAATCGTTTGAGAGGAAAGGGCCTCTATAAAAGCCTTGTCTTTCCTCTCAAACGATTCGTCTATCTTATCTTCCCGTTCCTTGCGAGCATCACGTTCCATTGCGTCACGGGCGGGAAGGTACTTACATATCACGTAATAAGCGATGTAGGAAAGAACACCAACCGCGCCGACAGAGGTTATGCCTCCGACAATCGGGATTGCATCCACTGGAGTCTGCGCGAATAAACCAACTCCAAGCCCTACCGCAATCAGTGTTTTTTCCATGTTAATCACTTTTCCTGTCCTATCAGGGTGGGGGCTGAAGCCGAATTACCGGGACAGCCCTCACCAGTTTTATTAAGAGGATGTAACGGTTCTGACTGCAAACGCACCATAGCCGAAGTTAATGGCTGAAAGCCGAAGGCTTCCGAACCCTTTGTCGCCCCATGACTCGTGCCATGAGTTCGCATAATCTGCGTGTGTTCTGCTTGTAAGATGCGTTAGGATGCAACTGTGACCGCTCCAGCCGAACACCACGGGCATTCCGCGAATGAGTGCCGTGCCGATTTCGTCTACTGTCGTACAGTCGAAGAATTCACCGATACGATACTTGGAAGCCTCTTTTGCAAGTAGTTCATCGGACGGGCGTGTTCGCCATCCTTTGCTGCGAGGCCACACTTCATCAGGCAAAACACCAGTCTTCCGCAACCAATCCAGATTCGTGTCGATATTCGAGCCGCCATCTCTTCCACCGGAAGTAAAGCAGTACATGCTCCACGGGTTCAGGGGGACATACGGAAGCCCCTGAAGTGAACGGCATATCATCACGCCCTGTGTCGCCGATTCGGTAGCACACGAGCCCACGCCGTCCTGATCGAGGATTTTTGTAACATGGTCCCCGAGGTCTAAGTCGTCGTGGTCGAGGTAATCCCCCCAGTCTGATTGAGGGATTATGTCAATCCTGTCTTCGAGCCTATCGCAGCAATCACCAACCTTTGTGGCACGATAGAGACAACCTGCCTTCTTTCCTTCAGGGATAATTAATTGATTCATTTTGCACCGCCTATAAATTGAGTTGCTGCGTCGAACGTGGTAAGTGGTTCAACGGCGATAACGGAATAACCGCCGTCTTTGATTCCCGCTTTCACAATCACCGGAAGCGTTGACGTTACAATTTTCTGATTGATATTCTTGAACCATTCCGGTATCTCGTCGTCCTGGTTCAACGTATTGGGGTCTGCTATCTTCCACGCTATCGACTTCCCCTTGAGGTAATTCCGAATCTGCTGGTGGAGGATCGCTTCTGTTGGTGATCGGTCCGCTGATTCCGAAACTATCACGATTGCCATGTCCTCGGGGTTCGGTTCGGGTTCCGGCTCTGGAAAAGGGTCAGGTTCGTCGTCCTCCCCGCCGACAACGATAATCCTTTCGTCTGTCTCGATTTTCCCGTCACGTACAACGGAGACTTTCAGAAGATATTTCCCAGTCCGCCTTGCCGAGAACTCTATCATCGGCTTTTTCCCCCACGTCAGATACGGCTTGCACCGTACCTTTTCCCGAGGGTAATGCGTTACATCCGAGTTTTCCAGGTCCGCATCTGTCATGCCACCAACGGCGAAATCGACAATTTCCCCAATTGAAATAGGCTCTTCTGGCCCAATCAGTTCGATGGCGTATGCTGGAGCCAGGAGGACAAGGCTCAGGAATATGGCGTTTATGGTTGCGAACTTCATTTTAGCGGCCCTCCTTTATAGCCCAAAGCCGAACATGGCGAGTATCTTCAGAATCAACTCAATAAACGATAATATCTTATCCCAGTCGAGCGTAGGATCGGCAAACGCTTTTGGGTTGTCCTCTACGAGTTCCGACATCACCAACGCCGAGACTTCCGCCCGGTCGAGCCCTGCCAGTTCACCTGATGCCTTTAACTCTTTCAGCTTGAGCCTGATGTTCTTAAATGTAATTCCCATCGCCCGGCGCTGCTTCATGGAAATGCCGGGCTTCTCCCTCAGTTGCTTTGCCAGTTCCGCATCGGTTGTCGTGATCGCTTCTTTGCCGCCACCACCGCCCCAAGTCTCTGCCACCGCTACACCCGAGAGTCCGAATGTCGCAATCAGTGCGAATAGCAGTAGCTTTGCAGAACCGTTCGTTGAGATACCTGTCGTTGTGAACTGTCGAAGAATCGTGTTGATAATTGCAACCAACCCGACTAGAATCGGCAGTATTTGTGGGTATTCCTTAACCCATTCGAGATTGAGACATGCCGTAATAATAGCGGCAATTGTGATTAGGGCATTTACCCAAATCGTCTTGGACAGCAGGGGACTTTTCGTCTTTGCCATCGTCTTTGTCCTTTCGTAAAAATGAAATAATCGAAACTCTATTTACGTTTAGTGTATCGCCATCGCAATTCATGGTCAATATACGTTATTTCTTCTTCTTTTTCTTCCAAGCACCCCAATCCTCGCCGTATAGTTCAGCCAGAGCCTTTGACCTGATGCTCCACCCTTTGTCCGTCTTGCGCTTCCCACTCGCTATTTGCTGATCGTAGAAGTCGTTTAGGCTTTGCTGGGCGTCTTCGTGGGAAACACCCTCGGCCCGCATGGACTTCAGTATCTCCTTGTCCTTGGCGAGTTTTTCATGGGCTTTGTTGAACGCCTTGACGCTTTTAATACTACCAGCAGACGGATCGTAAGTTGCATCAAAAAAGACCTTGTTCCGCTTGTCTTGGCGTTTCTCGCTCCACTCCTTGAGTTGTTCTTCTGTCAGGAACTCGGAATAGGGCGGTTGTTCAGGGGAATCCCACGCCATGTTCTCCAAGTCTTTTTCGACTATTTCGGCTCGTTCACTTGCATTTGAAGTCGTGTATTCCGTTTTCGGCCCGTAAGTGTTCATGCCAACGCCTAGGATCGAGAGTAGCGTCATAGCAGAACCTTTTGTAAACCCCTGCGCCTTCAATGTCTCGGCTGCGTCAGTTAGCGATAATGGCGTAACGAGCGAACCAGCCAAAGAACCGACTGTTTCCTTCTGGCCGACTACGTTCGTCCAATCATCGGCAATGGTGGATATAGCACCAGGAACAGGGGCGAATTTGGTACGCACGGCCCGTGCCAATACCGTCAGCCGTGTTTCTGATGCGAACCCCTCGCCGCCCAAGTCTCTGACTTTTCCCGTAACGCTGCTCTTGGTTCGACCGCCGCCAAGGAAACCGGGAGCCATTCGGGCCGAAAGCACAATGGCTTGCGACAACCCCGCCATAAAGTCCAGTCGCGTTTCGCCTACCTTCACCTTCAGGAAGTCAGACGAACGTGCGTCCGTTTCTATGGTTGGCTTATCTTCGTCATCGTCACCCCAGAACAGTTGTGCCGCAAGTGCTATGGTTCCCAATACAGTACCGATACCCGCTGCCGAGCGACCATATTCCTTGTAAATAGCCCGTTTCACCCGCCAATTCGCCTTTACCCCACCCTTGAAAGGAAGATAGAACGGCATGGCAAGGTACTGGAACCGGGAAGCGACGTATCGTGGTGCGAAGAAGACCGTATTCAGGACAGAAGCCCACTCGTTGCCTTTCTTCCCGAAGTCAGACCGCCCAGTTGCTACGTTGACGAAGTTGGCGATAATCTTTGCTTCGTCGATAGTTACCTGACCGTTGCGGCCAAGGTTCTGTACCATCTGATCGAACAAGTCGGCTCGCATCTTGTTCAGGATCATCGTGTACAGCCTACTACTGACAGCCACACCGGGGACCAATTGTCCCCATCGACCTTGGAATACTTCCTCTTGTCGCGTAATCGCTTCATCTGTACCCGGCAAGCTCAATCCAGACCGCAGCCGGAACTCTCCGTCCGTGCCAGAAGTAAGGCTGTGCATGAGGTCGAATTCCGCTTGCTTACTATCAACGCCAGTCAGGAACTTCTCCACTTCGCTCCACTTGAAGTCCTTTGTATTAAACGCCGTACTCTTGTCGAAAGTTGATGCTATGGATGCAATCGTTCCGACTAACGCCCGTTTAGCAAGAATCGGATGGCCCATTGCTGGTAGCCCGCCCTGCCTCAGTAAAGCCGATAAGTCGAAGGAAGTCATCATGGCACGGGATAGGTGAGCCATTTCAGCAGCCTTGTCAGCCGTCCATGCAATTCCATGCAGGTTCGCCAAGTGATATTCAGCGTACTTCCGTAGTACCTTATGCCGAACATCTTCCATTTCTCGCTTTAACTTCAATTCTTCCTTTGACAGTGGGCGAGTCTCTTTCTTTGGTTTTGGTGCAAAGTCGCCTTTGTCCAGTGTTGCCTGGTGCTTTTCTATCTGCTTCTGAAGCGATTCTTCACGGCTTTTCTGGAATAGTCCTCGCTGGCTCAGTGCGTCCTCTGTCTGGCTGCGAGTTAATTCAGGCAGTTCCTCAGATAGAATCTCGTGAATTGTGTCGACGACCTGCTTCTGGTCAGTCATGCCCGACTCAATAAGCTGCTTCTGAAGGCGGCGGGTTTCCTTTGTCAAACCCTCGAAGTCTGCCATGTCCAACTCAGGAATCTCTACTCCACTTTCGTCTACAGCCTGTTTCCAAGCCTTACGGAACAACGCTTCATCGGGGTTTTTCGTGTTCTTTCGGACACTTTCCATGAATTCCCCGACCCGCACAGTACCTAGTTCGATGTAAGCCTTGGCGATTTCCACGGCTGGTGGAAGCAGGTTTACAGGGATTCCGACGTTGGCTTGGCCTCTTGCCGCCTTGCCGAACTTCGACCATGCGTCAGCAACTCGCTTTTCTGCACTCTGACGTTTCTCGGACTTTTTCCGAATGCGCGGTCGTTTGGTAGTCTTAACTACATCTTTGTGTTGCTTCTTCGACGCAAGCTCCCGTTCTAAATCCTCAGTCTTCCGCTGCTGTTTATCGAACCGATCCTGAAGGTCTTTGTATTCCTTTGCCAGTTTCGTCAGTTCGGTTGTCTGTTTGGGAGAAAGCGACTCTCCGTTATTCGCCTCTTGCCCTCGCCTTAGAATCGCTTCTATTGAAAAGTCCTTCCGCATCATCTGTCGAAGCGCAACGCCAGTGCGTCCCCACGTTTCCTTGGACGGGTGAATCACTTCCTCGAAATCAGTCATGGCCTTACGTGCGAACATGACGGCGGTACGTGCCGTAGCAATGGCAACCGGGTCTTCAGTCTTTGTGGCTTCAATAAACTCATCGACAGCGGGTTCCAGGTCGTTCGCCAACTGCCGATACCGGAACTGCAATAACATGGCGTCCTGTTGGTTTATCGGTCGTGGTTTCACAGTCAGTTCATTCACCAACCGGACAGCCGCCTTCGGGTCCTCAGCCAAAGTGGCTCGTGCCGATTCAACCCATTGTTCAACTGTTTGCGGGGTCGAGCCTTCCATTTCAGGTAATCCGACCATCTTACGAAGGTCATTGACGACATCCTTCTTAATGCTCGTCAGGTCGTCTTCGTTCGGCAGGATTACTTCCTCGGCGGTTTCCTCGGGGTGTGGTTGCTTAGAATGTTCGTTCCAGCTTACTTCAGCGGCTTCAGCAGCAGCGTCTACAGCCTTATCGGAAAGACCTGCGCCCTTTAAGTCCGTCCGGATATTCGATACGAATTCAGCCAGCGTCAAGACACCTGCTTCCACCGACTCTTTTACGAGCTTGGCTGTTAAGGCTAACAGTTCCGGGTCTACACCAGAAAAGACCTTGCCTTTGAGGTGTTTCCGTAATTCCTCCATCGTCCCACTTAACTTCTTACGGGCTTCCTCTGCCTTTTCCTTTATGGGTTTCTTTTCAGGCGCCTTTTCCTCTGTCTTCGCTTTCTTCCCGTTACGCTTGGGTTTGGGGGGAACTAAGTCAGGGTATTCGGCTAGGACTTCGGGAGGAACGGGTTTGCCGTCTGCAATGGCCTGTTCAACGGCTGCGGCATGGCCTACATGCTTCTCGCCTATCTCTTGCCTGAACGATATTAACCCGTCATCCGTTACAATGTCTTTTTCGGTCAATATGTCTTCGTAATTATCCCATAACCACTGCATGAAGTCGCTATTGTCGAATGTTTCCCCGCTGTCTACGATACTGCCGACTGCCATACCGTCTGCAAGCAGTTCAATGGCTTCTTCTGGGCTTTCTTGCTGCCTTTCTACTAAGTCCCGCAATCCTTCTGGCAATTCGCCTTCGTTATACTGTTCTAGTAGCTTCTCCTTGACTGGTTCTATTAAATCTCTTGCCAATACTATTTCATTGGGGTTGTGCCGCAACATCCATTTATTTTCACCATAATCTCGCAATTCAGAATCAACGTCTGACATTGTTTCCGTGTCTTGCCAAAATGAATACCCTAAGTCGCCGTCAGACGTTCCTGGTTTTCTTGTGTTCCGTCTGTAGATTTTGCGATCAAACTCCGCCTTCGTCATTTCATGCGGTTGTTTCTCAACCTTTTCCTCTGGCTTCGCTTTCTTACCTTTACGCTTGGGTTTTGGGGGCTTGATTATCTCTATCTGGCTTGTGTCGAACACTATTATCTGATGTAGGGTTCTATCGGAAATAATCCCGTCGTGACCCTGCTCTTTCACCCATTCAGTGAAAGCCTGTGGTCCACCTTTCTCTTGGACGAATTTTATGGGGTTTACGTCTTCAGGGAACATGTATGGATTGTCTAGCCGTACCGTCGCTTTCTTTGTCTTGCTACCATACGCCTTGGCAACATCTTCATGCGGCGAGAAGTAGAACCCAACCCCAAGCCATCCGTCGCCTGTCGAGCTACCGATACTGCTATCACTGAATTCATCGAAGTCAGCAGTTGTACCATGATACCCGACAACAGCCCTTTTACCTTCCGTGCGAATGTCATCCCATTTCGTAACCGTGGTCGTTTCCTCTGTCTTCGCTTTCTTCCCGTTACGCTTTTTCGGCACCGTGGCCTCCTGTACGGCCTCCTGCTGCGTTTCCGGGGGTTTCGGTGTCTCCTTGGGCTTGGAAACAACTGGGGCCGCCTGTGGCTGCGTGGGGGCCTGGCGGCGGTTCACTAACTCAATCCCAGCCGGGGATGTCTGAAGAATCTCGTTCGCACGGTTAATCTTCACCTTCTCGGCGTTCGTTTCCGCACTATCCATTGCTTCCTTGTGAGCTTCTGTAATCTGTTCCGGGGTGACTTTGCCTTCCAAACCAAGAGTCTGCATGGATTCGGAAACAGCGTTTAAGTGGGCATCCTGCGTCTCAATAGCGTCCTTTTTCCCTCGACGCTTTGTCCGTTTGTTAAGATTCTGTCGTTCTGCCTCGGCGTGTTCTTCGGCAAAGTCGCTCTTTTCCTCTTGAACTTCAGGTGCTACTTGTTCTGAAGTTCCTTCAACCGCTGCCGCTTCGCCCCTTTCGTCCGTGCCCTGTTCAGGTAGATTAACCGGGCCTGTTTCTCTGCCATTTCCAACGGTAGTCCCTTCCGAAACAACGCTTCCTTTATCCTCTCGTATTGTGCCGGCATCTTGTGTCTCCGTTTCGAGTTGTTGAATTTCCGCATTGCGGTTCTTTTTACGCTCCTTGCGAGTCGTGCCGTCAATTCCAAGCCTCTTACCCTCTTCTGCTGAAACGACAGGCCGGTTTTTACGATGTTCCTTCAGTTCTGCCAGACGTGCCGCCCTGTCCCTGCCCTCTTTAAGCCGAACTGCCGCTCCGGGTGCGCCGGGTATGCTGAAGGCCGTTAATTCCGAACCGAGTTGCGACAACGCATCCGGATCTAACGGGTTGACTGCAAGTTTCCCTATTGTTCCGAAGTCATCTTGAACACCTGTTAATCCATCAGCAATTTCCTTCAGGCGCTCTTCCCCCATTTCCTCAATCGGGCCTTGATAACCAGCTCGGTTAAGAACATCTGCCATTTTCCTTGCAGTGAGCGCTCCTTTTCCGCTTCCTTCCCCAAAGAACGCTTTCGCTATCGCACCTTTGAATTTCTTTAAGGCAGGAATCCTCGTGATAAATGCGCCTGCTTTTTCCGAAGCCAGTTCCGTAGCGGCATCGAGTGTCCCCAGGGCAACCGACTCAAAGGCGCTCTCGTCGTTTTCACCTATAAAAACTTCATTGTACCCTGCGTCGGTTTCCTGCGTAGCCATCGGCGGAACGAATCGACTCGCAACACGCTCACTAGCTAATTGTGGGTTCGCTGCTGTGAATCCGAGAATACCTCCGCCGATACCTGCTGCCCTTGTGGCTGTTGCTGCTACTGCCTTTCCTACCGCTTTTTCCGCTACCTCACCGAGAACCTTTGTCGCCAGTCTTTCGCCACCTATTCTCCCTGCGGTGTAAGCACCTCCTGTTGCGTAGAATTCAGCAGCATACGCTGGGAGTGAAGCAATTAGATCGCCGGTACGCTCCGTCCATGTACGGTCGCCTTCGTCTTTTCTTCGTGAGAGGTATCTAGTGATTTCATTGTAATCGTCCTGCCCGGCTTCCCCTGCTTTTATTCTCTTTGAAGCGTCCCACGCTAAATAATGATCCCGCCCCTTTTTATGACTGCCAGCGACGGGCATTTTCTCTAGCGCATATTCGCTCCATGTGAAATCGTATCCTAA
>PJEL010005214.1_pt1 | contig 10510 bp, 6 predicted proteins | sample 1853271 | NCBI WGS metagenome assembly PJEL01 (sample SAMN08108733, study PRJNA415343) | Invertebrate metagenome, whole genome shotgun sequencing project. | host: Globobulimina | place: Sweden: Gullmar Fjord | collected 2015-08 | reverse complement strand
GCTGCGTTTTTAGCCTGCTTAGTTTGTTGCAGCTGCTTATTTTTTAAGCCTTGCTCTACTATCATATCTAACAGCCCTAACACAGCGTTAAGAGGGGTGCGGATCTCATGGCTTAGATTAGCAATAAAGCGGCTTTTAGCTATTGTTGCGCGTTCTGCGTCATGCTTAGCTTTAGTCAGCGCACTTACATCTTGAATATGAATAACATAATAAGAGGGATCACGGTTTTCATCCCACACCAGCGACACACTCAGCTGCAGCCAACTTGTTAGTTTTCCTTGTGAGAGCGTTAAATGATAAACCCGTTTTTTATCATCTAATAAGTGACAAAGCGCATTTTTTATTTCTTGCCACTGCGCCTCATCAAACAGCATTTTTAGTGGCTCACCAGTTAAAATATCTTGCTGTGAAAATAACTTACGAGCCGCTTTGTTAACTTGCAATATGGTGTGCTCAAGCGAAAGTAACACCACACTGTTTGCTGCAAACTCTATTGCACTTCTAAATTTAGATTCTGACGCTTTTAACGCCGATAGAGTTTGCTGCTGCTCAGTAATGTCTCGCCCAATTCCCATAGTGCCTAATAAGTGCTGGTGCTCGTTATAAAATGGGGCAATCGTTAATTGATACGATTTGTCGGTGCTATCTATGCGTTGCTCAATGCTACTTTTGGTTTGTAAAACTTGCTTTTCTAGTAGGCTTAACTGTAAATCGTCGCTGTCTAAATCTTCAATACGCTTACCGACTAGGATGGCTTGCTCTTTGCCTACATAGGCTTCAAATGCTTTATTACAGCCTAAAAAAGAGCCATCAATATTTTTAAAGTAAATAAGATCAGGCACACTATTTAGCATAGTATTTAATAGCGCTAGGTGTCGCTCTTTTGCTTCGTAGCTGCGTTTTAGCTTTTGAGATTGCAGCTGTAACTGCTCATCGAGTTCTTTATTAGCCTCTTGGAGCGACTCAACTAACTGTGCATTTTTATCAAATACATATTTAACGCGAGAAAACCAAGGTTGCCAATTTAAAGGGATGGGATAATTAGAAAGCGCGGCTTTAGGGGCATCATTTTGTTCAAAATATTGCATTAAATGAGTCATAGGTCTAACAAAAATACGTTGGCTTAACCAAAAAAATACCGCAAACATTAAGCTTAAAAATAACGTTAAAAACGCAAACTCCAAAAGAACTTCATACCTAATTGGCGTGATCACTTTTATTTGCGGCTCATAAAAGGCGGCATGAATGGGCAGGTTCCCCATTGCTTGCATAAAAAACTGCGCATTTGTGTTATTAACTAAGTTTATTTTTTCATTGTCATGGGCTAATTCAGGCCAATAATCTTTTAAGGCTGTTGCTTCATTTAACTGCTTAACAGAGCTGGCTATCACTTGATGCGACTGGTTCATAAACACATATTCGCCTTCGCTTGGTGCCACCTTTTTAAGCCAGCTAGACATGGCCTCTAAATCGTATATTAAAATGATGTAGTCTGACGAATTAGGTTGTTTTTTACGGCCAATAGCAAAATAAGCGCTATCGCGTATTTTAACAATGGCGCTTGAGGTAAGCTGGCCAGGTATAAATGTGGGCTTAAAATTACCATTTAAAATTTTATTAAGCATAGTGCTTTGGCTTTTATTACGCCTTACCACATAGGCAAACCCCGAATCATCAACATAGGCAACAGCCGACAACGATTGCATAAGCGATAACGCGGTATTAAACGTTGGGCTTAGGGTTGTAGCTTGCTGCCATTGGATCAACGCCCGGTTAGAAAAAGCAAACTGCCCTTTACCGACTATTTCGCCTTGGCGCTCGCTAAAGTGGCGGTAGTAGTAATTGTCGTATTGATTAATACCTTCTAATAAGTTGCGATTGAACTGCTCAACACTAGGCTGCTGATACGATATAAAGGCATTGTCAAAAAAGTCATTTACCGAGCTCATTATATGGCTAACTTGAGCCGACACTTGCTCAAAATCGGCTTGACGTTTTTCTATGGCGCGCTCAACTTTTATATTATACAAGTGCAAACACAGTAAAAATGCCACAAATAAGGGAACAAATAATGCTACAAATAAAGAGCGGTAATAGTCTTTTAGAGGTAAAAATTTCAACGTTTTGCCTAAGTTTTGGCCCGATAGTCAGCCACTAGACTATCGAGCCAAATTGTTCTGCGCAAGTTATAAATTTTCTTCTGCAAAGGAGGCTAAACGGCTGCGCACTACCCCGTTTAAATTAACTGTTGCACTGCCTTCAAAGTCTTTAAAACGCTCAACAATATAAGTAAGGCCGGAGGTAACGGGGGTTAAGTAGTTACTATCTATTTGCGCTAAATTACCGCTACAAATTAGTTTTGTTCCCTCGCCACAACGGGTAATAATAGTTTTAAGCTGAGATGCCGTTAAGTTTTGGCTCTCATCCAAAATCACCCCCGAACTGATACCATACTATCATACCTAAAAGAACCTTGAATAAAAAAGTTTTTACAAATAAGATTTACCCAGAGGTGAATAAGCATGATTGCATCAACTACAACAAAATCTAAAATTATTAATAAACCTGTCAATTTTGGAAAAGGAATGTATTTTCATCTGGATAAAGCAGGAGAACCTATTCAGATTGTAGATGGCATCAGAGCTCATTCATATCGCCATAACAAAAAAGAACTAAGCTTCCCTCTGCTATATCATCCTGATCGTATTACCGAATGCCAAGAAATGAACTTGTTCTTGAGCCACCGTTTTGAAGGCCACTTCAGTCTTAAGAAAAATCAAAGGGGAAGTGAAGCTTTTAGCGACGCTTATTACGCTAGTCAACCAGGTAAGCGGTTAGACGTAAAAACTGTTCGTGGTATAGCTAAGCATTTAAAAGCGTTTCTGGACTGGCTCATTAAAGATGGTGCATCTTATTTTGAGGTTATTGCCGCACCACTTTCTAGGCAGTCAGTAGACGATGATATTTCACGGTTACCTGTTTGGCGCTATCACAAACATTTGTGCGATAGAGTAACAACTAAGGACAAAGCTAAACGCCTAAGTTTCAATACTGCACAAGAGAGAATAAGGGCTGTTAAAACATTTTACATTTGGAGTCATAAGCGCGGTTCTATAGACAGCCTTCCCTTCTCTTTGGAATACAAGCAAGTCCGCATAACGTCTAAAGCCAAAAATGGCCAGAGCGCGCTGTTTCAATTACCTACCAGCTCAACACGTTCTGGAGGGTTATGGAAATGGGTCAGTAACTTAAGTATACCTAACACAATAAAACAAAAAGAAGACTCACCTGACAAAGTACTGCAACCATATTCTTCAAAAGAACTCACACAACTATTACAGACTACTACTGCTCAAAAGCGTTCTTACAAGATATATTTACAGTGTGCACTACTGGGTGGACTTCGTTCTTTCGAAATTTCTGCAATTGATCAGAAGGATATTTTTGATCCAGACAAAGAAGAACACAAAAATCACATTCCTAAACTAACCATAGTTCGCAAAGGCCATAAGCCAGTAAGACTTACTATTGCACGATCCTTAATGAAACTTTTATACCTTCACACTTTATCATCTGAAAATATGAGGCAGCGTACTAAACATGAAACGAGTTATCGTATGAACAATGATGAACAACCACTTCCTTTGTTTATGAATAGCTCAGGAGAACGAATTAGTGAAGAAACTCCCGGAAATACCATTTCTATTATTAGAAAAGAACAAAAGAAGCGTGGATTAGAAGTACTAACGCGTACATTTCATGATTTACGTGCTACTTTCGCAACTTACATTGCAAAATATTTAATTGAAAAAAATGAGTCAGAAAGTTCAATTCGGCAAATACTAATGACCTTAATGAGTCATGAGAGTTTCAAAACTACAAAAAGATACATCGATTTTGCCAAAAGTGTCGGTGTAGATGCATATGGTGCAATGTCAGAGTGGGTACAAGATATATATGGGGATGTTGATAAATTATTAATGAGTGAGAGTACAAATGCCAGAGCTTAAATTAGACAAAAAGCGTAGGTCAAACCGTATTCCCGCTCGTTTTGTACCTTACTCTTCAACTATAGCCAAACAGTTAGACGTTTTATTTAATAGAGCATACGACAAGGAAAATAATATTAGTAAAGGTGATCATGCTGCTATTTCAATGAGTCGTTTGCGCAACTCTTGTATAACTTTGCTACACTTATTACCTTTAGCACTAGAGAGAGTAAATACGAATACAGCCTCTGCAATTACATCTGAAGGTTTCGACGCTTTATTAGATTTTGAGATTTGGCAAGAAATAGAATACTTTTGTGTCAACGAGCTTATTAATGTAAAACTGCCAGCTTATGCTACGAGGGTCGAAGAAGCCTTAGAGAACATCGTTAAGTTTCATCTTAACAATAACAAAATTAGCGCACCTTTTAGATTGACTAATGAATCAATTTCAATTGATTTAGTAAAGTTACACAAGCTTGGGTTTCATCAACTAAAAGAGATTCGAGAGTTACTTCAAAGATATTTAGACCACCTTTCATTACTGGAAGCGGGTATTAAAAACTCGTCTATTCGAGACAACATCCTTAGAACATCCTCTGCTATTATAGGTCTTTGCCAACACGATAGTCTTATTAAGACCAAACAAGCCAAACAGCCATTAGTAACAACGTTACGAGATAAGGCATTTATTTCACCACTTATAAGCAATAGCCACCTTGGCCCTTTTCTAAAATACTTACATCCAGATGTATGGGGTGCTGCAAAAATCAATTATCTTAAAACTGAAGCAGAAATTTCTAGCTACGCTCGAAGTATATCGCCAATATTTGGCGAGGAAATAGATGTTTTTTTAAAAAATCAGTTGGCAAACGCCCCTGCCCCTAAGAAGGCTAAAGTTAAAAGTGCGTCTTTATCATTTCTGAAGTGGCTACATAACGGTGGTGATATTACTCGCCCAACAGTTGTTTTACTCAGCAAATACGGTATATCTGGTCTTGCTGCCAATGACAAAAAAATATTTAAATTTCTTTATAAACTTTATCAAGACGCAAGTATTAAACGTAAGAACCAATATTTATTGATACTAAACGCCGCGTTAAGTCTTTACCATTTCATTACTGGCAAGAAAATCATCTTGTATAGTTTACTACCTTACTCATTAGTCTACTACCTAAAGGAAAGTGATACTACACAGTACCAAAGGTTAGAATGGGTCTACAATAATACCAATAAGTATTATCAAAACTTAGCCGAGTATCATGACGTCTTTACGAAGCGAATTGATGGTGAGAGCATAGGTATTATTACGCTTAAAGGCTATATTTTTGATATGGCTAGTGCTTTAAAAAATAATGTATCATCACTAACAGACAAACAAATGGAACTCATTGCACAGAATGGAGTTCACGCATTTGTAGAAAATAACTTTGAAATTTTAAAAGCTATAAGAGAAGCCATTCAATTAAAGTCAAAGCGAAATGATTTATCGATAGCTACAGCAAAGCAATACCAGAGTGCAATTGATAAATTACTAACTTTCTATGGTTTAGATACAATAATTAGCTTTCCCGTTAGCACTGAGTTAAGAGAGCAACACCAAGCTCAGCTTTCTCAAAATCAAAATAGGCTATACTCGTATCAGGATGTAGTTAAATTAGCGTACTTTATTGAAATAGGACTTTCTTCTGAAAAATTTCTTACAGTTAAAGAAAAAATTGCTCTTTATGCTGCAAAAGTCATGTTAAAGACTGGTTGGAATCTCACTCCTACGTTAGAGCTAAATACCACTGACCTACTTTTCTTAAATACCCCATTACATTCAAATAAAACACCTGCTATTCGCCTATTTAAACGCAGAGCTGATTATCAAACGCAATGGCATAAATTTGAGGTAAACGCTGAGAATATTGAAAAAGAAGGTATCTTAGCCGATGAAATCGTTGCATCAGTTTTTTTTGATATAAAGTCAGCTATTGAACTAACAGCTTCTTATCAACCTTCTGCCAGCAATTTATCAAAAAGAATTTTTGTTTACCCACAAACAAACAATCTAGGCAACAAAGAGGTCCTAGTATTATCAGCAGGTCGTTTTAAGCTAACTATAAATAAAATTTTAGCTGAGCTTGGTTGTGAAGTTATATTTAGTGTAAACAAGATTAGAAAAACAGGCCTTAACTACATTTATAGAAAAGTAGCCAAAGAATTCAAGTGGTATCAAAAAGCTAGCCAACACTCATATGCAACTTTCTTACGTCATTATCTGATGCAAGATGACAAAGATGTTGCAAACACAATAAACAGAGCAACAAAAACGATGGCTGATTATTTTGTTCGCGATGTTACGGATAACGTAATTATTTTGATGACGCCACCGGATAACGGTAAAAAAGTTCCTAATGGTGTATGTACTGATTCAAAAGAAAAATCAGTAGTAAGAGCTTTTGAGTCAAAAAACAGAAAGTTATTAAGTCAGCGGGATGCTAATGAACAAGCATGTGCAGATTTTAATGCATGCTTATGGTGCGCGTTTTATCGTTGTATTGCCGATAAAGAGCATGTTTGGAAACTGCTATCATATCGAGACTTTGTTGTCGCCGATATGGAAAGTTCCGCAGCAACATTTGATGGTGTTACAGAACAACTAGAAAACATAAAGCAACTAAAAAATCGAATTAACAGTATATTAAATGATATTGCTAAAATCGACTTTCAAGCAGTCATTGATGGAAAAGAATTATTAAAAGCTGAAGGTATTCACCCACACTGGAAAGATACAGGTTTGCTATGATCAAAGAAATCACCAAAACAACATTACTAGATCAAGCGATAGTAAAGTCACATCAAGGGCTAATCACAATAAAGCCTTTAAATCAGGTATTAGAAGATTTTAAAGTTGATGATTCAAACTGTTTTAACAACATTAAGTTGTGGGAAAATCAAGCATTATACATTGAACAAAATAGAAGCGTTCAATTTGGTGATAATACTTGGTATAGCTATGAAGAAGTGCAAAGGAATGTAACTTTTAGCGGTGAAGATGAGCTAGCATATCAACTTCGTATCTATACATTACTTAAATTAACACATGGTGACGTTGTTGGTGGTAAGCCTTTCAAAATATCTACGCTCCAGAATGATATAACTTATTTAAACTTGATCGCGAGCTTTATAAGGAAGAGAGGTTATTCCTCTTTCCATGAGTTGGAATTTAAACCTGATTTAGTTATTAGAAACTTAATTAAAGATTACCTTTACGAAGTCGCCAAGATTACTATTTACAAGCAAACTCACTCATTTACTAAATTATTTAATGTGCAACGAAGCTACAAATTATTTGGCCCCAAAGTATGCAGTGTTTTTCTTGACCTTATTGAAGACTTAAATAAACTTTATCATCCGAGCTCTATAACTTACTCGCACCCAGTCATCCCGACTAAGGTAATGAAAAGGATTTTAAAATTTACTTCTAAAGTAGTTAAAAAGTCTCAAAGAAAAATTGATCGATGGCTCGAATTAAACTCAGATTTAATTGACAGTTTAATGAATGGTACCCTTGAACCCCCTCCAGAAAATGACACATTCGAGTTAATTGAAAAACACGTCAGAAACATGGCAAACAGAGAGGAATTCATTCAACTATCTGAGAGCTTAGCTGATTTAAAGTTAGCTACATATTTAAACATCTTAGCCTATACAGGAATGCGATATAACGAAGTACTGACATGTAAGCTTGGATGTGCCAGCTACAAGGATGGTATTTATTACTTAACGGCAACAATGACCAAAACAGATAACAGTAAAGTTGAAATGGAATGGTTCTCAAACGCTGAAGCATACGAATCTATTAAATTACTTGAGAAATATGTGATTGGTATGCAAGAAAGGGCACAAGCTGTTCTATCATCTTACAGAGCCAACATTGGAAACCGACAAGCACACAACTTGGAAGAAGGATTGAAAAATAACCGTCTCTTCGGTGTTTCACCCAGCAGCTGTAGTGTTAGTTTTAGTAATTCAGGAAGATTCACAAAATTCGAGGTTAAAAATAAAGAGAACGCTGAGCTTTTTGATTTAACTCTAGATAGTGAAGACATCGCAGAGCTTGAACGCCTTGAGTCTAACTACAAAGGAGTTCGAGGTAAAAACAGAGGCATTCCTTACGAACCTGGGGATCAGCTTAGGCTGACTGCTCATATGTTTAGGCATACATTAGCCTACTTTGTTATAGCCAATAAGTTAGGTGAGCTTGATGATATTAGATATCAATTTAAACATTTATCTAGTCTGATGACATTTGTTTATACTCGAAGAGCATTTTTAGCCTCAATGAGTTTAATTAAAACTACAGAAGAGTTTAGTGAAATTTTAATTGAACGTGTTGCTGAAGAATTAATTGACCAAGCCGAGTCGCAATCATTAAAAGGTGGCGCTGGTGAACAAATTAATAAAACGTCAAAAGATCTAGTAATAGGTATTACGGATAGTCAAAGTAAACATTCCAATTTAATCAAACAAATCCACTTCAGTTCAATCGAAGAGCTAAAAAAATTCTTTGTGAAAAATATTCAAAGCATTCGCGGCTTGCCTACTGGGTATTGTACGGCAGGAGAAGCATGTAAAATAAAAGGCGCTGGCATACCTAGTGGCTGCGTTTATTGCGGCAGTAAAATTATTAGTAAACGCCACAAAATTAACTGGCAAATAATTAAAAAAGAGGCATCGCAAAAATTAGCAACATATTCAAGTCTTCCTAAAGAACAACAAGATGAATATGAGCTATTTGCCATTAACTGGAAAAACAATATAACAGCCGCTGACTATGTTTTAGATGAAGCGAAGCCAGATAAAAATGAAGGAACACAGGCATGAGCAATGCATACGACGATATTAAGCGTGCTTTTTATGAAATGAAATCTGACGGCAGTAAAATAACCAAGAATGCAGTAGCAACAAGGGCCAAAAGAAATATCGCAAATCTATCAAAAGCAGAAGAAAAATGGGTTAATTTACGAGAAGCTATTGAAATAGCTCAACTACATTGGGAAGAAAAAAACAAAGATGAATTAATAAAACAACTCAGAACTCAGATTGCTGAACTAAAAAAAAAGCTAACTAAAGAAAAGAGAAAAAATAACACAAACCCTAAAGTAAACGACGATAAACTTGAAGAGTTATTGGTATTGTTACATGAAATGTACGCAGAAATAGATAAACTAAGGCTCGTTAATGCTGACTTACAAAATCAAATTAAGCACTCCGGGCAACATAAGGAAATTAGAGTAAATAAATCTACTGGAGAAATTATAGAGTTAGTGTCTAATAAAACCATTAAAGAATAAGTATATTTATGGAGTAGCTCAAATCTAAACTAACAGCATATGCTTAAAAATAAGTAACGTCAGACCTAGTACACCGGTAGTGATTAGTAATAGCTTCAACACTTATTAGTTAAATTACTAAGAAGTGCTTTACTCATTTAAATACATCTCAGCCATATCGTCCAGTTTAGCTTTTACTTCTTTCCAGTTTGGCATTACTTGGGTTAATAAGCGCCAGAAGCGCTCGCTGTGATTGTGTTCTGCAATATGGCAAAGCTCGTGCAGTATCACGTAATCAATGCACTCTTTGGGGGCTTTAACTAGGTGTGGATTGAGCATCAAGTTACCTTTGGTAGAGCAGCTTCCCCATTGCTTTTTCATTGCCATTACACGAAAAGATGGAATGCCTGTTACCCATGTGGCTTTTGGGAGTAATTCGGCTAGTCGCTCATGAAAAATAGCTTTAGCTTTGTGTTGATACCATTTGTCAATAAGTGGCTTAATTTTAACCACCCGATCATCAATATCTATATTGGCTTCATGTTTTATCGTGACGTTTAATTTACCTCGATTGAGCTTCACATTGGGCACTTTTTCAGCATCAACAATGACCTTCAGTACATAGCGCTTTCCCAAATAAAATTGGGTTTCGCCACTTACATAACGCTTATGCAATACCGTATCTTTTTGCTTTGCAAAGTCATTAATACTTTGCCATATCCATCTTGCACGCTTGTGCATGGCATCAACAATAGCGTCTTCGCTCGCATCATGAGGCACAGTCGCAACAACACGCTGATCAGGATGAACCTTAATAATGACCTTACGTGCTACTTTTTTAGCGGTATCACTAGGCTTTGGTTTACGAATAACGTCATAGCAAATGGTGTCGTTACCATAAGTAAAAACACCATGTTCGTTGGTTGTTGCGCTGCTTTTTTCAGAATGAATAGCAGCGGCTACCGTTTTTTGTGTCACTTACATTAGCCTCTAGCTATGCCTAATCGGGTTATCTTTAACACTTCTTCAATCAGTTTTTGTGCGTTATCAAGGCCAAGCTCAGCAAACAGTATGGGTAATAATTTCATGTGAATGGCGTTTTCAATTTCCGCAGGGTTAATGGAATACTCAGCAACCGCGTCATTTACGACGGCATCAATATCAAAAGCAAGCGCTACCAATTTCTCATTATCCAGTGCC
>PJEL010005213.1_pt1 | contig 10511 bp, 5 predicted proteins | sample 1853271 | NCBI WGS metagenome assembly PJEL01 (sample SAMN08108733, study PRJNA415343) | Invertebrate metagenome, whole genome shotgun sequencing project. | host: Globobulimina | place: Sweden: Gullmar Fjord | collected 2015-08 | reverse complement strand
CTATCCGGGCTGGGCTTATTTATTTTTCTGGCCTATTTTCAAGTTAAAAAGCACAAACTGGACAAAGCATTGACTGTTTGACAGATGGACTTGGCAATATATAGTCGGGCTTGTTTCATTCGTTAAAAATAAGTAAATGTAATCAATTTATCTGAAAAATTTGGAGGTAGTAATGTATCAAAAAGGCCCTTTGGAAGGGATCAAGGTTCTCGACTTTTCCCATGTCTTATCAGGACCCTATGCGACTGTGATGTTGGGCGATATGGGCGCGGAGATTATTAAAATCGAGAAAAGAGGGTCGGGTGACTCATTGAGAAATACACCTCCGTTGAAAAACGGAGAAAGTGCCTATTTCTTTTGTAGTAATCGGAATAAGAAGGGTTTGTCACTAGACTTAAAAAAGAAGGGGGCCATGGACGTTGTTCATCGGCTGGTCAAAAGCTGTGATGTATTCGTGGAAAATTTCCGACCGGGGGTAATGGATAGACTTGGATTGGGATTTGAGGATATTAAAAAGATAAAGCCTGATATCATTTATGGATCATTGAGCGCGTTCGGAGAGATTGGCCCTTATCGTGACAAACCGGGTTTTGAGTTAATCATCCAGTCCTTGACCGGTTTGGTGAGTGTGACCACCGAGCCCGGTGGTAAACCGGCCAAAGTTCAACCGCAGGTGGTAGATCTGTGTGGCGGTATGTTTTTGGCCATGGCAATTCTAGGTGCGTTATATCATAAACAGCAAACAGGTCAGGGACAGAGAGTAACAACGTCCCTCCTGGAAGGAATGGCTGCAATGATGACCAACTTGTACCATATGCACTTTATGGGCGCTGCTGTTCCCCTTGGCATGCGCAGTCGCAATCCCATGATGTTTCCATCACAGGCGTTTAAAACGAAAGACGCATATATTTCAGTAGTGGCATCTCCGGCGCATTGGGACCGGTTCTGTACGGCTTTGGGTAAGGCGGAATGGATAGATGATCCCAACTACAGTCAAGTGGTTTACCGGGTGGAGAACTATGATAAAATGGAAGCGCTGGTCGAAGAGGTAACCATAACCAAAACCACTGCGGAATGGGTCGAAATATTTGACAACTGCCAGGTGGCTGCCGGTCGCATCAATACAGTAGAAGAATTTTTTAATGATCCCCAATTCAAAGCACTGAACATGGTTACTTCGATACCCCATTCTAAAGCCGGTCAGATAAGTGTGTTAAATCCACCTTGGCATTTCTCTGAGACACCAGGCGGTGTGAGATTGCCACCTCCTGCACTGGGTGAGCACTCAACACAGATTTTAAAAGAAAACGGCTTTTCAGAAGAGGAGATTGAAACTCTGATGAAAGAAATGATTATATAAAGCCTTCAGAAATTACTTCGTAGACGGCAAATCCAGCACACAAACCCCTCCTCCGGGTGGAAAAGAGGCGATTATTCCACCCATCTACTATATTGAGCCTATCTGATTGACGAAATGGTGATTCAAATCCAGTAACCGTCGATATCCATTTCAGAATCGGATGGGTTTTATGAAAACTTCAAAGCCCAATTTGACGAAGTGAAACTGGGTCACTAAATTGGAAGAAAAGGTTTCACATTCATTAAAATGATATCGCCATCTGGTTGCTTTCACGTTTATTTAAAATTCAGGGTTACTATGAAAGAAGTTGTCATTGTTAGTGCTGTTCGTACCGCTATAGGAAATTTTCAAGGTGGATTGAGTGGTTTTACAGCCACTGAACTGGGTGCCCTGGCGATTGAAGAAGCCATCAAAAGAGCAGGTTTACAAAAAGAGCAGGTAGATGAAGTGATTATGGGAAATGTGGTTCCCATCGGCCTGGGGCAGAATCCGGCCCGTCAGGCGATGATCAAAGCCGGACTGCCCATGGATGGTGGTGCGATCACCGTTAACAAGGTCTGTGGCTCCGGATTAAAAACGGTGATGTTGGCCGATCAGGCTATAAAATGCGGTGATGCGGACGTCATTGCTGCGGGCGGTATGGAGAGTATGTCCAATATCCCTCATTACCTTCAAGGTTCAAGAGATGGACTCCGACTGGGGAGCGGGGAGCTGGTTGATGGAATGGTGCATGATGGATTGTGGGACGTTGTGAACGATTATCATATGGGATATACGGCAGATCTGGTGGCAGAGAAGTTTTCCGTCACACGGGAGGAGATGGATGAATACTCTGTCGCGTCCAATGACAAAGCCATCGCTGCACATGAAGCAGGTAAGTTCAAAGCTGAAATTATGCCCGTCACGATAAAACCCAGAAGAGGGGACGCGTTTGTATTTGACCAGGATGAAGGCCCTCGCAAAGCCACAATGGAGAAACTGGGCTCCCTGAAATCCGCTTTCAGCAAAACGGGTCGGGTAACTGCCGGTAATGCTTCCAAAATAAGTGACGGCGCTAGTTGTGTGGTCGTCATGTCCAGGGAAAAGGCGGATGAACTTGGATTGAAGCCCCTGGCCAGAATTATCGCTCAGGGAGCCGCTGGTATCGAGCTGCCGGATGTTCTGGTTGCTCCGATTAAATCCATACCCAAAGTACTTAAAAAGGCAGGCTTGGAGCTGAACGATATTGGTTTACATGAAATAAACGAAGCGTTTGCCTCATCCACTGTGGCCATCATCAAAGAGCTGGGTATTGATCCTGCCCGGGTGAATGTGCATGGCGGTGCGGTTGCAGTAGGTCACCCTATCGGTTGTTCAGGCGCTCGAGTGTTGACAACCCTGGTGCATGCGCTTAAAGAAAAAAATGAAAAATATGGGATGGCTTCACTCTGCCTCGGTGGGGCTGAATCCGTTTCCATGATCATCGAAAACCTGACCTAAGGGTCGGCTAATATTGAATTTTCTGATTACATACTATTTGCATCCCTTTCTTTTATCCCATTGTCATCCTCGCGAAAGCGGGGATCCAGGGATTATTAGAGATACCGTTTAACACTAGATGGATTCCCGCTTTCGCGGGAATGACAAGATGTACAGCTGAATGAGGGCTGTTCATTGTGTATAATAATAAAAAATTTTATTTGTTTTTAAATCGTCCACTGGGACTCAATTGGAGAATCTCTTATGAAGGAAGTCGTCATTGTTAGCGCAGTTCGAACCGCAATAGGAACTTTTGGTGGTAGTCTAAAGGATGTTTCAGCTGTAGACCTTGGTGCCACGGCCGTTCACGAATCATTAGTCCGCGCGGGTTGTAAGCCGGTTTCAGGAGCAGACTTGTTGGCTGCAGGCCCGGATAAACTAAAAGGGAAAACCGCAGAGGTTGAAGAGAAGTTCAAAAACTGGGATGACAGCCTGAAAGAGGTTCAGGTCGACGAAGTCATCATGGGTCACGTCGTTCCAGCAGGTCTTGGACAGAATACGGCTCGTCAGGTTTGTATTCGTGCCGGTCTACCCAAAGAAACCGGTGCATTTACCATTAATAAGGTTTGCGCCTCCGGTTTAAAGGCCTTGGCACTTGGCGCACAATCGATTGCGTCGGGTGCAGCCGAAGTCATTGTTGCCGGTGGCATGGAAAGCATGAGCCAGATTCCCTATGCGTTTCCCAAGGCCCGTTGGGGAGCCAGAATGGGTAGTACTGACATGGTGGATCTGATGGTTAATGACGGTCTCTGGGAAGGTTTTTACGGCTATCATATGGGGGTAACCGCTGAGAATATCGCAGAACTCTACAATATCAGCCGTAACGATCAGGACGAACTCGCTTACAATAGTCATATGAGAGCTCTGGCTGCAATCAAAGATGGCACCTTCGCCAGTGAAATTGTCCCGGTGATGGTCCCACAACGAAAAAGTGATCCCGTCGCTTTTGCAATCGATGAACGACCAATGGAAACCTCTTTAGAAAAGATGGCCAAACTGAAGACGGCTTTCAAAAAGGACGGGACCGTCACTGCCGGGAATGCATCCGGGCTTAATGATGCTGCGGCTGCGCTATTGCTGATGTCGAGAGAGAAAGCCGAAAGTCTGGGTCTGACAATCAAGGCGGTGATTCGGGACTACGATTTTGGTGGTATTGATCCCGCGTTTATGGGGCTCGGTCCCATTCCGGCGTCTCGCAAGCTGTTGAAAAAGCTGGACCTGAGTCTGTCCGATATTGATTATTTCGAGCTGAACGAAGCCTTCGCCTCCCAGGCATTGGCATGCATCCGCGAATTGGGTGTTGATCCCGAAAAAACCAATATCTACGGTAGTGGTATCTCGCTTGGCCATCCCATCGGTTGTTCCGGCGCCAGAATCATGGTGACACTGCTGACAGCGCTGGAAAAGAATGATGCCAAACGGGGTCTTGCATCACTCTGTATTGGTGGCGGATTGGGTGCTGCCATGGTGGTTGAACGCCCTTAGGGATAGTATCCCCGCTGCTCTTCAGCGGGGATATTCCAGAGACGCCCCCTTCAAAGAAAAACCTCTTTTTGCCCAGCCCATCTTTCCTGAGTGAATCTGTTACAATCTACCAGAAAACGCATTCCCACTCCCAGCTAAAGTTTACCTTTGTATGTTCCTTCAAATCTGATATAATCGCACATAGTTGACCCCCATAACGATATCAGAGCGTGACAATTACCGTTCAAAGACCTGATAAGTAATAGAAATGAAAAAACCCTTCTTTCAAACTTCGAAATTTGCGAACCGATTGATGGTGTATCTAATCATGGTTGTCTCCTTCGGCCTGATCATCATAATGGTTATTATCTTTCAGTCGACCAAAAGCATTATTCACGATGAGGTTGTCGCTCATTTATTGTCCGTCGCTCAAGGCAGAGTGGATCAGATTGAAACCTACGTGCTTGAAAGAAAGAAAAACGTCATAACCCTGGCCAATGCCCCAAATGTGATTGAGGCCTTTGACAAATATATCACAGGATTCAATAAAGGGTTGGATTCAAAAGAATATATTGCTGTAGATACGATATACCGACAATATCTTAATTATTATAGTGCACAGTTTGGGTATCACGATCTCTTTCTGATTTCAAAACAAGGAGACATAGTATTCACTGTGGCCAGGGAAGAAGATTTTGGCGAAAATTTAAAATCTGATCTGTACAAGGATACCGAACTGGCCATTGTATTTGAAAAAACCAAAAAACAATTAGAAACATCCGTTTCCCGATTCAAATACTATCAGGCTTCGCAGGAACCTGCCGTTTTTATCGCATCACCTACTTATTATGAGGGCGAATTTATCGGCGTTATTGCATTCCAGATCAGGTCTCATGAACTCTACCAGCTGGCTAAGGATTACACCGGACTGGGGGAAACAGGTGAGGTTGTGCTGGCATCCAAACAAGGTGGGATCGTACAATTTGTGGCACCTCTCAGACACGATGTAAATGCAGCCTTTCAAAGAACGGTTTCGTTGGAATCCCATCTGGCAAGTCCCATTATCAACGCAGTTCAAGGCAAAAATGGTTTTGGGACTGCGATGGATTACAAAGGCACAGAGATCATAGCCGTCTGGCGTTATATACCGGTATTAAAATGGGGTTTGGTTGCAAAAATAAATACGTCCGAGGCCTATGACTCACTGGAAAAGCTGAAATTGATAACCATTATCATCAGTGTGATCACCCTGATTGGAATTGTCTTTGTGGCGATGTTTTTCTCAAGAACCATTTCAGCACCGATTTTAAAACTCATTCAGGTAACTAAGGAAGTTGCTGGTGGGAATCTAAATGTATCTGTTGATAGTGATAGGCAGGATGAAATTGGAGAACTGTCCAGAGCGTTTGATATAATGGTAAATGATCTGGAGATTAATCAGCAAAAGCTAAAAGAACAGACCCGGGAAATTGAGAAAGAGAATCATTTCAAAACCGGTCAAACTGGTTTAGCCGATGTTTTGCGAGGAGAACAAACGGTAGAAACATTAGCACAGCGAGTGATGGAATACATTGCCGATTTTCTGAAATTCCAGGTGGGGGAGCTCTATCTGCTGGACTCTGGCGTTCTTAAACGGGTAGCTGACTATGCTTCCAAATCACCAGCCAATCACTCAGTGCACTATCAAATTGGAGAGGGTCTGGTGGGTCAGGTCGCATCCGAAAAGAGATTGATTCTTTTCTCAGAGCTTCCTGAAGGGCACATTACGATGAAAATCAATACCGGTTTGGGAGAATTCAAACCTGAATCAGTTCTGGGGTTGCCACTCCTGTTTGATTTTGAACTGATCGGAGTTTTTGTTTTGGGAAGCCCTGGTGAATTCACAGAGGATGAGATCGTATTCTTAGAGAAGGCCAGCGAAAGTATTGCAATTGCCCTTTATTCTGCACAATCTCGTCAGCAGATGCAGCAACTGCTTGAAAAATCAAAACGACAATAGAACGTTATGTGTCAGTTGTTTCCAATAAAAAGGATGTTATGAGATTTCGAACAAAACTGTTTTCAGGATTTGGATCCATTCTGGGGCTGATGGTTACTATTGCTGTCATAGTGTATTTCACGATTGCGTCACTGATTGAGACATCGAATTGGGTCGAGCATACTCACAAGACGATCGGAAATGGGAAGTCACTGGAAAAACTGCTGGTGGATATGGAGACAGGTGCCCGTGGATTCTTGATTTCAGGAACTGAAGAGTATCTGGAACCCTACAACAAAGGAAGAGTGGCTTTTGAAAAACTCATCATGGAAACCAAACAGTTGGTAGATGATAATCCTGCTCAGATGGCGCGATTGGAACAGATACACAAGCTGGAGGCCGATTGGCTCAAAAACGTCGTGATATTTGAAATCGAGGCGCGCAGGGAAATGAGTAAAAGTCGGGTCACTATCAAAAATGTCTTTGCTTTGATAAAAGCCGTAAAAGGGAAGTCGGCGATGGATGACCTGAGGGAAAGACTCGAAGTGTTTATCGAAGTAGAAACCCGGTTGCTGATTCAGAGAGAGATAGACGCGATAAATTTGGCCACTATGGCCAGTAAGGCAGCGATTTTTGGAACAGTGCTGGCACTTTTAATTGCTGGTTTGATTGCTTTTCTGATCGTGCGATCACTTTTATTGCAGATAGGCGGCGAACCGTCGGAAATTGAAGGCATTGCTGGAAAAATAGCCAAGGGTGATCTCAAATTGGGATCTCGGAATAAAAAGCAGTCAACAGGAATTTTTGCTTCGCTGCAGGTAATGGTTGAGTCACTGAATCAGGTCGTGATTCAGGCGAACCAGATTGCTCAGGGAGACTATTCTGCGGAAATTGCGCCACGATCAGAGGAAGATACATTGGGTCAAGCGCTTTTTCAAATGACAAAGACATTAAGAGAGCTCACTGCAGCAAATCGGCAGCAGGATTGGGTTAAAACCGGGCAATCCAATTTAAATAACGAAATGCTGGGAGAACAGAAAATCGACGTTTTAACTCAAGGTGTCATCAATTTTCTGGCTGATTACATGAACGCTCAAGTTGGAGCGTTTTATCTGCTGAAGTCGGACAAACTGGTTCTAACCAGTAGTTACGCTTATCAAAAGCGCAACAATAATTTTAACGAGTTGGAGATTGGTGAGGGGCTGGTGGGACAAGCCGCACGGGAAAAGAAATCGATTATTTTCTCCTCCATACCCGACGATCATGTCCAGATGATGGTAGATTCCGGCTTGGGCGAGTCCAGAGCCAACCATGTTCTGGCAGTGCCCTTGGTTTATAATGAGAACCTGTTTGGTGTAATTGCCTTGGGAACAGCCAGTGAATTTACAGATCTTCAATTGGCGTTTCTGGATCAGGTGGCTGAAAATATAAGCGTCGGTCTCAACTCAGCTCAGTCTCGATCCCGAATGGAAGAGCTCCTGGATACGGCCACACAGCAGGCGAAGGAATTACAAACTCAACAGGAAGAGCTGAGAGTGTCCAATGAAGAACTGGAAACACAAACGAAAGCCTTAGTAAAATCTGAACATAGTTTGCGTTCCCAACAGGAAGAACTGAGGGTGACGAATGAGGAGTTGGAAGCTCAAGCAAGAACGCTGGAGACCCAGCAAGAAGAATTGAGGGTGACCAACGAAGAACTGGAAACACAAACAAAAGCGTTGGAAGAACAGCGCACAGCGGTGCAACTGAAAAATCAGGAACTGGAGCGCGCCAAATATATAGTGGAAGAGAAAGCCAGAGCTTTGGAATTGACCAGTAAATACAAATCTGAATTCCTGGCCAATATGTCCCATGAACTAAGAACCCCGCTCAACAGCCTGCTAATCCTTGCGGAACTTTTAAAAGAGAACAAACAGGGAAATCTGACTGAAAAAGAGGTAACTTTTGCCGAAACCATTCATAACAGCGGAAACGAACTGCTTAAGTTGATCAATGAGGTGCTGGATCTGGCCAAAATTGAAGCTGGCAAGATGGACCTTCACCTGGAGGATGTTTCTCTCAGTGAGTTGAGTGATTATGTAAAATATAATTTTCAACACCAGGTTGAAGAGAAAGGGTTAACCCTGAATATTGAGACAAAAGACCAGGCGCCGGAGCTGATTCATACTGACTTCCAGAAAGTACAGCAAATTATTAAAAATCTGCTCTCGAACGCAATTAAATTCACAGAGCAGGGTACTGTCACCTTTCTCATGGATCGACCCGCTGAAGATGTGGATTTTTCAGATACAGCTATCGACCCGAAAGATGCAATTGTCATAACGGTATCAGATACAGGCATCGGTATTCCGAAAGACAAGCAGAATTTAATATTTGAAGCCTTTCAACAGGCTGATGGTAGTACGAGCCGTAGATACGGTGGTACCGGTCTGGGGCTGTCTATCTCAAGGGAACTGGTCAAACCCCTGGGCGGGAAACTAGACCTGAAAAGCATCAAAGGGAAAGGCTGCGAATTTTCTCTGTATCTGCCATTGAAACATGCGTTAAGCACATTGCCCAAGGATGAACCCCATGTACCGGTAGCGGATAATGAACCTCCCAGAAAACCGGAATTACCACCGGCTCCCCAGCCTCCCTCAAATGTAAAAGCGGCCCCTCAGGGCTCAGTGCCCCGACACCCTCTGATTAAAGATGATCGGGAAAGTCTCACTTCCGGGAAACGCTCTACGGATGATCGTGTTCTGCTTATTATTGAGGACGATCCCAAGTTTGCACGAATCGTTTTGGATCTTGCACGAGAGAGAGGATTCAAAGGATTGGTGGCGGCTGATGGAGAAATCGGACTGCAAATGGCTCAGGAGTATGGTCCGATGGCAATAATTCTGGATATTGGTTTACCCGGAATGGATGGTTGGATGGTGATGGATGAACTCAAGACGTCTCCCGAAACCCGCCATATTCCGGTGCATTTCATTTCTGCCATGGACAAAGATATTCGGGCTATGAAAATGGGCGCAATCGGATTTTTGACGAAACCGATTAGCCAAAAAGATCTGGAGGACGCATTTAAAAAAATCGAAACTACCATTGCAAAAACAGTAAAACACCTGTTGATTGTAGAAGATGATCAAACATTGAGAGAGACAATGGTAGCGCTGATCTCGGATATGGAAGCGGAGATATCGGCTGTTGCTACAGGTGAGGAGGCTTTTCAGTTGCTGACGTCTCAAGTTTGCGACTGCCTGGTGATGGATCTGGGACTGGAGGGGATGTCCGGCTTTGAACTGCTGGAAAAAATCAAGAACCATGAAGCCCTGGCCGCGCTTCCTGTAATTGTCTACACCGGTAAAGAGCTTTCCAGAGAAGAAGAGCGGCAATTAAAGGAATATGCCAGCAGTATTATCGTAAAAGGTGCAGGGTCGATAGAGCGCTTGCTGGGTGAGATGACGCTGTTTTTGCATCAGGTTGAAACAGACCTGCCTGCAGAGCAACAGCGAATGCTCCAAAAGGTTTATGACAAGGACCAGATTCTCAAAGACAAGACCATCCTCCTGGTTGATGATGATGCCCGCAGTTCCTTTGCTCTTTCAAATCGACTTGAGGAGAGCAGTCTCAAAGTCCTGCGTGCCTTTGACGGGAAAGATGCCTTGCAGGCTCTGAGTGACCATCCGGGTGTAGATCTGATCCTGATGGATATCATGATGCCGGAAATGGATGGGTATCAAACGATGCGGGAAATCCGAAAACAGGATCGATTTCGCAAGCTTCCGATTATTGCATTGACTGCAAAAGCAATGAAAGAGGATAAAGAAAAATGTCTGGAGGCTGGTGCCAATGATTATCTGTCAAAACCGGTAGATACATCCAAGTTAATCTCTTTACTCAGAGTGTGGTTGTTTTCATAAAAAAAACAGAACCAGGAATTACTACTTAGAAAATGGTGATAAATACTGAAAATCGAACCATCGAAATAGACCTGCTTCTGGAGGCGCTCTGGCGGAAGTATGGCTATGATTTTAGAGACTATTCCAGAGCTTCTATTGAACGGAGAGTGCTGCACCGGCAAACACTTTCTGAATATGACAGCATCCTTGAAATGACCCATCATCTCATTGAGGATCGATCAGCCTTTGAGACATTTCTGGAGGATCTTTCCATCAATGTCACCGAAATGTTTCGAGATCCCTTTTT
>PJEL010005211.1_pt1 | contig 10512 bp, 4 predicted proteins | sample 1853271 | NCBI WGS metagenome assembly PJEL01 (sample SAMN08108733, study PRJNA415343) | Invertebrate metagenome, whole genome shotgun sequencing project. | host: Globobulimina | place: Sweden: Gullmar Fjord | collected 2015-08 | reverse complement strand
GGTTTGGGATTGACTTTATATACTTACTCTTTGCTGAGTAACTTAGTATTTAAACCGCTATTACTGAATAAAGACAGCGCGGTTATTTCCATTGAAGCACAATTTGATCCGAGTCACTTGTCTCGCAGAGGCGTAGATGCCTATGACTTTTTAACCATAAGAAACGAACTTGACTCCATTGCCGAGTTTGGTATTTATGACAATGGCACTGCGTTGATAGGAAAGCCACAAAATAACGCTGCAACTCGTAAGTATAATGCGGTGTTCATTGAATGGAATGTTTTCGAATTTTCCGGAGTAAAACCTATCATGGGTCGTGGCCTTATCGCCGAAGATCATTTTGAAGGTGCAGAGCCAGTTATTGTGCTTGGCTATGATGTTTGGCAACAATATTTTTTAGCAGATAAAGATATTATTGATAGCAGCATATTAGTTGATGCTGTTGTTACTCGTGTTGTGGGTGTGATGCCAGCAGGCTTTGCCTTCCCAATGACAGCACAAACTTGGCTGCCTATTGAGCAAAAGTGGTTATCACCAACTGACAGAACACGTAGCTGGCTGTTTTCTTATGCACGCTTGAAAAAGGACGTGTCTTTCGAGGTATTCTCACAAGAGTTAGCCTTACTTAATAAAAAAGCTGTTCAAAGTTTGCCTGACAATATGCGCTGGCGACTTGATGATTTTGAAGGCTATTTAAGAGCAGTTCCTTATAAAAAAGCGAGCATTACGCAATTTTATTCAATCTTTATTACCATGGCTGTAGTGGTCTTTTTAATATTATTACTTTCTTGTATTAATGTTGGCAACTTATTATTAGCTCGTGTTAATGAACGTTTCAAAGAGGTCGCCATTCGTGTGGCTTTAGGTGTACCGCGTAAACGTTTAATCTTACAAATGTTGCTTGAGAGTATCTTTATTTGCACTGTAGGTGGCTTCTTAGCGGTTTTATTTGCTGGCTGGGGATTAGAGTTAAGCAATACTGTCTTTGAACAAATGTATATGGTTAATCAGGCTAAGCCTTTTTGGTGGCAGGTGAGTTTGGATACTGATGCTATTGTTTTATTGGTTGTTGCTGTTTTACTTATGATTGCTATTACTGGATTTATCCCTGCATGGCGAGCAATGTCAGGCGATTTTAATGCAGTACTTAGAGATGGCACTCGTGGCGCACAAGGCAAAAAAGCCGCCAGAGCAAGCCAAGCTTTAGTCATCAGTGAAATCTTATTATCTTGCGTTGTTTTGGTTATTGCGACAATTTTATTATCCACCAGCTATTCTGCTGGGCAAGCAGATTATGGCGTTGATACCAATAAGCGAATTACTGCAACAGTTGAGTTACCTAGTGAAGACTATCCAATTCGAAGAGATACTGACTTTGAGTTAAGCGATACACTGAAACGTACCGCATTTTATTATGATCTTAAAGATACTTTAATGAAGATGCCTAATATTGAAGGCGTTACATTTATGAGTGAATTACCGGGTAGAGGTGAAGGCTCAAGTTATTTTGAAATTGAAGGTCGAGTTGCTGCTGTTTATAACGAAAATCCTTATTCGAATAATGAAGTTGCGTCTCGTGATGCATGGAAAGCTTTAGGTATGCGGGTGATACAAGGGCGAGACTTTAATCGTGATGATATTAGTGAGGAGATTGATACCATTATTATTAATGAATCGATCGCCAAAGATTTTTTCCCTGATGGTGATGCGATAGGGCAGCGAGTACGCCGAGCACATAGAAATCCTGATCCAGATAGAGAGGGCGGCTGGCAAACAATTATTGGTGTTGTCTCTGATACTTTTCATGGCTCAGCGATGCGCACCTCTAGTGAACAGTACAGCTCTTACTTTATGTTGGATGCTGTAGGCTTTACTCAGATAAACGTAGCCATTCACTATAATGGCTCGCAAGCGCTTGCACAAAAAGCACTTCAGCAAGCTATTAATGAAGTTAATAACAATGCTACTGCTTATAATGTGCAAAGTTATGATGACTTGATTTCACAACCAATGATCTTAGTGTCGGCTATTTCAAAAGTATTCTTGTTATGTGGTGTCATTGCGGTGTTTTTAGCAGCAAGTGGCATTTATGCGGTCGCTGCTAATAGCATTAGTCAGCGCACACAAGAAATTGGTGTTCGCAGAGCCTTGGGAGCCAGTGATAATAAAATTATGACCCTGTTTATGAAAAAAGCATTATGGCAATTGATTATAGGTTTAAGTATCGGCATTACTTTGTCATTATGGGTGGTAGATCGCATGACAGATACCATGGTTATCAATCAAACGAGCTATGTTATTGGTTTACTGGGTATACCATTGTTGATTGTTTTCATTGTGGCCATTGCGACTTATGTGCCAACACGAAAAGTGGTGTTGATGGAGCCAAGTGACGCTTTGCACCATGATTAAACAGGCTGAATAAATGCACTGTTAGCCCAAACGCAGACAATATTTTGAGTAAAACCATAAGGTCTTGCCTTAAAGTGTTGTCTGTAAATTACTTACCCTTTGTACTGAAATGGAAAACATGACAACAGCTACTTCTTCAAGCCTACCGGAAACCTCCCATTCAGCGGCACCTTCAATTTTGGTTGCCGATGATGATCCACGGATTTTAACAACGTTGAAATTATTGTTAAAATCAGAAAATTATCAGGTGGTTGCGGTAAGTTCACCCGCTGAGTTGCTCACTGTATTAGCAAGGCGCAGTTTTTCAGTGGCGTTAATTGATTTAAATTACCAAGCTGACACTACTTCGGGCAAAGAAGGTTTAGCGCTTATTACCCAGATGAAAGTACTCGATGAACATATGCCAGTGGTAGTTATGACAGGTTATAGTAGTGTAGACCTTGCGGTAAATGTGATGAAGGAAGGAGCTGCTGATTTCATTCAAAAGCCTTGGAGTAATGAACGACTCCTAAGTATTTTACATGCACAAGTTCAGCTACAACAAAGTGCTAAAAAATCTCAGAAGCTTGCGCAAGAAAATGCTCTGCTCAAGGCCAGCAATGCTCAAAATAGCGAAAATATTGTTGCAGAATCCTCTATTATGCAGCGATTGTTAGCACAATTAGCTAAGTTAGCGAAAAGTGATATGAATATTTTATTTACTGGTGAAAATGGTACCGGTAAAAGTATGTTTGCTGGTTACTTACACCAATGCTCGCAGCGTCATCAACAGAGTTTAATCTCCGTAAATATGGGCGCGATAACCGATAACCTCTTTGAAAGTGAAATGTTTGGTCACGTTAAGGGAGCTTTCACCGATGCCAAAGAAACTCGAATAGGCCGTTTTGAGTTAGCAGAAGGTGGTACTATATTTCTTGATGAAATTGCCAATATCCCCTTATCTCAGCAGGCTAAGTTACTCCGGGTTTTAGAAGAAAAACAATTTGAAAAAGTAGGCAGTGCCAAAACTCAGCAAGTTGATGTGCGTTTAGTTTCAGCCACTAATGCTTCATTAGACGCGTTGATAACAGCAGGTAAATTCCGACAAGACTTGCTTTACCGTATCAATACCATTGAAATTAACATTCCGCCTTTGCGCGAACGTGTAGCTGATATATTGCCATTAGCGCAGTATTTCTTAAGACTATTTGCCAGTAAATATGCTCTAGAAACGCCTTTGATTAGTGAAGAGGCCTGCGCCGCCTTAAAGAGTTATCAGTGGCCGGGTAATATTAGAGAACTCAGTCATATGATGGAGCGGGCTATTTTTTTGAGTCAGGAGCAATTAATTTCGCCTATTGATCTTGGCCTTTCATCAGAAGTGGCAGCGGATGATCCTAACCTTGTAGGTAATGGTATCGATAGTAATGCAGATACGTTAGCAGTGATAGAGAAACAAATCATAATCGATAGATTAGCTCGCTTTGAGCATAATGCTCATGAAACCGCTGAATCTTTAGGGCTAAGTCGAAGTTCTTATTATCGCCGTTTAGAAAAATATAAATTGTAATTCCTAACGCTATCCACCCAAGTAAAGGGCGCTAATGAGTCAGCAAACTAAAATACCAAACAAAGCATCTTTTGAAAATCAGCTGCTACGCATTGCTCTATTTATTGGGCTGCTGCCTACCGCTTTTTTATCTTACGCCTTATTTAGCCACGAATTATCAATATTCTTGAAAATAATGCTGATGTTTTTACTCTTGGTAAGCATCTTTTATGGTGCTTTTTTAATTCGCCAAAAAGTAGTTTCTCAGTTAAGAACGTCAACCAATTTAATTACTGCAATGCAAGGAGGAGATCACTCTATTAGAGCTAGCCATTTTGAGGGGAGCGGAGCATTAAAAGAATTCAATGTTGTCTTTAATGATTTATCTTCAGCATTAGCAGAGCAAGAGTTAGTGAGTAAAGAGCAACAGGTATTGTTAAATATCGTCATTAAACAAATAGATGTTGCTATTGTTGCGGTTAATAAAAGTAGTCATATCATTTTAATGAACCCTGCGGCAGAGAAATTATTTTCTTGCCGATTTGATGAGGTTGAAGGCTGGCCTATCAATACCTTAGGCTTAGAGGATGTATTAACACAGAAAAGCCGTCAGGTTACTGAATTTGAAGTGAAAGCTCATAAGAAAAAAGTCTTTATTCATACTGATGAATACCTAGAACAAGGTGAGCGAAAAAAGCTCATTTTTATTACGGATATACAAAAATTATTACATGAAGAAGAGCGCCAAGCTTGGCAAAAGCTATTACGAGTACTGAGTCATGAAATTAATAACTCTTTAACACCGATAGCGTCATTAAGTGATACCTTGATTCGTTTGATCGGCAGCCAAAAACCAGCAGTAAGTGTTATCCCGACTGAAAATAATGATGAACTCTTTGACGATCTAGAAGAGGGGTTGGCTGTTATTTCTGAGCGTGCGCAATCATTAAATGAATTTTTATTACGCTATCAGGAGTTTAGTTGTTTGCCTAAACCCGATAAGAGCCTTTTTGATATTGCTACGTTATTAAAGTCGATGTTATTACTTTTTGATAATTACACTATTTCCCTGACTGGGCAGTCGTTAATTATTTATGCAGATGAAAAGCAACTTCAGCAGGTGTTTGTTAACTTAATAAAAAATGCTCAACAGGCGATGTTAGCTAACAATAAAGGAATTATTGAAATTGATTGGCAGCAACAAAACAATACAGTAGAAATCAATATTTGTGACCAAGGTACAGGTATTAATAATAGTGATAATATTTTTGTGCCTTTTTATACCACCAAGACCGATGGCTGTGGCATTGGTCTAGTGTTTAGTCGTCAAATATTGGTTAATCATGCTGGCAACTTAACCTTAACTAACCGAGATGATTGCCAGGGTGCTGTCGCCCGTATTATTTTACCTATGCATGGCAACATTTAATGTGGCTAATCAGAATAAGCACCTTACAAGGCAGTTCTTTCTAATATATTGAATCTATGAGATATTAAATTCTATCAATAGCTGGTTATTATGTAATTATCATTAAAAACTAACACCAATGACCATCAAATCAATTTTAAATTTTCAGCTCATAATGGAAAAATTCATGCTTAAAAATACTATTCACTTATTTTTGCTAATCATTCTACTTACAGCGCAATGTGGCTTAGCTGCCAGTTTACCTATTGGCGAAAGGGTAAAATTCAATTCAACTTATTTAAAAGAAGAGCGTGAAATTCAAGTTTTATTGCCAGAGAGTTATCAAAGCAATAAACAAGCGAATTATCCCGTTATTTACCTTTTAGATGGTGATTATATCTTTCATGGCGTGTCAGGAATGTTGGACTTTTTAGCAAACAAAGCTCAATTAATTCCGGATGTTATTCTTGTTGGCATTGCTGATAAAGGCACGGATAGATATCGCCAATATATGACACCTGCAGGACTCACCGCCCCTTTTAAGAAAGAGGATGCTGGTAAGGCAGAAATATTTTTAAAATTTTTAGAAAAAGAACTTAAACCCTATATTAATAGTAATTACAGAGCCGCTAACAATTCAATACTGGTTGGGCATTCTATGGGCGGGTTATTTGTGTTGAACGCCTTGTTAGAATCGCCTAATGCTTTTGAACATTTTGTCTCCATGAGCCCTTCAGTTTGGTTAAATGATCATGAAATCATGTCAAAAGCAAAAGACTTTATTGGTAAGAGTAAGCATAAAGCAACGTCATTATATTTATCTTTAGGTGATGAAGAGAGGCAAGGGGTATATGGTGTATTACAATTATTAGATGAAAGCCAGCCTAAAAATATTGATTGGCAGTTTTCACATTACCCTAACGAAAACCATAATTCTGTCAACTTAGTTGCGCTACGTGCTGATTTAAAAAATATATTCAAAGCATGGCATATTCCCAATAAAAAATTAGAGAGCTCAATGACGCCTGAGCAAATTCTTGCGCATTACCAAAAAGCCTTATCATCGTTAGCTATAAATCAACCCATACCAACACCAAGTGTCAAGTCAGCTATTCGCTATTTTTATCGACAAGAAAGGCTCGCTGATATTCCTGCGTTTATGGTAAAAATGAAAAAAATGTTACCCTTGTCAGAGCAAGCTTTTATCATGATGTTGGCTAGTTATACTGGGCATTTTGATTCGCCCGAATCAGCATTAACTATTTTGTTAGATGCTGAAAGCCGTTTTGATCATTCGGTTGAGTATATAAAAAGCATGGCAGGTATTTATATGCAGTTAAATAATACTGAAATGGCAAAAAGTTATTATATCAAGGCGCAAAAATTGGCTAAGTTATATAAGGCCAATCAATGGCAAATAAACATTATCGAGGCTAAGTTATTAGAACTAGGTAACTAAATTACAAACGTTAATAAAAAGTCAGTTTGGATATAGCGACTGGAACTGTAATCCAAGCTGACTTATTGCTGACACCTGAGCGAGTTATCGTGCGCGCTAGGAGTCATAAGAAAGACTGGGTACTACATTCAGGTTAATTAACCTGAACTCGGTTTAAGAGATCTTTAACAGTTTGAAATATGGACTAAAATTACTTTATTGAAGCTCTAGCTTGATAGTTTTTATTAATTCAAGGCAAATTTCGCGTCAATAGCTAGCCTATTGCAAGTAAATTTAACGATGAAGTAAGGAAAAGTAGCTGTTAGAGAAACATTTGTTAAGCCGAGCTCAGGTTAAATAATAAGCTATATTCATTTCCCAATAATTCTGCTAGAATCCGCGCCCAAGAAAACTTGATCTAGATCAAGTTTTCTATTCACTTTTACAAAATCAATCTACAGCACTGGATTTACGTTCCAGTTAGTTCAATGGAGAAATCATGAGTTCATCAATAAAGCAGTTATCAACCCCAACAAATAATGCCATTACCATTTGTGCCTTATATAAATTTGTACGTTTAGACGCTTTTGAAGCACTACGCGAACCACTTGCCAATAAAATGGTCAGTGTTGATGTTAAAGGTACCTTATTATTAGCAGCAGAGGGTATTAACGGGACTATTGCCGGACCTCAAACTGGTATTGAAGCTGTATTAACATTTCTTGCTGAACAACAGGGCTTAGACAACATTGTTCACAAAGAATCTTATACCGAAGAAAACCCATTTCATCGTACTAAAGTGAAATTGAAAAAAGAAATCGTTACTATGGGTATTGAAGGTATAGACCCTAACCAAGTGGTTGGCACTTATGTGAAACCTAAAGATTGGAATGCGTTAATTTCTGATCCTGATGTGATAACCATTGATACCCGTAACGATTATGAAATTGAAATTGGTACTTTTAAAAATGCCATTAATCCAAATACTGAAACGTTTCGTGAATTTCCAGAATACGTGGAAAAGAATCTAGACAAAAATAAGCACAAGAAAGTTGCCATGTATTGTACCGGTGGTATTCGTTGTGAAAAATCTACCGCTTATCTAAAAGAGCAGGGCTTTGAAGAGGTTTATCACCTTGAAGGCGGCATTCTTAAATATCTGGAAGAAGTACCAAGCACTGAAACTATGTGGGAAGGTGAATGTTTTGTTTTTGACGGTCGCGTCGCGGTTAATCATGAATTAGAGCAAGGACAATATGACCAATGTTTTGCTTGTCGTTTTCCGTTAACTGAAGTGGAAAAAGAAAGTGAACATTATGTTAAAGGCGTAAGCTGTCATCGCTGCCATGATAAAGTGACCGACGAGCAACGTAACCGTTATGCTGAACGTCAGCGCCAAATATCACTAGCTGCACAACGTGGTGAATCTCACATTGGTGGTGATATTCAAAGCGTCATTGAAGAGCGTCGCCAAGAAAAAGCAGATAAAAAGGCTAAACAAGCAGCTAAATAACAGTAAAGTTTGTTCTGAATAAGCTTTGATGAATATAAAAAAACGCCAGTTTGACTATCAAACTGGCGTTTTTAGTTTACAAGCTTTAACGTTTATACGGCTTTCATCATATTGCTTATAGCATGTAGATTGTATATTCTTGCTGCACTTAAATTTTGGTCATTTCATATGAGAATCATGATGAAAAAACTATTTACCCTAGCAGCAATATCTCTTACTGCATCAGTATCGCTATCAATAGCGGGAAACGCTAATGCAAAAGCTAATAGCGAAGTGTTTACCGTAGAAAAGCTTAACCAATTAAACCAAGTGCACAATGTAAGTGTTTCTCCAAAAGGAGATTCAATTATTTACGGTTTGAAAAAAGCGGCAAGCGACAATCATCTTTACCAACAAGATATTAAAACAGGTAAAGTGAGCCAGTTTACCCAGCATAAAAAATCAGAAAGTAATGTTGTGTGGGCTGATGACGGTCAATCAATTTACTTCACCTCTTCAAGAAGTGGTAGCTCACAAATCTGGCAAAAAATGCTTGCTGGTGGCGAAGCCAAGCAAATCTCAGATTTTCCTCTCGATGTAAATGGTTTTAAAGTGTCAAAAGATGCTCAATTATTTGCCCTTTCTTTTACTGTTAAGCCGGGCTGTGAAAGTTTAGCTTGTACTGTTGCTGCTAAAAAAGTGGATGAAGCAAAGAAATATAACATTCGTGCCTATGACCAACTGATGGTTCGTCATTGGGATGTTTGGGCTACTGAATATAAAGAGCACCTTTTTGTCGCTAATGTAAACAAAGAAGGAAAGCTTACTCATGCACAAGACATTATGCCTAATTGGCAAAGTGATTTTGCTGGCATTAGCCAAGTAACAATTCACCCTGAAGGGACTTCGTTAGCCTTTTCTGCAAAAGACTCTTCAAGTAAAGATGCAGCAAAAGATCATGCTTGGACCACTAACTTTGATATTTTTGAAGTAGCACTTTCTGCAGGGCAATCTGCTTTTAATTTAAAAAACATTACTGAAAAAAATACTGCATGGGACGCTAGCCCGGTTTATTCATCAAACGGTCGCTTTCTTGCTTATAAAGCAATGAAAACACCTGGTTATGAAGCTGATAAATTTACCCTACAGTTACGTGATAGTAGAACAGGTAAAACGCGTGCGGTAGCGCAAGATTGGGATCGTTCAATCAGCAGCTTAGCTTTTGCACCAGATAACAAATCTCTATATGTGGTTGCTCAAGATGTTGGCCAAAAGAGTATTTTCTCTATCACGCCTGAGTTTGATGAAGTACGTAAAATTTATAGTGTTGGTAGTAATGGCGATGTAACTAGCCATGGCAGTAAACTCTACTTTACTCGTCACACATTAAACTCACCAAAAGATGTATTTACTATTGATAATAACGGTGATGGCTTTAAACAACTTACCAACATCAATAAAGACAAGCTCGCTAAGGTTAAATTTGCTGACTACAAGCAATTTAACTTTAAAGGCTGGAATGACGAAACCGTACATGGTTACTGGTTAAAGCCTGCTAATTATCAAGAAGGTAAACAATATCCTATTGCCTTTTTAGTTCATGGTGGTCCACAAGGAAGCTTTGGTAACATGTTCCATTACCGTTGGAATGCTCAACTTTGGGCAGCACAAGGTTACGGTGTTGTTATGGTTGATTTCCATGGTTCTACTGGTTACGGACAAGAGTTTACCCACTCAATCAGTCGTGATTGGGGTGGCAAGCCACTTGAAGATTTACAAAAAGGTTTAGAATTCATTGTTAAAGACCAACCTTGGTTAGATAGAGATAATGCCTGTGCATTAGGTGCTTCTTACGGTGGTTATATGATGAACTGGATTGCGGGTAACTGGCCAACTGGTTTCAAATGTTTAATAAACCATGCTGGCTTATATGATATGCCAAGCTTCTATCAATCTACTGAAGAATTATGGTTCCCTGAATATGATATGGGCGGTCCTTCTTGGGGCAAAGAGAGTGGCAGTGCTAAAGGAAAAATTAGCATTGATTACTCGAAATTTAATCCCGCTGCTTATGTGAATAACTGGCAAACACCTATGCTAGTGATTCAAGGTGAATTGGATTATCGTGTACCGTATGCACAAAGTTTAGGTGCCTTTACTACGCTACAACGTAAAGGTATTGATAGCCGTTTAGTGATGTTCCCAGATGAAGATCACCATATTCGTAAACCAGA
>PJEL010005210.1_pt1 | contig 10512 bp, 10 predicted proteins | sample 1853271 | NCBI WGS metagenome assembly PJEL01 (sample SAMN08108733, study PRJNA415343) | Invertebrate metagenome, whole genome shotgun sequencing project. | host: Globobulimina | place: Sweden: Gullmar Fjord | collected 2015-08 | reverse complement strand
CTACGACTATATATATAGGCCATCCGGGTTGGAAGGCTATTGGCGCCAGGACCGGATATTCCATCATTAACGGTGTCTTCGTCGCCATCATCTGCTTGAGCGGATTTATCACAGTAATTCTGAAAGTGGTACCCCTCGAAGCTGGAATAGGAATACTGCTGTGGATTGGAATAGTAATAGTGGCCCAGGCATTTCAAGAGACACCAAAGCATCATGCTATGGCAGTTGCTATGGGGATCTTCCCTGCTATTGCGGCATGGGGATTATTAATGGTTGAGAGCGCACTCAGATCAGCAGGAACCACTCTATTCATAATCGGTAAGGATGCGTTTGCCAATAATCTGGCAATACACGGAATGATATCACTTGAAAGAGGTTTTATCTTTACGTCGATGATACTGGCTTCCATTTCCGTGTTCTTAATTGAAAAAAAATTTTTAATGGCATGTACCTGGTCACTGGGAGCAGCATTTCTCTCTTTTGTAGGTATTATTCATGCGTATGAGTTAACGCCCAATGGTGTTATAAGTGTATTCGGGTGTGGAGCAGCAAGTGATTTCGCTATAGGTTATTGTTCCTTTGCCATATTGTTCATTGCCATACACTTTTATATACAAGGCAATGAGGAAAAATCAAAGATTTAAAAACTCTCAAGCTTCTGTATTCACCCCGAACCTTTCTAAACAATTGAGGTTCAATTCAACTACCTTACGGGTATTATTTCAGCCCTTCGGTTCAAGGCGCGCCCCTTCGGTGTATCATTATCTGCAATTGGTTGTACATACCCAAGCCCTTTTGTAGTAATTCGTGACGGTTCTATACCTTTGCCAACCAGATATTCTTTAATTGCCTTAGCCCTTTTACCGGAAAGGTCTATATTGTATTTTGCAGATCCTATATCGTCAGTATGTCCCTCTATCCTTATATTCAATCCAGAATTCTTTCTCAAAATAGCTTCTATGTTATCCAGGTTTGAATTGAACTGTGGTTTGACATTCCATTTCTTATAGTCAAACTGTACTCCCTTGACAACCCAGCATCCCCTATCATCAACAATAGCACCTACCGGAGTATCCGGACATTCATCGACATTATCAAAAATTCCATCTCCGTCACTATCTGTCTGGGCAACAACCTTAGGACACCCGGATTCATCTACTTCAACTCCAATCGGAGTATCAGGGCATTTATCTACATTATCAAAAACCCCATCACCGTCACTATCTATCATGGCAATAACCTTAGGACACCCGAATTCATCTACATCAATTCCGATCAGAGTATCAGGACACTTATCAAGGCTATCCAGAACACCATCCCTATCACTATCGATGTCCGTTGTAAGAAATACTTGCTTTACAAAATCCACCATATCTTCGTCAGATACTATTTTGTCAACAGATGTCAAAAAACCGCAATCCATTTCTCCGGCAAGTTTTTCCATAAACAACTCACCTTCAGGATTATTTCCTATCCAAACCGTATAAAAACAAGTCCTGTCTCCATAACGGTTATCCATGTTCCTGACTTTCGCAAGCGGATTCCCTTCCAGATGCTCACCGTCACTTATAAAAATCACAGCATTCGCACCTTCAATAGATCTGATAGTATCACTTGTTACCCTAATGGCAAGCCCAGCTGGACTGTTACCTTCAGCAAGAAAATTTATGCTATTTAAGCTTTGCTCCAGACCAGACCTTGAATAAGCAGTTCTTCCATATACGGTCTCTGTCTGTTTCATAGGCACCTCAATTCCACGACCAAATGTTTGAAGGGTACCATTAACGTCCATTGCAGGCATAGTATTGTTCATGTGTCTTATAAAATCTTTAGCAACCGTAAGCTTGGAATCTTCCCCAGCACCTTTGGCTGCATATGACACGCTCATAGATGATGAAGCATCCAGTATAATAAAGAAGTTCTTAATTTTTGGCACATATTTTCCTGTTTGAAACTCTTCTTCCAGATTCACGTGATGCGGAATAATCCTGGGTGGAAGTTGTAAACAACCTGCTAGCAACGAAAGCAAAATCATTAAAGAAGAGACTGATAACAGTTTTATTTTCATAGTAAACCCCTAAAAATTAGTTACTGAACCTCTCAGATCAGAGAGAACTATCAAATGATTATCGGTTGAAGATATCTCAAGAAACATAAAAAATCAAGTCAAAATAACAGGCGTTCATTATTATACCATTATCATCTGTTTTGAAGGCATTCACTAACGAATTTGTCCTGTGCCTTGGATGATGTATTTATATGATGTGAGCTCTTTAAGACCCATTGGACCGCGAGCATGAAGCTTGTCTGTACTGATGCCTATCTCCGCACCCATTCCAAACTCAAAGCCATCAGTGAAACGTGTGGATGCATTAACGTATACCGCAGCAGAGTCAACCTCATCTAAAAATTTCTTAGCATTGGATTTGTCATCAGTTACTATAGCATCAGAATGTGATGAACCATAAACTGAAATATGCTCAATGGCATCATCGATGGACGAAACAATTTTTACGGAAAGTATCTTTTCTAGATATTCTGCTGACCAGTCTCCTTCGACAGCCTGTTTTAATTCAGGAAGAATTTTACGGCTTTTTTCGCACCCACGCAATTCTACGCCAGCATCAGTCATTCCCTTGTAAATATCAGGAAGAAATTTGCCGGATATCTTCTCGTGTACCAACATAGTCTCCATCGCATTGCAGGTACCCGGCCTCTGGAGCTTTGAATTCAAGCATACTTCTCTGGCCATATCCATATCAGCAAATTCATCCACATAAACATGGCAAACACCTTTATAATGCTTTATAACCGGAATGGTAGAGTTTTCAACGACGTTTCGTATCAAACTCTCCCCCCCTCTGGGAATGACCAGATCTGCATATTCATCTGACTTGAGAAGGTGTCCAACGGCTTCACGATCAGCAGTTTCAATAACCTGAATAGCGTTTTTATCAAGACCAACTTTTTCAAGCGCCAAACTTATTTGCCTGTAGATTGCAATATTTGAATGTATTGACTCTTTGCCACCACGAAGTATTGTTGCGTTGCCCGTCTTTAAACAAAGCGATGCCGCGTCAGCTGTCACATTTGGACGAGATTCATAAATAATGATTATAACACCTATGGGAACTCTGATCTTTTGAATATCAAGGCCATTTGGACGCACAATTTTTTCCATTATCTCACCAACTGGATCACTGAGATTTATTACCTCTCTTATGCCATCCGCCATAGCTTCTATACGTGACTCAGTCAGCTGTAATCTGTCTATCATGGCAGAAGACAATCCATTTTTTTCCGCTGCCCTTAAGTCTTTTTCGTTTTCCTCTATCAGCATCTCTTTACTATTAGTGAAATTGAGCGCCATTTGCTCCAATGCAGCATTCTTTATTGACGTATCTGCAATGGCCATCAGGCGTGATGCTTTTTTAGCATCTCTAACAATTTTATCTACATATGCTTTAATGTTCATATTTATAAGAAACCAATAAAAATAGAGTAGCTATCACTATCAGGCCTAATGGTACCTGCCACGGAAAAGGACCTTCAAATAAGAATGCTTCCAGGCCACCAGATTTATTAGACCTCCCTACTTTGTCATTCTCTGGTTCTGAAATATTAAATCTGTATTTTTTGTAAGTAGTTTCCCCTTCTTTAGTATATCCATAATTATCCCGGGCTTCTCTCTCGACTTCTATCGGGTCATCTACGAGTGCTTTGTTCTCTGCTTTGAGTCTTTCGTTTTCTACTCTTAAAGAATCTACTTTATCTGTAAGCACCTTTTGCGTTGCTTCAAGATATCTCCTCTCTTCCCTTTTTTGAGTAACGATAACAGAAAAAATAATTATTATCGAAGTTGCTATAGAAAAGGTAAAAAGGAAGCGCCTCAGCATAATTCTTTAATTTCAATAGATAGTTGGAAGCAAATATCTAACAATTGTTCAAACCTCAAGATAAGTATGTTATTTCATCTTCAAAGAAGCGGCACCATAAACAGCATTATCACCAAGTTCTTCCTCTATCCTTAACAATTGATTATATTTGCATATGCGGTCTGTTCTGGAAAGTGATCCTGCCTTGATTTGCCCTGCATTGGTTGCGACTGCAACATCAGAAATAATGGTATCTTCCGTTTCTCCTGAACGATGTGATATGACTGTAGTAAAACCGTTTGATTTAGCCATCTCTATTGTTTGTATGGTTTCTGTAAGCGTTCCAATCTGATTAAGTTTGATCAATATTGAATTAGTTATTCCCAAATCAATACCCTTCTTTAACCGATCTATGTTCGTAACGAATAGATCGTCTCCGACGAGTTGCACCCTATTCCCAAGTTTTTCAGTTAACGCCTTCCAGCCATCCCAATCATCCTCTGCCAGGCCATCTTCCACTGAATAAATGGGGTAGTTAGAAATCAAATCATCATAGAACGAAATCATGCCTTCAATGGATTTCTCAGGATCAGATTCAGCTTGTAACACGTATTTTCCATCTTTATAAACTTCATTTGCGGCTGTGTCCAACGCCAGCCATACATCCTTACCTGGTTCATAGCCCGCCTTGTTTATAGCTTCCATTATAGTCTCCAAGGCCTCTTCATTACATTTCAGCTCCGGAGCAAAACCACCTTCATCGCCTACATTTGTATTATACCCCTTGGCACTAAGTATCTTTTTTAAACTATGAAACACTTCTGCACCAATCCTTAACGCATCCCTAAAGCAGTCAGCACCAACCGGCATAATCATAAATTCCTGAATATCAAGGTTGTTATCAGCATGCTCTCCACCATTAATAATGTTCATCATGGGTACAGGTATGATGAAGTCATCATTGTTTCCAATATAACTATACAAAGGTTTATTTAAGGTACTTGCGGCCGCTCTTGCTATAGCAATAGAGACTCCCAGGATGGCATTAGCGCCCAGGTTGCTTTTATTCTCCGTGCCATCAAGTTCTATCATAAGTTTATCAATATTTTCCTGTTCAGAAGGATCTAAGCCCTTTATCTTCGGGCCTATTTTTGCTGTCACATTATTAAGGGCTTTGGTAACTCCCTTTCCGAGATAACGCTTTGGATCGTCATCTCTCAACTCACAGGCTTCATGACGGCCTGTAGACGCACCTGACGGAACTGCCGCCCTGCCAATTGTACCGTCGTCCAGTATTATATCTACTTCAACCGTAGGGTTACCCCTGGAATCAAGTATTTCCCTTGCAGCAGTTTTTTCTATCTTTGGCATACCTTGTCCCCTGTTAATTATTAAGAAATTATATCAGTAGTCTTATATCAAAAAGGCACAAATCCTGTCAATTACAAACTGGCCTGTTAAACCCTTGAAATACTATTTATACGCAATCCTACGAAACATATACAAATTAAATTAAAATTATACATTAAATATAAATAGGAACTTATTTGTAGTTGTAAAATCTTGAGAATATCGATGTTATTGTGAAAGATGAAAAGATATTCTACCTGCCAAACAAAAAAATATCTGCATTATCTCAAAAATTCAACGTAAATCATCTTGACTTAATACATAAAACTTATAGACTACTGTATTAAAGATACGTTTAGCAAAAAAAACGTATTTCAGACTTGTTTGACAAAATTTTAATATAAAACCAGGAATGTGACAAATGCTTATACTAACAAGAAAGTTAGGTGAGAGCATCATAATCGAAGATAATATCAAGATAACTGTTATAGATATTAATAAACAGCAAATCAAATTGGGGATTGATGCGCCAAGGCACATCACTATCAATAGAGAAGAAGTTGCTAAAAAAGTTGAAGATGAAAATAAATTAGCGTCTGCTTCAACTACAATTAATATTGCAAAAAAATAATCTTATTTCATCTTAATCATCCAGGTATGGAAAACCGCACCTGTTATTTCTATAACTGCATTTCTTTTTGACGTTTTCTGCTACTGTAGTCTTTCGACACCTAAGAAAACTGCCATTTTCAAGAATGCCCTGCCAAGAAACGTGCGCTTCATCTCAATCGCCTTGTAATTACAAACCTCGTCACAGCAAAAACAGCCAATACATTTGTCCTCATCGACTATCACTCTACCATCCGGCGCTGACATTGCTTTAGCCGGACAATTCCTGATACACTCATAACATCTTGTACAATTTGGTTCATACACTGTGGAAACGCATGAACAGCTATTATCAAACATTTTTGCAAGCAGAAAGTTTGGTATATAGTTGGACGCAAAATCCTGTGCAGAGCTGGAAGGTTTTTTAAAATCGACAACTGCAACCTTGCTGATCTCCTCACCTGAAACATCGATCTCATTCATATCCGCTGTACCCAGTCCTCTGTCATGCGCATACCTGATTATAGGCACTTTCATTGGATCAAAGCCGATTATAGTACTGGCCACCGCATCTAACGCGACACCATCATAACCGGCAATTATCAACCCTACCTTTCTCGGATCTCCGGCGTTAGGGCCGTTACCCTCCATCCCAATAACCGCATCCATTACAGTGATCTGCGGTTGTACCATCTCAAAAACATCAACCAATGCCTGAGCCATTGATCTGTTCTTAGGTGCCAGAAGATGCACATTCTTCTTTCCATTAGCAGGTATGGAACCAAACATATTCTTTATTGCGCCTGTGTATCTTGTTAGACCGTGTGTTTTCAGTTTCGGAACATTCACTACAACATCTACTGATTTAACAGTCTTTGCTATCTTGAAATTCTTTAAAATAGCAGCATTATTATTTGTTATGTCAATAGCTTCATCCTTATCAAAGTTAACTATGACGGCACCAGTGTCTTCTGCTATCTTATCTATTTGTGTAACTCTAAATGCTTTATCTGTAGAACCGGTCCTTAAACTACCACAAGAATCTCCAATATAAACCTTGCACCCATAATCATTCATAAATATGTCAACAAGCACCCTGATGACTGCAGGATGTGTATTAACCGCCCTCTCCGGCCCTAATGATGCTGAAAGAAGGTTCAGCTTAAGCAACACCTTCATTCCCGGTCTTACAATGGTTTCAATATTACCAATCAAACCTAAACACTTTTTTACAGCCGTGCTGACTTTTTCTAATTCGTAATTATCACAACGTGAAATTGCGATTGTTGTCATCTTTTATACCTTAAGAAACTATTAATGTTTTAATAAGTGTTAAAGCCAGAACCCAGGTAGTCTCTATTATTTTTGATTCACTGAAACTACTCAAATGAGGAACTGCTGATGTTTGGAAATTCACACAATTTTCCACTGCAGTGTGGAGCGGCATCAGGTATGGAAAATTGTAGCAGATTTACTAAATTTCTCTTACCATTTCTTCAAGTGGTTTTCGAGAAGTTGGTTCCGGAATAACTTCAGGGTAACCCAGTGGTGTTAAAATCAAGGGTTCTAAATTATCAGGTATATTTAATACATCTTTGACTACCGCTGGTTTAAAAGCAGCTATCCAACAGGTACCAAGTCCTTCAGCAGAAGCGGCAAGTATCAAATGATCCATTGCTATTGCCACATCAACATCAACGTAACCCTTTCCATCGTTTCGTTTCCATGCATCTTGAGGCGATGCACATGCACATATAATTACCGGTGCTGTATAGAACCATTCCTGTGAATAAGCATCTTTTAGTTTGTGTTTAACCTGTTCGTTTTTAACTACGATAAGCGAAAATGGCTGCCTGTTGGCAGCAGTTGGTGCAAGCCGTGCAGCATTAATAATTCTATCCAGTTTATCGTCTTCCACCGGGTCCTTTTTATACGCCCTTATGCTTCTTCTTGTTTTAATAGTTTCATATAAGTCCATTTTTGGATACTCCTTATAATTCTCTTATTAATTTCTTGAAAATATCAGCTTAGCCGTTACTTTACGTGTGGCCGCAGCAACCTCACAAGCGAAGCTCCCATCTTCCCTGCTTAACACTCGGTGCCGCAGCAAGTGTATCAAATCTGAATTTCTTTGACAAGAAAATTGCATGTGATAAAATCTCTTTCTTTGTATTTTAGTAAGGGATCGAGTGAAAAAGTCTGTCAGAACATAAAGAATGGCACGTCTCGGCATGAAAATCACTCATCTTATTTAACCAAAAAATAGATAAAAAATGAAAGTTATTGTAGCAAAAAAAGCTGGCTTTTGTATGGGTGTACGGAAGGCAATGGACAACGCGTTGGATGCCGCTAATAAAGATGGAAGCAACGATGGCACTGTCTATACAGAAGGACCGTTGATACACAATCCTCAGGTACTTGAAAAGCTGGAGAAGCAAGGAATCAGGGCTCTCAAGAAAAACACGGATTTATCGAAAAGTACTGTAGTTATCAGAGCTCATGGTATTACACCCAAGAGAAGGCAAGAACTGGAAGCATCAGGCGCTGAGATATGTGATGCAACTTGTCCTCGCGTTAAACGGGTACAATTAATTATTGAAGAAAACGCTAAGGAAGGATATTCTACCATAATTGTAGGCGATGAAGGACATGCTGAAGTAATCGGATTACTCGGGTATACAGGTGGAAATGGTTATGTAGTCTCTTCTCCTGAGGAAGTATCAGAATTACCTGATATGGACAAAATTTGTATTGTTGCCCAGACTACTCAGGATATGAATACTTTTGCATTAATATCAGAAAAGCTAAAACAGAGATATGAAAATCACAGGGTGTTTGACACAATATGCAGTTCCACATCAAGGAGACAGGAAGAGGTAATCAGCCTGAGCAAAGAGGTTGATGCAATGATTGTAGTTGGTGGAAGAGGCAGTGCGAACACAAATAGACTGGTTCAAATTTCTGAAAAGAAAGGCATACCCACATTCCTGGTTGAGACTGAACAGGAATTGAATTTAAAAAAGCTTGGAGATTATAGTGTTGTTGGTGTAACAGCCGGCGCTTCAACACCTAACTGGCTACTCGAGAGAGTTGTCGACAAAGTACAGAATTATCAAGGTACAAAAATCAGAAAAATACAATCGTTTACTGAAAAAGCAATTACAATCTTAATAGGCAGCTTCATGTATATTGGAATTGGAGCAGCAAGTTTCAGTTACTCAAGCTCCATCCTGCTTGGCGTACATCCCAGGACTAAATTCTGTGTAATCGCAGCACTGTTTTTGTTTTCCATGTATGTTTTGAACTATTTTGCTAATAAAGAAGCTGCAGCTTTTAGTGAACCATCCAGGGCAAAATTGTACGAGAAACACCATGGAATTTTCATGGCACTCGGTATTGTATCAGCTATGTTATCTTCAGTTTTGGCGTTTACGATTAACATAGACGTTTTTTTCTGTATTTTTTTTGCCTCTTTGTTCGGAATAGCATACCGGGTTTCTATAGTTCCAAAAAAGTTTACCAGCATTGTCAGATATCGAAGTTTGGCACAAATTCCTGGTTCGAAAGAGATGTTTATAAGCATAGCCTGGGCTGTAAGTACAGGTCTAGTTCCGTTTCTGGGATCACCGGAATCCTCTTTGTCTTCGCTTCCTGTTGTATTGGCATTTACTTTCAGTATGGTTTTCACAAGGACAGTGTTGCTTGATGTAAGGGACGTACAAGGTGACAGAATAATTGGTAAGGAAACAATACCAATAGCAATAGGAAAAAATAATACTAAGGCAATCCTCGTTGGAATGTCAATGCTACTGACAACACTATTAATCATTAGCCCTATGAATTACTGGACTTCCGGATTTGCCTACTATCTCCTTCCATGTGTTGCGTATGCATGCGGATATTTGTACCTCTACCACAGGCGTCTTATTCCCAGTGGGCTGGCCTGTGAGAGTATTACCGATTTTAATTTTATCCTTGCGGGTATAATGGTGGCAATCTGGCATTTTTTGTAATTTGATTTGTCATTCTGCGTCTATATATCCAGAATGATATTCTCAACCGATATGCGAGAAAGAATGTCAAATTTGATTTTTCCCATTAAACTATTTTAAGGTTATCTATTTATGAATCCCAAAATGAAGTCAGGAAAACTTTACAGCGTTGGTTTTAAGAAAAGCACAAGAAGGAAAATGATTGCAGGCCTCCTTGTTGTTTTACCAATCTTTGTTACTTTCTTTGTGATAAAGTTTTTATTTACCATGATTGGAGGAATCCTCTCTCCAGTAGTAGTTAGAGCCGTCGGGTTTTTCGGGTTTTCTCCAAATAGCAAAATTGACGAGTTTATCATCACATCAGTAGCGTTTGTACTTACATTTGCAGCGCTCTATTTTATATGTGTAATAGCAACAAACTTTCTCGGAAAGTTTGTCATTAATCTTTTTGAGACGATAGTGAACAATGTCCCCATTATTAAAAATGTGTATACCTCGTCAAAAAAACTGCTCGAAATTATAAGTCTCCCGACTACACAATCTTTTAAACGTGTAGTTATAGTTGAATATCCAAGAGTTGGAATGAAGGCATTCGCATTTGTCACAGGTAGCTTAAAGACAAAAGGTGGAGCAGAATTATCCAGTATATTTATCCCAACAACACCTAACCCCACTTCAGGTTTCTT
>PJEL010005209.1_pt1 | contig 10512 bp, 10 predicted proteins | sample 1853271 | NCBI WGS metagenome assembly PJEL01 (sample SAMN08108733, study PRJNA415343) | Invertebrate metagenome, whole genome shotgun sequencing project. | host: Globobulimina | place: Sweden: Gullmar Fjord | collected 2015-08 | reverse complement strand
TCGGATCGGCGGAGCGGGCGGCGAAATCGTCGATGTGACGTCCATTGATACTGGGGCCAACACCATCACTCTTTCGTCAGCCACAACGGTCGCTCACAGCGCGGGTGCAATCGTCGAGCGAATTCAGACCACCTCAGCAAAACAGAAGTTTTACAGGCGATCTTCCGAAAAAAGGGATTGAAACAACTAGGCACACTGGGTAGTGGAAACCACTTCATCGAATTGGGTTTTGATGAGGGTGAACAGGTCTGGATTATCGTTCATTCAGGTTCACGAGGTCTCGGGCATGATGTGGCAGGTCACTACATGAAACTGGCCAGTGGTGACGGCAAGGCAAGAGAAGGGCATTTCGGTTTTGACGTCAACTCAATCAATGGTCAGGCCTATCTGCAAGATATGAATTTCTGTATGGCCTATGCATTGGAAAATCGAAAGCAGATCATTGGCAGGGTCCTAGACATCATTGCTGAAACAATCCCGGATCAACCATTGGCCCGGATGAATAAAACCCTGCTGATCAACCGAAATCACAATCATGCGGAATTCAAACATGGGATGTGGATTCATCGCAAAGGCGCAACCCAGGCAGAAGATGGGATGTCAGGTGTTATTCCGGGAAATATGCGGGACGGTTCCTTTATTGTAGAGGGACTGGGAAATCCGGACAGCCTCTGGTCCAGTTCCCATGGGGCAGGACGAATTCTAGGCAGAAGAAAGGCAAAACAACTGCTCTCTCTTGATCAATTCAGGAAGACGATGGCTGGCATCAAGGCAAAAGTGACCAATGGAACACTAGATGAATCCCCTTTTGCGTACAAGGATATCTTCCAGATCATGGACAGCCAGGCAGATATGATAAAAATCCTTCATCATATCAAACCCATCATTAACATTAAAGCCTGAAGCTCATGCTTCCCCGGCTTCCAATTCAGTGCTGCCCCTAAACTTCTCGAGTGTTTCTCATTTGTCGAGTGTTTCTCATTCGTCGAGTGTTTCTCATTCGTGTTAAAGAAACACGTCGCCTGTTAAAGAAACATGTCGTCTCTCACACATCACCAGAGTTCTGGCTCTGACAACTTAACCACTAACTCACACTATCAATATAAGTAATCAAATCAACCGCTTTATTGGAATAGCCCCATTCGTTATCATACCAGCTGACAATCTTATGAAAATTATCATTTAGCCCGATCCCAGCTTTGGCATCAAATATTGATGTCCGGGGATCCGTCATAAAATCACTTGAAACGACATCATCTTCAGTATAACCCAGTATACCGGCCAATTCTGCCTCTGAAGCATTGCGCATGGCCAGCATAATATTTTCATAAGAAGTGGCTTTCTCCAGACGAACAGTCAAATCGACCACGGATACATTGGCGGTCGGTACTCGAAAAGACATACCCGTCAGCTTTCCCTGCAAATCAGGAATCACCTTTCCAACTGCTTTAGCGGCGCCTGTAGACGACGGAATGATATTCTGAAATCCACCTCGTCCACCCCGCCAGTCTTTTGCTGAGGGTCCGTCAATTGGTCTCTGTGTCGCCGTGACAGAATGGACTGTCGTCATGAGCCCTTCAAGAATCCCCCAATTATCGTGCAGCACTTTTGCAATTGGAGCCAGACAGTTCGTTGTACATGAGGCATTAGAAACAATGTTCATATCCGATGAATAAGTGAAGTGATTCACTCCCATCACAAACATGGGTGCATCAGGGGAAGGAGCTGAAATCACGACTTTTTTAGCCCCTGCATTGAGATGGGCCTGGGCTTTTTCTGTTGCAGTGAAGAGACCGGTTGATTCGATGACAAAATCTGCATCGACCTCATTCCACTTCAGTGCTGCAGGATCTCTTTCAGCAGTAACTCTGATGGGTTTTCCATTTACTATCAACTGACCATTCGCAACGGAAATTTCACCATCAAATCTCCCATGGGATGAATCATATCGGGTCATGTAGGCCATATAGTCAATATCAATCAAATCATTGATACCCACAACTTCGATATCCTCACGGGCGGCCATCACCCTAAAGGCTAAACGTCCGATTCGTCCAAAACCATTAATCCCCACTTTAATTGCCATAGCAGCTCCTATTTTTTTGAGAGTTTGACATCAACATTTATCAAAGTTCTGTAGCGTAATTTAATCGCCTTTGACACTATGCAGTCTGACTTGAATATATCCGCCACACCCCTGGAGGCATTTTAATACAATGCCGTCACTTGACTCCCAAGTAGACACCAGAGGCAGAAAATACTCAAACAGTAGTAAATCGTTATCAGGCTATTTTCGACCAGATATTCTTTATAGTGATGATAACATGTTACTTTTATCACGCCTAGCAAAAAAATGAAGGCGAAACTCCAGAGGTGTCCACTAAGGTACCGGAGTTGCATTTTAACCCCCAGAATCATCTTCCTGGTAAGTTCCAGATGGAAGACTCAAAACACGTTGTAAGGCCTTTGTTTATTTACACATACAGATTAAAAAGCAGTGACAAGGGCTGTGAATATCCAGTAAACTAAAACTAACCGGTGGCAAGATCTGATCGTTCACCCCCGGCAAAAAAGACCCCTGATAACACTTTGGGTATTGATTTCATGCAAAGCAGTATTTCCCATATGATCAGACAGATTGTTCTTGAATTTAGTAACGCGACTGACAAACCATTCCAAAATAATTAACTCGATAGGAAACCAATGAACGAAGAGGTGGCAGAACAGGCGAATACTCCCCCGGAAGGCGATATCCAGAAATTGGGTCAGGACCAGAGTGGTCAAGATGCCGCCGCTGCTTCACAACCCCCCTCGAAATCATCTCAGAATGAGGAGCAGCCGCAAAGGGAAAAACCTAAAATATCACCGATAGCAGCGCCATCTGCACCGGAGAAAGACGTTCCCAAAGATTTTGCCAGTCGTGCGGCCACCAAGATCACAGCAATTAATGAACGGGAACTTGATGAGGAAATAGCATCAAGCAAAGTCGCTGCGATGATCTATAAAAACATGAACTCTCCCGAGCTCTACGAATACTTCATCGATACGACCAATGACCTGCTTCAGAGCGAACACACAGAAAAGTATGCAGCCACAACCTGGACGGCCCTATTATGGCATGAGGACGTTCATCCTGAGTATCGCAGTTTTATTGAAATAACCCTGAACACGATTATTGACGGGCACGTCAGCAACAAAAAGCCCAATCACGAACATGAAGATTCTGGAAAGGAATTTTCATCGTACGCTTATTCTCTGGGTGAAACTTTTATCCAAATGATGAAGCTCAATAGCGACCTGTATAATATCCTCACCGACATTTACAGCTTCATCATTCGAGAAGAGATGAACCGTGATCTCTCCAAAGCGGATGAAGACACAAAGAAAAAACTGATCACTGGCCGGAAGAAGCAGAAAGAACTTGAAAACCTGAATCCCAAGAAGTTGTACGATGATGTTGTCGATTACATTTCTGAAAGAGGTGATTTTCGTTCTGACACACTAAATCAGAAAAATCCAAACGAATTCATTATTATCCTGGCCGACCGTATGCGCAGTACCCGGCGCTACATCATCCAGGATATTATGAACCGGCACGCGCTCGAAAAAAAGAAGGTCCTCGAAAAAGAGCTCCGCGAAAGAGAAGCGAATGCGGAAGAGGTGATCATCGCAAATCCGCCTTTTAAACACGGTCTGTACCTCTTCTGGGTTGAGAAGCGGTACAATTTTAAGTATCTGGCGGTTGAAAAGGTCCGAATTACCTTGCAGATTTTTGCCATTTTTATGGGTCTCGGGGCTATTGGATCCGGGTTCCTGGGACTGGGCATGGTTGGATTGCTGGAGGGGATTGTTGTGGGCGCTATGATGTTCACATATGCCCAGCTTTTCTGCTCAAGGGTCGTTTTTACACCTTTCTATCCTAAAGATGTGACTGCTGAACTGGAAAAAGATGTTGGCGCATTTACGCCGACATTCAGGAAGATGTCACTGAATCAGATAAACGCATTTATGACCAAGCAGATCAAGGAGCCGGAAAACGGTCTCTTACTACACTTGCTCCCGGAATATGTGCGATATATATTTGCTGTCATGCCAGACCGGAATGACATCCTGCTTTCTCGTGACAATATCAATGAATTCATGGAGCGAATGGAGATCAACTTGGCGAAATACCAGAGGGGAAAAACGCTTTAATTCATTCGTACTCAAGTAGAAAACTCAACACTGGGGTCCCGAAAATCGGGTCCTTTCATCAGGATGAAATCGCTCATCCCTTTCAGCCGGGAATAAATCCTGGGATAAACCCGCTGCTCCAAAGTTTCCCGTTTTTGTGTCTCGATCAGGACTCCCTTGCCATCTTTTTGTCGAACAACCTCTCCATAACTAGTGGCTTTGGTATCCGTGTAGTTAGTTGTAAAAATAGTTGTTTTCCTCATATTGTAACGATTGGAGATTATAGTATCGAGGATGTTTATCTCCCAGTCGCTTTTTCTACCTTTTCCCAACTCGTCAATCACAAGAATTTCGATATTGTTGATAGTTTCCAAAACATTCATCTCAGACATGCCTCGATCGTAGCCACTTTTAATCTCGCTCAACAAGGCTGAAAACTCTCTGAACAAACAAGGAATCCCATAAACCAGGGAATAGTCTCTCAACATCGTACTAACGAGTCTGGTTTTTCCGACCCCGACACCCCCCATAAACAGTAATCCTTCCCATTTTCCATTCTTGTAGTTTTTGAAGGAAAATCTGGCAGTTGCCAACGCTGTTTTCAATGAAGGATTCCCGGAAATTTTAAAATTCTCAAAAGTCGCATCATAAAACTGACTGGGAATCTGGGCGTTATTGAAGAGCATAATGCGGTATGCCAGATCCTGACACTGGCATTTTTGAGCATGCTCTCTACCCAATGCATCCTTTTCAAAAATAAAACCATCACCATTACAAAGATCGCAACTTTTCTGACAGTTAGAACAGAAATCCGCTACCGAAAACTGCCCTTTGGGCACAATTTCAATCTTTGTATCATTGCATACTGTACATTTAGTTTTTTTCATATCCTATTTTTGAAATTCTTCACCTTCTTTATCCAAGGCAGTTTGTTCAACCATCAACATCCTCTTTCAAAGAGAGGATATAGCCAGAAACAATTTCTCTGAATTCCAGGCTGAGTTGGATTGGAAGTCTGTTTAGTACAAAATCCCCTGCATCATCAATCAACTGAGTTTAGGGTTGTCATTTCTCGATTGAATCGATAGCATTTTTGGATACAGCCATTTTTCGGCAGGTCATCATGTTTGTAAGGACAGTAACAGTCTAAGACCATGGTTGATAAATGTAAATTCGTTTTATTTGATTATTAGGATTTAAGGATGGCAGAAAAGATAATTATCGGATCCGATCATGGCGGTTTTGATCTAAAGGAGCAACTGAAAGAGATATTGGCAGACCTATCTTTCGAAATTTTGGACGTGGGATGTTTCGACACCTCGTCGGTCCATTATCCTGAAATCGCTCAGCAGGTCTCAAAAAAAATTGCGGCCGGTGAGTTTGAAAGGGGAATATTGATCTGCGGAACCGGCATTGGAATGAGCCTCGCAGCCAACCGGTTTCCCAGAGTACGCGCAACTCTGGTTCACGATCACCTTACCGCCAAACTTTCAAGAGAGCATAATAATTCAAATATTCTTGCTCTGGGTGCCAGAACCCTAGGCATAGAAACAGTTAAAGATATCTTGACAACATGGCTGAATACTGACTTCGCAGGGGATCGACATCTGACGCGAATCAACATGCTGGACTAAACTTCATTCATTCTATCCACCCTCTTATTCTCGGCACACATCAGAACTCTAGGATAAAAAATGAAATCGATACAAGAATTTGATAATGAACTCTATGCCGCTATTGAAGATGAGCAAACGCGACAAATCGACAAATTGGAACTCATTGCATCAGAAAATATCGTTTCCCCACGCGTGCTGGAAGCAACCGGTTCCGTTCTAACAAACAAATATGCAGAAGGTTATCCTGCGAAAAGATATTACGGTGGATGCGAACATGTGGATGTTGCCGAAAACCTTGCTATCTCAAGAGCAAAGGAGATTTTTTCTGCCGATCACGCCAATGTACAACCTCATTCAGGATCTCAAGCTAACATGGCCGTTTACATGGCACAATTGCAACCAGGGGATACCGTGCTTGGGATGGATCTTTCCCACGGTGGTCATTTGACCCATGGCTCTCCAGTTAATTTCTCCGGCAATCTTTATAATATTGTCCATTATGGAGTCAAAAAAGAAGACCAGCGTATTGATTACGATCAGGTGGCTGACCTTGCTAAAAAGCATCAACCAAAAATGATCATCGTCGGAGCCAGTGCCTACCCTCGTTCAATCGATTTTAAACTGTTTCGCGAAATTGCGGATAGTGTCGATGCCGTTGTCATGGTCGATATGGCACACGTTGCAGGGCTAATCGCCGCTGGTGTTCACGACAACCCGGTTCCTCATGCGCAATACGTTACCACAACAACCCATAAAACGTTACGGGGGCCAAGGGGTGGATTGATATTATGTGTAGAAGAGTATGCAAAAAAACTCAACTCAAAAATATTCCCGGGAACTCAGGGAGGACCATTATGTCACGTGATTGCGGCCAAAGCGGTTGCATTTAAAGAAGTTCAAACAGAAGCATTTCGCGTTTATGCCAGACAGATTATCAGCAACGCACAGTCACTGGCCAACGCACTGATCGAGCGGGGGTATCACCTGACATCCGGCGGAACAGACAACCATCTAATGCTTGTGGACCTGACCAACAAAGACATAACAGGTAAAGACGCCCAGAACATGCTCGATCTGGCCAATATCACAACCAATCGCAATACGGTACCATTTGAAACCCGAAGTCCCTTTGTGACCAGCGGTATTCGTCTGGGAACGCCAGCCCTGACCACACGTGGGATGAAAGAAGCGGATATGGTAACAGTTGCTGATTTCATCGATCAGGTCTTAAAAAATCTCACGAATGAAGAGCAGATCAAGGTAATTGGAGAGCAGGTCAAAGAGTTCTCTCGGTCATTTCCGGAATTTGAAGATAATTTTTGAGCTGCCAGGCTGGTCACAACATGACCTCTTTAGGGATCGTGCAAAAATAACTTGGCATAAGCTGTCCGCAAAAGACTGGACATTTTGCCGACAGAATGCCAAGTAATTTTTGAGCCGACCCTTAGCATGATCATTACACATCAGTCCTGACTTGATTCAGTATTGAAATATGAAAAAACTCATCCAAGAGGTCATTGTTGAGGCAGGCCTGATTGCCCTTCAATTCCAATCCCGAATTGAAACCGTTCAGATCTCTGAAAAAGGGGCCAAGGATCTGGTAACTGAAGCTGATATTGCGGTCGAAAACTATCTCCGTGAAAAACTGACAGAGGCTGAGCCAGATTTTGGCTTTCTGGGAGAAGAGAGTCAGGAGACCATCGGAAAAAAATCCCGTTGGATTGTAGACCCAATTGACGGAACTCATTCATTCATTCACGGACAGTATTTCTGGAGTATCAGTATTGCTCTGGAAACGGAAGGTGAGATTGTACTGGGATCTGTTTACGCGCCATTGCTCAAAGATTTGTATATTGCCGAAAAGGGAAAAGGAGCTCTGAAAAACGAACAAAAAATCCAGATTTCTAATACCACTGATCTTGCAAAAGCGATGGTAGGGACTGGATTTGCGTGCCTGCGCGACAACCTCAAAGAGAACAATCTAGACCGTTTTTGCCGTATAGCAAAGAGAACAATGGATCAGAGAAGGTTTGGTTCAGCCGCTCTGGACTGCTGCATGGTTGGAGATGGACAACTGGATGCATTCTGGGAACAGCAACTGAATTTATTTGATGTGGCTGCCGGTGCGCTGATCGCTGCAGAGGCAGGCGCAACGGTTACAGATTTCTCCGGCAAATCCGGTCTGAATCCTAAGGCGGTTTTGATTACCAACGGAAGAATTCTGACGGAACTGCTGGAATTGATGTGATACCTGAACAGATTTGCGGTAGGTTTCTCAGTTAATTCGCGGGTAACCGCTCAGTTGGTTCGCGGGTAACCGCTCAGTTAATAGTGGGGTCCATGGGGTCGGTGCGGTCAATCAGATGTTCAGGATCAGCACCAAGGCTTTTAAACGCTTCATTCCAGCGCTCTGGCAATTCAACATCAAATAGCAGGTTGACGTCAAAATCACCCAGCCACCAAGAGCCCTCTTCGATTTCCCGGTCTAGTTGTTGGGCACCCCAGCCGGAATATCCAACCCCAGCATAGAATATTTCAGGGCATGAAGCGTCGTTTAACACCGGCATAATGTCCTGGGCCGAGCTCAGATAGAACTGATCGTGAACTTTAATAGTGGAATCAGCCGAAAAATCTGGGGAGTGAATCACCCAAAAAAAGTCCGTCTGCACCGGGCCACCAAATAGAATGGGAATATCCAGTGCGTGGGTATGCTCAAAGTTCATCAACTTCAAGGCATCATTGACCTTAGTGCCGGTTGGTAAGTTGATAATAAATCCTAGTGAGCCGGAATTTTTGTGCTCTGCCATCAAAATCACCGAGTTCGCAAAAATGGGGCTTTTTAGTGACGGCATGGCAACCAGGAATTGGGCTTTGCCAGAAAACATGCTTTCTCTTGGAATTAAAATTAGCGTCTCCATCCTCAACTGAAAATTATCGATTTACTCTTTGCTTAGAATGAATTATTTTCAAGAAGAAAGCAAGAGAAAGAGCTTAACGGGAAGCCTACCACTACAACCTTAAAAACCGATTTAACAATGAGATTTAGAAAGCTGGTACACTATTGCTGTATGAGTCTGGCAATCTTCATTCTATTTTCCGGTTGTAATCGCAAACTGGATGATGATGGGGGTTACTACGATGAAAAAACCCGCTCGTATAAATATGTCAAACCCAAACGCAGAAATATTGGTGACGCATCCTCACAGATTTATGCGCCTCGGGCGGGCGAAGTACAAACGGTCAGTGGTACAGTAGCCCGAATCGATGAAGACGCAAAATCGGCCTGGATCAAAATAGAGGACAGAAAAACCTATATGATCCTCGCATCAAGCCTGTCAAGCAGCAATCGAGATGATAAAACCAAAATACTGCGACTGAATCTTTCTTATGTCTCGCCCGCAGGGTCAGTTTCTGGCAGTCGACGTTTTAGAACCCAATGGAAGAAGTATGTAATCCAAACTTTGGGCAGTGAACTACAAAACCGTAAGATATTAGCTGAACTCAATTATGAAGAAGGGTCCAGGCGTTTTACCGGCACCTTATTCCGGTCGGTTAAAACAAAAGACGGTGACCGTGCACAGGATGTTAATCTCTGGATGGTCCAACAGGGGCTTTCATTCTATTTCATAGATCGAGGAAAGTCCTCAAAAGAAAAAGAATATTTAGAAGCTCAAAAGAATGCCAGAAAAGCTAAAAAAGGAGTCTGGCGCTATTAGTCCAACGACTGATTAAAAGTGATTAAAAGTGGATTTTGATCATTTTACGCACAGAGTAATTATCATAATATAACAGGTCAGCAGATAAATAACTAAGGATCGGCTCATAAATTAGTTCACATTCTGTTTGCAAAATGTCCAGTGTTTTGGGGACTCTTGCAAATAGATTATATGAAGTTATTTATGAACGATTCCTGAATATTTAAAACGAACCTAATAATTGAAGGAGAAAGCATGACTTTGGAAAGAACTTTATCTATTATAAAACCGGATGGTGTAGAAAGAGGTGTTGTTGGAAATATCCTTAACCGGTTTGAAGCAGCCGGTCTGAAAATAACCACTACAAAAATGCTGCACCTCAGTCTTAAAGAAGCCCAAGGATTTTACGCAGTTCATAGTGACAAACCGTTTTTTGAGGAACTGACCGTTTTCATGTCACGTGGACCGGTTGTTGTAACTGTTCTGGAAGGCGAGAACGCCATAGCAAAAAACCGTGAAATCATGGGCGCCACAAATCCAAAGGATGCAGATCAAGGAACGATTCGAGCGGATTACGCAGACTCTGTGGGTGAAAATACGGTTCATGGTTCAGATGCGCCAGAAACAGCTGCTGTTGAAATAGCTTACTTCTTTTCTGAAACAGAGTTGGTAAATTGAAATTAGTTATTCAGTATCCACTCCGCCAAGGAGATTATGATCCCCTTGGCCACAGAAATGTGGAGAATAGTTTCAACTGAAAGATAAAAAAGGGACGCCGGGGAAAATCGCTATCAGATTTGAGCATACAACCTGGATAGAATATAAAAATGTTATACTAGCATTGGAGCTACTTTGATAATCAGCGAATTACATAAACAGTTCAAAAAGACGATTCCTGTCAGTGACGCTTTTTTCAAGCTCATGCAGGAAACATTCGACTTTTATACCCAGCTTTGTAACGATTTTTTCTCTAATTTTGGAAACCATGTTGAAGCAAATACACTGGGACATTTTATCCAGAATGAAAT
>PJEL010005208.1_pt1 | contig 10513 bp, 9 predicted proteins | sample 1853271 | NCBI WGS metagenome assembly PJEL01 (sample SAMN08108733, study PRJNA415343) | Invertebrate metagenome, whole genome shotgun sequencing project. | host: Globobulimina | place: Sweden: Gullmar Fjord | collected 2015-08 | reverse complement strand
TTTTTAATGAAGAATATGCTATAAATAATAGTGGTATTATTGTTTATTCAAAAGAAAATTTTGTAGAAAAACAAGCATCAAGTATATACAAAATAAATCAACAAAAGATTAAGAAAATACGATAGAATCTATTTTATCAAGGATACAAATATGGAAAATAACAAAAAAACACTTACTATTATAGATACTTTTGGATTTTTATTCAGAAGTTATTATGCACTACCCCCTTTAAAATCACCTACTGGGTTTCCAACTGGTATGCTTACAGGATTTATGAACTTTGTAAGTGGAATAGGTCGAGATTTTAAAACAGATTATTTAGTATTTGCTCTTGATAGTAAAGGTAAAACTTTTAGAAATGATATTTATGAACAATATAAAGCGCATAGACCAGATGCTCCAGATGATTTAAAAGTACAACTTCCAGTTGCTATTGAGTTTATCGAAAAAATGGGCTTTAAAACTGCTGCACAGGTTGGTTTTGAAGCAGATGACATCATTGCTTCATTAGCTTATGATGCTGCCAAAAATGGGTTAAACGTTCGAGTTGTAAGTCATGATAAAGATTTATACCAATTAATTGGTGATGATATCTTTATGTTTGACCCTATGAAGAAAAAAGTTGTTAGTAAAGAAGATTGTTTTGAAAAATACGGTGTATATCCTGCACAGTTTACTGACTACCAATCACTTCTAGGTGATAGTGCAGATAATGTTCCTGGAGTAAAAGGTGTTGGTGCTAAAACTGCTATGGCACTAATCCAGCAGTTTGATAACCTTGATAATATTTATGCAAATATAGAAAATATAGAAAAACCAAGATGGCAAAAACTTCTGAGTGAGGGAAAAGAGTTAGCTTACATTAGTAAACAACTTGTAACTCTAGATACTGACTTTCATGCTTTAGAGCAATTAGGAACTATAGAGACTTTAGAGTTACCAAAAGAAAATCCTATATTAAAAATTGCAGACACATTAATTGAGTTTGGTATGAATAGAATTATTGATAAGGTTCATAAAGAGGGACTAAATTATAAAACAGCCATTCCTAAAGGGTATGATGAATCAAAATTTGTAGAGCAAGAGGTGGAAGTATTAGATTGTGAATATATTCTTCTAAATGATACCAAGATTTTATTTGATACACTTAACTCTATTCCAAAAAACTCTCAAGTTGCTTTTGATACAGAAACAACTGGATTAGATGCAAAAAAAGCTAATATCGTTGGTTTTTCTTTTTGTTGGGAAAATACAAAAGCGTATTATGTACCTATAGGACATTTTTATTTAGGAGTAGAGGATCAAATTTCAAAAGAAGATGCGAAACGTGCTATAGAGATTTTAAATACACATAAACTTATTTTACAAAATTTCAAATATGACTTAGAAGTAGTTAAAAATAATTTTAATTTAGATATAAAACTATTTGCAGATACTATGATTATGGCATGGCTTTTAGATAGCGATAAACCCGTAGGTATGGATAAATTAGCTACTAGATTACTAAATGGCTACAAAACTATTGCCTTTAAAGAAGTGGTAAAAAAAGGTGAAGACTTTTCAAATGTAAATCTTACTGATGCTTGTAAATATGCTGCTGAAGATGCTTTTATCACTTTTAAACTATACACTAAAATCTTGAATATTTTTGAATCAGAAGATGAATCATATCTTATGCAAATTGCAAAACAAGTAGAGTTTCCTTTTGTAAATGTTTTAAATAATATGGAAAATAGAGGAATCAAAATAGATATTACTTTCTTTGAAAATTTGAAAGAAAAAAGTAAAGAGCATTTAGGTGAACTTACAAAATCTATTTTTGAATTAGCACAACAAAAATTTAATATTAATTCCCCAAAACAATTAGGTGAGGTTTTATTTGAAAATCTTAAATTAACAGCATCTAAAAAAACAAAAACTGGTTATAGTACAAATGAATCAGTATTACAAAAGATTAAAGATGATCATGAAGTAGTACCAAAGATTTTAGAATACAGAGAAGCTTTTAAACTACATTCTACTTATATAGAACCTTTGCTAGACTTAGGAAAACAAAATGATGAAAACAAAATTTTCACTTCATTTTTACAAACAGGAACAGCAACAGGAAGATTAAGTAGTAAAAATCCAAATCTTCAAAACATACCCGTTCGTTCAGAAGCAGGGCGTGCAATAAGAGAAGGTTTTGTAGCATCACCTGGGTATAAATTAGTTGGTATAGATTATTCTCAAATTGAGTTGAGACTTCTAGCTCATTATAGTAAAGATCCTGCTTTATTAGAAGCTTTTAGAGAAAATAAAGATATCCATCTACAAACAGCAATTAAAATATTTGGTGAAGAAGCTGCAAAAGAAAAAAGAAATGTTGCAAAATCTATTAACTTTGGATTATTATATGGAATGGGAAGTAGAAAACTTGGTGAACAATTAGGTATTCCAGCTAAAGAAGCAAAATTATATATAGATAGTTATTTTGAAAGTTTTTCTACTGTAAAAGACTTTATGAAGTCTATCCAAGATAATGCCATGGAAAAAGGTTATGTAAAAACATTATCTGGACGAAAAAGAAGATTTGATTTTGAAAATGCAACAGGTATGATGAAAGCTACATATGAGAGAGAATCAGTAAATACCGTGTTTCAAGGGAGTGCATCTGATTTAATCAAGCTTGCTATGATTAAAATAGATATGAAATATAAAAATAGTGATGATATTAAAATGTTACTTCAAATCCATGATGAATTAATATTTGAAGTAAAAGAAGAGATGATTGATACAATTAGTGAGAAGCTAATTTATATAATGGAAAACATTTTTACATTAGAAGTTCCATTAAAAGTTAGTATATCAATTGGAAATAATTGGGCAAACTTAAAATAATTATTTAAGTTTTTTTATATATTCTTCAGGTAGTATAGTATTATTGTTATGTACCTTTGACATAAATAATTATTTTAGATACAATTACAAAATATAAAGATAGGGAATAGGAAATATTATGATTAAAAAAATAAGAAAATTTAGTAATATGACAGTTCTTTGTATCACAGATAATGCAAATTTGATTTCAGATATTGAAGAAAAATTTAACGATGCAAAAAATTTGTTATTTTTAAACGATATAGAAGCTCTCAAAAATGAAACAAAACCATATGATATACTTTTAGTTGATTTTGAACTTGATAATTCATTAGAAATACTTAAAGAGATGAAAGTCATCAAACCAATGCTACCAAAGATTGTAATTCTTAAAGCTATTGATGAAAAAAATCTAGTAGATTGTATCAATTATGGTGCATATTCAATCCTATATAATCCAGTAGAATATAATGACTTAAGATTATCTATGGTTATGGCATTAAATCAATCAAAACGTGTTGATAAGATATGTTTAGCGCATGGATTGTATTATGATGATTATAGAGAACGATTTTATGATGATAATGGTGCGATAAGTTTTACAAGATTTGAATTTGACCTCTTAAAGTTATTACTAGATAACCACAACAAAATCATTAGTTATGAAGAGATAAAAGAAAAAGTTTGGAAAGAAAAAAAGATGAGTATTTTTACAATGAGAAATGTTGTAAATAAAATCAGAAATAAAACTTATTATGAGATTATTAGAAACAATTCATCTTCAGGTTACCAAATAGACACGATTAAATAGAGAATGGATAGCATAATGGAAGAGCAAATAGTATCAAAAGATGAAATAGTAGAGATGTTTTCGTTAGGTGTTTTAGAAGACAACGATAGCGGATGGCTACTATATGGACAAGAGATTCAAATAATTGCATTACATGAAACAGATCCAAAGTATATGCAAGATGTAACTAATGCTAGTTTTTATAAACTAGTTCCAGTAAAAAAGTAAAAGGAGAACATACCTATGTCACATTGCCCTTTTTGTAAAAAAAAGATAGCTATGAGTAAAGCATTTTGTTCACGAAATTGTAAAGAAAACTATTTTCAGCTTATCGCGATTCAGATACCAAAATTATTCTTAAAAAGAATCTATGTATTCTGTAGTAAAGAAGAGAGAGAAAAAGAGATTGCAAGTTTTGCAGCTCGTCATAAATGGAGACTTGATCTTCTAAAAAATAAGATAGAAGATGAAGCCATTAAAATGGGTTATACAAAAGACCCATTAGCGTAAATAATTATACTCTGTACTTTTTATATATAAATATATAAAGTATAGAGCAAAGAATTGCAAATATTCCTGATATAATCATCCCCATAGTCAACCATTTCGTTCCAAGTAAGAATCCAAGTTGAATATCTGGTTGTCTAAATACTTCCGCTATTATTCTCATAATAGAATATAAAACTACATATAACAGTCCTAATTGTCCATCAAATTGTTTTCTTGTTCGCACAGCGTATAAAATAACAAATACTACAAAACCTTCTAAAAATGCTTCATATAAAGCAGAAGGATGACGAAGTGTTCCATCTACTAAAATACCCCATGATACATCAGTCGTACGGCCTACAAGCTCTTGATTTATAAAGTTACCAATTCGTCCAAAGATATACCCTAAAGGAACAGCAAGTGCTGCAATATCAGCCATAAACCAAAAACTAATTTGATTTTTTCTACACCAGAAAAATGATGCAATAATAAAACCAGCTAATGCTCCATGATAACTCATACCTGAAATTCCTACAAATGTACCATCAGCTCCAAAAGGATTAAATATCTGCCAAGGGTTTGTTAGATAGTAAGTAGTATTTGGATCATAGAATATTATATACCCTAATCGAGCACCTAAAATAACACCTATTTCAACCCACCAGATATAACTATCTAATGAATCTTTTGAGATATCTAAGTTGTCTTTTTTAATAATCCAATGAGCAATAGAGATTGCACTTAATAAAGCAACTGCATACATGATTCCATACCAGTGTACACTAGCTCCAAATATATTAAAAGCTACAGGATCAAAATTACTGTATATATTATTCCATGTTTCCATATTTTATATAAACCTAGTCTAATGCATCAGCAATAAGTTCAATAGGGTTTTTAAACACAACATTAGTATCTGTTCTACCTAAACTATCAGTTATTTGCATACGACAAGCACTACATTCAGCACTTACAACATCTGCTTTTGTTTTATTGATCATAGCTGCTTTTTTTACACCAACTGCTTTTGCTAAATGATATTTTTCACTTTGCATAGTAACTCCACCGAACCCACAACATTCATTAGAATCAGACATCTCATCTATCTCGTAGTTTTGTTCGATTAATTTTCTTGGTTCTTTAGATATCCCTTGCATTTTTTTGGCATGACAAGGATCATGATATGTAACAATATCATTCATCTTTTTACCATGTTGTTTTAGTAAATCCGCTAGTTCAGTACTATCTTCTAACCATTTTGTTGCCATAAGAACTTTAGGCGCTAATTTATCAGCTCTAGCTCTCCAATCTGGTTGATCATGAAAGTAATGCGACCAATCTATATTTATCATCGCACTACATGTAGCTTCTGGAATAATTATAGAATCAACTTCATCAATAAAAGTTTCGAAATATTCAATATTTGTCTTTGCTAGATGATCAACTGTATCAAAATCACCTGTAAAATAAGCTGGGGCACTACAACATAATTGTTTCTTAGGAATCATCACATCTATTTCTAGTTTTTCCAATATCTTTAATAAACTTTTACCGATATTTGTATACGCATAATTACCCATACATCCTATAAAAATTGCTACCTTTTGTTTCTTTTCTTCTTTTACTTCAGCTTTTGAGTTTACGATTTGTTCAGGATAAGTATTTAAAAATGATTTTCTATCTGCATATGGAAGTGTTCTATCTTTTATCATCTCAATAGGAAATTGAAATCTTGATTTTGCACCTTGCTTTTCAGATTCTATTTTTAAACCACATGTTTGAAATACCCAACCAAGTTTAGCCATTAAGTCCATAACTTTTCTATGTCGTAAAAGATAAAAGAATGCTCTTTTATACCAAGCTATTCCATACTTCTTAGCTATTTCTGATCGTACTTGCTCAATTATCATATCTGTAGGTAAATCATTTGGACAGGCTTCTACACAGTTTGTACATAAAAAACAACTCTCAAATATCTCTTTTGCTGTATGATCTAGTTCAAGTTCACCTCTTTTATAAGCACCAAGTAGATCAATAAACCCTCTAGGACTTGTTGCCTCATCTTGATTTACATTAAAAATTGTACAATTTGTTTTACACTTTCCACATTTAATACAATCATCACTTACTTTTGTATAATCAAATATCTTATTCATAATTAAAAACTCTCCATTAATTCTTCTAATTCTAAAAATCTTTCAACTTTATTTTCATAAAGTTCATTTGTACTATTTAGTTCCTCACTAACAGCTACTAAACCTTTTTCCTCATAACACTTAGGATTCATAATACACTCATTTAACTCTTCTATTTTTAACTCTAATTCTTCTATCTCTTTTGGTAAATTTTCAAAATCTCTTTTATCATTAAAAGTCAATTTTGTTTTTACTTTTGGTATCTCTTTTACTTCTATAGGTTTTACTATTGCATTAGCTTTTTGTTTTTCTGTTTCTTCAACAAACTTAGCATCTTTTTCATCTTCTAAATAATCAGTATAATCTTGATAACTTTCTTCTAATAGTCCATCACCTTTAAAGATATACAATTTTTTTGCAATTTTATCTACAAAATATCTATCATGACTTACAAATATCAAGGCCCCTTGAAAGTTCATAAGATATTTTTCTAAAATATTAATAGTAGGGATATCCAAATCATTTGTAGGTTCATCCATAATTAAAACATCAAATTTTTTAGTAAAAAGTAGGGCAAGTGCGATTCTATTTTTTTCACCACCACTTAAAAGTCCAACTTTTTTATCTAAATACTCTTTTGGAAATAGAAAGTTTTTTAAGTATCCATAAACGTGCATATTTCTACCATCATTTAATTCGACTCTATCTCCACCACCTGGACAAAACTGATGCATGATAGTTTGATTTTCATCAAGCATCTCTCTATGCTGATCAAAATATCCTACTTTAAACTCACCTTTTTTAAAGCTACCTTTATCTATTTTAAGACGTTCAAGAAATACTTTTAAAATAGTAGACTTACCACTTCCATTTGGACCAACTATTGCAATATTGTCTTTTTGTAAAATACGAGCTGTAAAGTCTTTTATAAGAGGTTTGTTTCCTAGAGTTAGATACACATTATCTAATTCAAAAAGCATTTTCTTTTTATTTTTTGTATCACCATCATTAAAAGACTTTTGTTCTCTTTCAATATCTAGTTTCATTTTATTGATTTTGGCTGGATTTGTTTTTACTTGTTCTTTTAAAGCAAAGTAGTTGTCTTTTCTTAGAACATTTCTTTTTCTTCGGGCTGTCACTCCATGTTGCATCCAGTGAGCTTCATCTCTTAGTTTACTTACTAGATTTTCATGTTCTTTTTGAAGGTGTAAAAGGTTTTGCTCTTTTTGAAGAAGATAATCTTTATATCCACCTCTATATTTAGTAAGTGTACCATCTTCTATCTCTATGATATTTGTAGCAACGTTATCTAAAAAGTATCTATCATGTGAGATAAAAAGTAATGTGAACTTTTCTTTTAAAAGAATAGTTTCTAAAAACTCAACCATGTAAACATCAAGGTGATTTGTAGGCTCATCTAAAAGTAAGATATCTGGTTTTTTAAGAATCAACCCAGCAAGTCCAACTCTTCTTTGCTCACCTCCACTTAATAAAGATACATCTTTAAACTCATAATGTTTTAAATCAAACTCATGAAGTACTCTTTGAATTTTATTATCCAAGTCCCAAGCATTATGATGATCTAAATATGTCATATAATGTGACTGTAATTTAATAAGCTCTTCATTTTCATAATCTGTAGCTAAAAGCTCAGAGATTCTGTCATATTCTCTTTGAGCATGTTTTAAGTCTACTAGTTGCTCTTCAATAGCATCACGTACTGTTAAACCTGATTTAAATTTTGGTTGTTGATCTAACATCTCTATTTTTATAGATTTATCAATAGCTATTTCGCCACTATCTGCTTCTATCTCTTTCGTGATAAGTTTCATAAAAGTAGATTTTCCTTGACCATTTTGACCAATGACTGCTACTCTTTGTTTCTCTTGTAAACTAAAATTTACATCTTTTAGTATCACTTTTATATCGTATTGTTTATTTATTTTTTGTAAATCTATTAATGCCATGTATGTTTACTATTTCCTAATATAAAATATCTGTTCTATTTAATACGCGATTATATCCAAAACATACTAGATATACTCTTTTGAGAAATTCTAAATTATTGAACTAATTTATTTGTAAGTTTTATGATAAAATACAAATTAAATTGATATTAAGAAAAAACATCTATACTCACAAACAGTAAAAGAATAGATATTGTTATCAAATTTTAATTAGGTAGAAAAGAATGAGAAAAAAGATAAAAAAACTTTCTAGTAGTGATAAAATACAACAATTTTTAATTAAATATAATATACCTCAAAGCTATTTATCTACAAATAGAGAAATGGTAAGTAAATCATTTTTAATTGGTTTGTTTGTGGCTTTTCTTCCTATACCAATGCAAATGTTACTAGTATTAGTCTTAATGAGATTTTTTAAATTTAATGTACCAGTAGCAATTGCACTATGTTGGCTAAGTAATCCTTTAACAATGCCATTTATTTTTTATGTAGAATACATAGTAGGTGGTTTTTTACTCAATATTGATATATCAACTATACAAATGTCATTAGAGTGGTTCAATAAAAATTTTCAAGATATTTTCATCCCTTTATACTTTGGTGCAGTAATCGTAGCTTCTGTTGTTTCTATATCTATTTATTTTTTAATAAATTTCTTATGGATACATTCTGTTAAAAAAAGTAAAAAAACACATTATACAAAGAGATAATCTCCATTGAAATGATTAGGTATACTACCCCTATAAAGATAGTCTTTAAACTTATAAAACACTAGAAAAAATGGGGTATTTTAATGCAATAAAAGTTAAGCTTTTAAGCTTATTTCTTTGGAATATTATGTTAAAATTATTTAATAATAAATAGCCAGAGGAAGAGAATGAATATCAATAACACAGACACCTTTCAAGCAATTGTAAAACAATCAACAAACCCAATAATTGTTACAGATTCAAATTTAGCATATCCTGGACCAAAAATAGTTTATGTTAATAATGCTTTATGTCAACAATCAGGATATACAAAAGAAGAATTAATAGACATATCTCCTGACATTTTTCAAGGTAAAGACTCTTTAAAACTTTCAAAAACTAATAAAGATAAAATAAAAAAATTAGAAAAAATATCTTTTAAAACAGTAAATTATACAAAAGATGGAAAAGCTTATCATGTTAAAATCAATATCTTTGCATTAGTTAATGAACATAATGAGATTACTAATTATGTTGCAATAAAAGAAGATATAACAGAGTATGTAAAAGAGATAAATTATTTACAAAAGTTTATTAACTTACAGGATAATATTATTATTTTAACAAATGGTCAGGATATGGAATTTGCAAACCAAAAACTATTTGACTTTTTTGATTTTAAAGATATGCAAATCTTTAAACAATATCATACATGTATTTGTGAAAGATTTATTGAGGATGAAAGATTTTTTAATTTGTCAAAAATAAATCCAGAAGAGAACTGGGTAGATATCCTAAAAGAATTACCTCATTCAGAACGAATTGTTGCAATGTTAGGTCAAGATTTTAAGATTCATGCTTTTTCCGTTACTATAAATACTTTTGATAAAGATCTTGATATAGTAACATTTTCAAATATAAGTCAGACAGTACTAAACCAAATACGATTACAAGAAAAAACTGTACATGATAAATTAACTTGTGCATTTAATAGAGAATATTTTGAACAAAATTATAGATTCTTTATTGAGGATTCTATTAAAGATGATTGTTTATTTGGACTAGCACTATTAGATATCGATCATTTTAAAAATGTTAATGATACCCATGGTCATGATGTTGGGGACTATGTACTAAAGCATATGGTTCAAATAATAGACAAGAACTCACGAGAAAACGATATACTTATTAGATGGGGTGGGGAAGAGTTTATAATGATTTTTCATATTACTTCTACTGATGCATTACATGCTGAATTAGAAAATGTTAGAAAAGTTATAGAAACAGAAAACTTTGAAACGGTAGGGACTATTACATGTAGTTTTGGTGCTACTGTATATAAAAATAATGAAGATATAGAACTCACTATCAAACGAGCTGACGACGCACTGTACTATTCTAAAAGAACAGGAAGAAATAAAATTACAATAGAATAAGTTTTTATAAACTTATTTTATTGTGTTCTTTGATTATAGTATAGATTAGATTTAATTTATTTTCTAAGTTAACAGCACTAATTATATAAGAGTTGAAATCATCATCTAAATTCTGCTCATCAATAAAGCTTCGACCTATTACTTTACT
>PJEL010005207.1_pt1 | contig 10517 bp, 21 predicted proteins | sample 1853271 | NCBI WGS metagenome assembly PJEL01 (sample SAMN08108733, study PRJNA415343) | Invertebrate metagenome, whole genome shotgun sequencing project. | host: Globobulimina | place: Sweden: Gullmar Fjord | collected 2015-08 | reverse complement strand
TTTGCGACCCTTAATTCTTCGAGGGTCCTATTATAATTTCCTTCTACTTCAAAGTATGCATCGTCCATTACATTAATCCATCAAGGGTCTCTTCTATCTTGTCCCCTCTTGCCAAAAGGTCTGCGAATTGATCGTCTTTATCAAATATCTCATTGATCTCTTCTTCGTGTTCCTTGTACTTTTCTTCAAACTTTACAGCGGTAGCAACAAATGCTTCTCCTTTTTCTATGATCTCAGTCATAGCTGCTTTTAACTCTTCTTTATTTACGTTGTTGTTCATACTTATCCTCTCTTTTTTTCTTAGGCTGATATTTTATCTTCAAATTCATAAAAGTCCTCAATTAGTCCATATGAGACCCTGTCCCCAGGATCCTCTAATATTATATGTTCCTTATTAAAATAGTTCCCTGCATTATTCCCCATGTCTGTTATTGCTGCACACTTTGCAGCTCTAGTGGATGCTCTGGGGAAGTATGGCTTATCACTCATAGTTCTACCTAAACTTGCACATTGTATTGAGCACCATTTCTTTTGATTACCTGTTAGTGGTTTCTTACAATATAGACATCTCATCTTATTTCGTCTTCTTCTTTAAGCTTTTCCCAATGTCCAAATACTAAGACAAAGTTGTAAAACATTACTGATAACTTATACTTTTCCCTGATCTTCTCTTTATTAGTCTGCTCTGAGATGTCCCCACAATCAGGACATTCAGGGTCTGAATCAAATCGAGGGACCCAAATGTATTGTTTACACTTGTGACATATGTTAAGTCTTGGGGTTCCGTGTGCCATATTATAGTTCTTTTATGAATGACTCTACTTTCTTCACTAATGTGGGGAAGTCCATTGCCATTATCTCATGCTCTCCCTTTGTTTTACCTCTTGAAAAGTCCACTGTTGCCTTGAATGTTATCTTAGTCTCTCCATAAGAAGTCTTACGAATATACATGCGTACACATTCTATGCTTTCCATCTTAAATGGATCTGTGAACTCGCTTAGAAACGATTCTTTTTGGTGTTTTTCACCGAAATATAAGTCATCCATCATCCTTTTTCTTTTTCAATGAGTTCATTTTTATGGTCCTCATCGTATACTACATAGTCTTCTATATGCTCTGGTCCCTTTAATATCTCAAGTATTCTAGGCATTGCATCCTTAACTGTATCGTGTGCATCCTTCAAGTATTCTAACAATAACTCACCCTTTTCTCTGTCTTCTTCTTTCTTATACACATCGAGTAAGTTGAAGAAAGTCACTATTGGACCCATTATATTATTCAGTTCGTGATGTTCCTTGTCCGCTATCATATCGTAGTTCCTTTAACATTTCTCTCTTTAATCTCTGTCTCTCGTAGCCTTTTATGATTGGTCTCCCAAAAGAGTTGCAATAGCTGCAGCCACATTGATTGTGGCCCCAGCAATTACCTGTACTCTTTGAGCGAAGTCCGTAAGGTTTCATACCTTAGTCTATTTTGTAGAAGAATTGACCGTCCATATCACTCTTTACGAATAATATTTTACCATCTTCTTCAGCGTCGTAGCGAGTATCTTCTGATTCAGAAGTGAATACGTAGAATTCAATCTCAGCCTTTTCAACTTCACACTCTTTGTCTTCAGTCTCTTCTTTAACTTCTTCTTCGCAGCACTCACATGGTCGTACTTCAACCTCTTTCTTCTCAACACCTACATAAGTAAGCTCTTCAACCTCTGGTAAACCAGCAAATATACGCTCCATAGGATCCATGCCTTTGAAGGTATCTGGATGATGATCAAGATACTTCTCCCCTACAACTAATTCAGCCATTGGGACTGCAGTTTTGATTTCAATTTCTTCTGTACACTCATATTTAGGACATTCCCAGATAGGAGTAACAATACCATGCTCTACGCAATTTGCGTAAACAGCATTAGATATTTCACAATTCTTTTCTCTTTCATCAGAGTTGAACTGCTTACAATTTAGGTAACATAGACATGCTTGTCTGTGTGCACCAATTAACTGCATGATAACCATCACATTTCTGCCGTGGTGACCATACATAACGATTGTTTGTTCCATAGTACTATTTTTGATTAACAATATATAAATATAATAATTTCAAATACACTAAACAACACCCTAATCCCACTCGTACCAATGCATTTCTCTCTTCTCTATCCCACATCGTAATGCTGTTAAAACATCACAATGATAGTTGATAATCTCGTTACGGTCATTCATCATACAAGTGTTGCCCATCATTGCACCATTGAATCTATCCATATCGATATCTGGGAATTTAAGAAGTAAAACGTCCATTTCGGCGTTAGTGAATCCATATTCACTTTCCGTTTTGTAGTCATATACTAGAGCTTCTAGCTTAGACCTTCGTCTTTTTTCTTTCATTTTATTTCCTTAAATTCATGTTTCTTGCCTTTAAATAGGAATCCTATAAAGTTGAACAATGCCCAACCTACAAAGAATACCATAAAGACTACTGCTAATACTTTAATTATTCCCATCTTTTTTTGCGTAATAAGTGATTAATGCAGACTTTATTGAGTCCATTTGCTGTTCTATTTCAAATATTATTGAGTCTTGAAAATGCTCCAAGGGCTCTATATATCTCTCATATTCCTTCCGTCTCTCGCGTTCTGCCAGTTCTTTAAACATCATAAATATGAGACACATAATGAATATTATTAGTCCAATTTTAAAGAACACAGGGTTCTTTATTGCTCCCGTTTCTCTCACTCTATCAGTCATCGTCTACCAATGTTAATCCATTTTGTAATCCACGCTCGAGTGCTTCTTCAAATGAATCCATACGTGGAGACATTATGACCCTGCCATCTTTCATTCGAATTGCGTCGCATACATAACTCTTCTTACTATGAAGAGAGTCGTAAAAGGGTTTCTGAATCGTTTCGATGTCATAGTTATCTCGCAAGTATGCTTGCAACCATGCTTGTGGAGGTATTCCATTAAGTTGGAAGAATTTATCAAAAAGACAATCATAATATATGATCCCCTTTCTTTCCATTGACTTCTTGGTCTCCACTGATACTAATTTATACATATTACTCCATATTAATTGCTGCTTTCAGTGCTTCAGATAAAGATTTATTCTCTTCTTGTTGCAGATCTACTACATTTTGAAGAGTATCGATTTCTAATTGCATTACCTTTCTCAAGTCTTCTTGCCGCATTATATAGTGATGTAATGCGCCTTTGCTAGCGTAAGAGTCTACTCTAATTATCACTAGAGGTACTCTATTTCTGCGAGAAATCTCAGAGGGATTGACCGTATCATTAAGCCTTTTAAGGGCTTCAATACAGTCTTCATCAGACTCAAATCCCATACCAAATACGAGATTTTCAGTACCTCTAATTTCCTCTTTCAAATCGATGATTGTATAGAGTACTGTACGCTTGGGGTTGAATGGCTTAGTGCATATGAGATACCTCTCATCGCAAGCTCTTATTTTATAAGGCTTTTTCTCGTCATCTAACCATAATTTGTCTCCGTTGTTATACATTATTCTAAGTATATGTTAATAGACTCTGCGAATCGTGCAACCTTCTCAGCTTTCGCTTGCCAATAAGGGTACTCTTCAATAACGTGATTAGCCCCCTGACTCACATAGTAGTCGAATAGGCTCTGCAATATCCATCTTGCTATCATCTTGTTTATCCTTTCTTATACATGGTTGCTTATCTAGCGTCCACTCTTTATTTACATAGTACAAAAAGACCCATTTACCTAACTTCCAAATATGAGGCTCTCTCTTCTTCAATAGTCCACATCTCTTACACTCTTGTTGATTATACTTATCAAACTCTTCCCATAAGTGATGTTTAAAGGTATAATCCTTCTTCTTATGCTCATATTCAGTACTATAATCCTTCATACATACTTTGCACCAACTGTGATATCCACTTGCAGTGGAAGGGTCCTTGTAATATCCATATTCAAGGTCCTTTTTCTTCTCACATTTAGGACAGATCTTCGTTGGTCTATCTCCTAATGGTTGCATATTAACGTCTTTTTAAGATTTTCTCTTTTTTAGCTGGTACGTTAACAAATTGCTTCTCATCAGTGTTAGACTTACTAATATTGCTAAAAATCTCCCACTTATCAGTGGAATTACAGATCTGAATAAGTATTTGATTATCTTCACTATAATCTGCATGCTTAACAAATCCAGGTGTGCCAGAATCAAGCTCCTCTTCATAATCTTCACGATCATCATATTCCATGTCTGGGAACGCTCTGTCAATTTCCTCTATAGTCTCATACATAGTATCCATCCTACCAGTATTCAACGAGTCTACAATGTTAATGTTTTTAATTTTTTTCATGTCAGTGTCTCCTTTTTAATACTTTTTCATGTGTTACAGGTACATCTATAAGTTGCTGTACATATCCTAATATTTCAAATTTGTCAACTGGTTCTCCTCCATCAAGGGTTGTTACTACGTGAATGAAGTAGGGTCTATCTTCTTTGGCACATTCATGTAACACTAAACCTATAGTATCGCGATTAGTTAGCTTATCTTTTGCTGCAGATAAATCGTAGCGACTCGCATTGGGGAATGCTTTTTCAACCTCATCCATGGTCTCATACATGGTGTCCACTTCCCCTATATTTAAGGAATCTTTGATGTGTATATTCTTAATCCTCTTCATATTACCACTTTCTTTTTAATATCTTCACCTTTTCAACTGGCTCGTCTACGTATGTAGGACCGCCTCCAATTATCTCATAACCTCCATCTTCTGGATCAACCTTTACAAATCTTGGATAACTAGGCGTCCAATCATTCCCCTTAACTACACCTATGATTCTATCGCGATATTGCAATTGACTTCTCGCATGACTTCTGAAAGCAGACGCGTCACTTTTTACTGCATCAATAGCCCTTTCTACCTCTGCTATAGTTTCATACATAGTAACAGTCTTCCCCTTATCTAGTGAATCATATATGCTAATATTCTTAATCTTTTTCATCCTATATCTCCTTTTGTGTTATATACAGCTCTTTTGGGATCCCTATTGCGTATCCTTTTGTACGCAGATAATCCACTACTTCTGCTTGCTTGTCATGATTACTCAATTGATGTAAAGACTTCACTACTCGTGCAGCATGGTCAATCTTGAAACCAAATGATACTTCTTTTTCAAGCCATATCATATTGTAGATTTCTAACAATATTTCATCATCTATATGATCAATCTCTTTTAGTACTAATTTGTGGTGCTCTAAGTCACCTGAGAATGAAATTGTGTCCTTATCAACAACTTCAAATATCAATGGATATTCATAGTCAACAATAACACCCTTTAAAGTCGTTGTATTCTGACTTTTGGTGCTATATATAGCTTGGCCGAGATACTTCCCGAACCAAGCTATTTTACCTTTATAGGTTAGATCACTACACATGGCAGTCGTCTTTTTTAGAGCTTCCTACTGGCATTAACTTATACCAACAGTCCCAACTAGTACCAGTCCAGTCGTCGTCGCTAGCATTATTTTCCCAATATGACGATCCATCTCTTATAATACCATAATGATCTTCGTCATCAGTGTGATATTCTGGACTATCATCATCGTCAGTAAAGTATACTGCATCTCCTGCTACTAAAGAATCACGATCAACTAATACAAGTTCAAATGTAGCTTTCGTAGCTTTCTTTTCTGGGACTAAAGTAACGTCACCAGTTCTAGGATCCCTAACAATAACTTTATCGTATTCACCTTCAGTGAAACAAATTTGACCATCGTACACAAATGTTTCAACATCTGGCGATAGTGGAGCTAATGATTTTTCAATCTTCTCCTTGATTTCATCAAACAGTCCATCGTTTATCTCAAAAGATTGACCATCTAAAATAACTGTTTTCATAATTTTACAAATATTAATTAGTACTAAAAAATCTTACTAGATTGATATGTCCAACTAGTGTACATATGTCCATCTTGCATATAAATTAAACTCCTTATTTCGTCATCATCAGCACTATCTTGCACACAATAATCAAAGTGGGTGAAAGCTATCCCTTCAATGTCATAGATTATGGCACCAAAGGGTAACTTTCTGACTGGGTGCTGGATATATCTTCTTTCGAAATCTTTTATAATTGTTTCGTATTTCTTCAATTTAGTGTTGTTAGTGATCCAAGCTGCAGTCGTTGTCGCTACTTCTGTTGCAGCTAAACGCTCAGGAATTGTTGGATTTCTTAACGATAATTGATCGATTTTAGCATCTTTTGCCCAATCAAGTATACTATGAAAGTCACTAAAAGGGAAATTGTCATCTACCATTAAGGTAGCTCTTACTATTACATCTCTCTCACTTAATTCACGTAATTCAGCTATGTATTGAGTCTTGTTGAGATCAGTAATAGATAATGCGATTGTATCAAAGTAATGTGGTACTACTTTTAGATGATGTTCCATTAATGTTTTAGGTAGATGTGGAGAGTCATATTCTCCATTTATAGGCTTCTTATCGAAGAAATTATCGACGTGACACTGTATTTCAAGTGGATATTCATTGAATACATTGATAGCAATATGTTGACAAAAGTCCCATTGATCTAAAGGTTCCCCTTTACCTGTAACTAATATACTATTTACGCCAGATTGCTCAGCCATTCTCCTAGCTTTATCAAGATTTAGCTTGAACTTAGTTGTATCACTCTTGATACATCCTGTCATCTTTGATACACAAAACGGACAATCCTGCTTACATCCTGGTGTTGGCACCGATATTGTCAAATTGTTTGCTTTCATTACTCAACTGTTATATTTTCACACTTTTCTTCATACTCTCTCAGGGTTTGAATATGTGGTTCACACATCATCAACTTAAATGTTGTAAATAAATGTCTCTCAAACACATCTTGGTGTTCCTCATTCTCAAAATAAAAGTTCCCCTCAATTCTGAATGCTGACGGTGCAGCATCTTGATCACCAATATCCTCTATTACATACCCTTTAACTTCTATATTTTCCATCTTGTATACTTTTGATTTTACAACTAATTTGCTCAGTCAAAGCGACTACAGTTGTGTCGTCTTTTATATGAGTTCTAACTAGATCTTCACAAGTCTCTATGTGCTTATAGTCTTTGCAACTATCTATGCACCTTACAATCTTTTGTATTTTCGCAACCTGTTTGCTTTCCATAGTGTAAATATCATCAAATTATACGTAATAAACAAGACCCTTTACGGCTTATAATGCACTGTTACTTTCTTAGTAATCAGATGTTTGTAAAACTTTTTCTTAATCCAATGCTTCTTCTTCAAAGTACCATACCCATTATTGATAGAGTATCTTCTTCTTATTTTACCTAGAAACTTCACAGCTTCTGTATTAATTGAATTGTTAGAAAACCGTGCGATTTTATCGTTATAATGGCTGAATACACCTGTTAAATCTTCTTTTGGAACATAATGTCCATCGAAATTTAATTCACCTGTTTTCTCGTTGTATTCAACAGCTCCATAAAAGATTTCATCATTATAACCATATCGCCAATATGCACCTTCTAAGAAGATTGCAACTTCATTGTCTTTCTTTAAGATTAACTTTACTTCGTGACCTTTTATCATAATATTTTGTTTAAATTTGCGGAAAGATATAAAGATTATATGTTGAATACAAATAAAAAAGGAGAAAACTTGCGCCTACTCCTTTATACATGCAGTATTGAGATGATACTCAGACTCGAACTGAGAACTTTAGAGGGTTGCAGCCAATCGCCTTACCATTCAGCCATATCATCATTAGTGGAGACATCTGGTAACGATCCAGATCCTCGTGGGCTTCAACCACGCGCTTCTACCTAGTTAGCTTCATCTCCTTTTGCAGACATGGAAGTAATCGAAACCTCTTCATAGATTTTGGAGACCTAATCATCACCTTGACTCATGTCTATTTGCGGAAAGCAGAGGTCCTGATCCCCATCCGATTACTCGAACAAGCAGTTTAGCAAACTGTCCCTATCACCTAATAGGTTTACTTTCCATGTGTGGGGAAAGAGAGTATCGAACTCTCGAGCAAAGGTTTTACAGACCTGGCTTCCACCCGTTCTTCCCCAGTTATAGAGGAGGATAGAGTAATCGAAACCCGCACGCGAACGTGCCCCTAGGGTTCAAGCCTAGTTTGCCACCTTGACGGTATCCTCCTGATAGTACCCGAGGTGAGAGTCGAACTCACAATGGAATAGGGTCTAAACCTACTAGCTGTGCCAGTTTACATTATCCACTCGGGCATTTGTACCTATCCCCAGACTCGAACTGGGAAACATAGCATTTTAAGTACTATAGCGTTGCCAATTAGCTCAGACAGGCGCATAAAAAAAGACTCATCTTTTGGATGAGTCTCTATATTATGAATTAATTGTAATTATATTCAGTATGAGCAGCTCATCTTGTGGATAAGTAACGACAGACTAAAATATAAACACCAATTTCTTTTCATGTCAAAAGTTTTTTTTGAATTATCGAACGATAAAAGTACAGATATTTTAAATAGCATGCAACAGTTTCGTTAAATTTATTTTAGTAGCACTACTTGGACTCGAACCAAGGACCCCTTCCATGTAAAAGAAGTGCTCTTCTCTACTGAGCTACAGTGCTATGTGAGGTTCCACTCAGGATCGAACTGAGTTCCCCTGGTTACAAATCAGGAATTTTATGCCATCTAAACTATGGAACCATTGTACGCCCCCAGGGATTCGAACCCCAAACCCTCCGCTTAAAAGGCGGATGCTCTAAGCTTTTCAGCAACCAATTGGAGCTACGAGCGCATATTATTTAGAGAGGGCAGAAAGATTCAAACTCTCGACCTGATGGTTCGTGGCCACCTGCTCTGTTCAACTGAGCTATACCCCCTTATTGGAGCGAAATGTGGGAATCCGACCCCGTCTTCTGCTTGGAAGGCAGACGCTTTAGCATTAAGCTACATCTCGCATTTGTGGTCCCGCTGGGAATCGAACCCAAGTCTCCTGCGTGCAAGGCAGGTATTCTAGCCGTCTAAACTACAAGGCCGTGTGTAATTTTTTATCAGGATAAAAATTACTAAAAACCCTTCGCGCTGGCAGCGTATATGGGATTCGAACCCATGACCCCCTGACTGACAATCAGGTACTCTAGACCACTAAGCCAATACGCTATCTATTGAGACCCTACCTGGAATCGAACCAGAATCTAAAGTTTAGAAGACTTTCGTTCTATCCGTTGAACTATAAGGCCATTTGCGGTTAGTGAGAATATTGAAATCCCGACCCTCCGCTTAACAGGCGGACGCTCTGCCTCTGAGCTAACTAACCATAGTTGCGGGGACGAGAATTGAACTCGCATACCTGTGGATATGAGCCACTCTTCTTACCAATCGAAATCACCCCGCAATGTTGTTGGTGAAGCAGGATTTGAACCTGCGACCTCTTCCGTATCAGGGAATTGCTCTACCGAACTGAGCTACACACCAATGTAAATAAAAAAAGCCCTCTTGATTTCTCAGGAGGGCTCGTTATATTTTGTTATCAAAACTTACATAATTCTTACCCTCCGAAAAACTCCCGCTCTACGATCAATATTCATGCCTGTATTTTTGACTATTCTTGTTTGCATTTTCTGCTTTTTTAATTAACTCGATAAAAATACGCCTTTCAGATATTCTATGCAACAGTTTGGTTAATTATTTTAAATTTATTTTGCACCCCTAGAAGGATTCGAACCTTGCGTTACTGGGCTCAAAACCCAGTGTGATAGACCGCTACACTATAGGGGAGTGTATTTAGTAGCCGAACTCAGAATCGAACTGAGCTTTCTAGGTTGAAAACCTAGCGTCCTAACCGATAGACGAAACGGCCATATAAATGGGGTGAGAGATGGGATTCGAACCCATGAAACCTTACGGTACTAGCGTCACAAGCTAGCGCATTTGTCCACTCTGCTACAAACACCATGTGTAGAGATAGAGAGAATCGAACTCCCGCTCTTGTGCATATAAGGCACCTGCATTAACCAACTATGCTATATCTCTGTGTGCGAGTCTCTCCTCGCTTGTCACAACAGTTTTTACGTACGTAATTCTTAGAACTCTTGTTAAACTAATATCGTCTGGAAGGTAGAAATCGAATCTACTGCCCGAAGAGTCCAAGTCCCCGTTGCTACCTTAGCTCTCATCCAGATATATAAACACAAAAAAAGGCCACCCTTTTGGAGTGACCTTCTTTTATCCTAAACTACAATTTAAAACATCATCATGATTGTATATTTACAGCATATAAAGTACCCACTCCTGTATCTCTACGGTGTTCTATCGGTTGTTCTATATGTTGTATATTTCTTAACATTTCGTAAAAGTAGTGAAATTATATTTATCTACCAACGCTTTCTATGTTTATTTTCCAAATATTTTATCCGCATTTGTTGAAACCGCAACTAGCGCACTTTAGACATCCTTCTTCATATCTAAGTCCATTCCCACACTTATCACATGTTAACTTAGATTTCTCT
>PJEL010005206.1_pt1 | contig 10522 bp, 9 predicted proteins | sample 1853271 | NCBI WGS metagenome assembly PJEL01 (sample SAMN08108733, study PRJNA415343) | Invertebrate metagenome, whole genome shotgun sequencing project. | host: Globobulimina | place: Sweden: Gullmar Fjord | collected 2015-08 | reverse complement strand
AACCTCAGTGGTGTTCGCTGTTATCTGTTCACTGCAGGAGGCTCCTACACTGGCAATTTTGCCAACACCGATGCCAACGGACAGGTAAGTTTTTCTGTACCGCTTTCCAGCTACAAGGTTCGTGCAGATTATCTGGGCAGTAAATACTGGTCTGAGGATTTTGACTGGTTTGATACCACCATCGCCATTGCCCATGGTAATGTCAATCTCCATGTTGCTGATTTAGGTACAGATGTCAGCGGTGCAAAGGTTTATTTGTTCAGTGAAACGGGCTCTTACCTGGGTGTCAACACCACCACCGATGCACTCGGTGATGCCTTATTCACTGTACCAGAGAAAAGTTACAAGTTGCGAGTGGATTACAACTCCACCCAGTACTGGACAGGCGTGATCAACGTCATCGCCTATCAGGGCAATCCTGTAGAACTTGCTTTGGATCTGCTGGCCTTTAACTTGACAAACAATCCAAATCCACAGAGAATAGATGGAAAAGGACCTGTCTACAAACCACAGGTAGCAATGCTTGGTGACATGACAGGCTTGCTTAATCAGCTTGTTCCCATGGTGACAGCCACAGGCGAGGCCAGAACCTTTTATTATCTCTCCGACCATCTAAATACCAGCCAGCTTTTGGTTGATGCTCAGGGTGTTGTTGTTTGGCAGGGAGATTTTAAACCCTTTGGCGGCGTGGATATCGTTGTCAATGACCTGGAAAATCAATTCAGGTTTCCGGGCCAGTATTATGATGGGGAGACTGGACTCCATTATAACTGGAACAGGTATTATGATCCGGATAGTGGACGATATGTATCAGCTGATCCAATTGGATTAGATGGTGGAATTAACTTGTATGGGTATACCTATAGCGATCCAATTAATTTATACGATTCTGATGGACTAGTTGCTCTAGATTGCATGATGGGTGGTGGTCGTTGTCAACCATTAGGTCCACCTGTTAATTTGAAACCAGCAATTGGTTTACCGATAGGGATTTTACTTGGAACTGCTTGGGAGTATTGGTTTGGTCCTGATTCTCCACCTGTATCTCACCCTGGTGATCGTCCATTAGAGCATGATTACGAGAACGATTTGCTTGATAATTACAACCCTGGTCCTTTTGAAGACCCTGATGATTTTTGTCCAATACTGAAGAAAGTATTAGAAGAAATTACAGCGCAGATTGCTTGGAGAAAAGGGGATATAAAATACTGGGATTATATGGATGGCAGAAAGAAAAATGCGATTAGAAGAAAAACTCATAATGAAAGGATTGATAGATTAACAGATAAAAAAAGAAAGTTACAGAGAAAATACGATGATTTCTGCAAAGATAAATGTTGAGCAATTTGGTACAAATTTCTTCGAGGTGGTTTATTCGATTGAAAAATTTCATACTGAATGGAAAGGGCAAGCATATTTAAAAAGAAAAGATACTAACGAAATAATTCGTGGAGAAGGAGTTATAAGAAGAAATAAGGAAAAAGAAATAGTTGATAAGGAAATTTATGAGGCAATAAAAAATAAATCATCATTTCTATCTACCCCTCCTCCAGATTGGAACTCAAATATTAGAAAGATATTAGTTCATTTGTATAAATCCAATGAACCTGCCATTTCTTATTCTGTATCGTTGAATAAAATAATAGATAAAGATGATGAAAAACGAGATAATATTATTAATGATTTTTATGCTGTTTGTAAGCAACTAGTAAGTGATACAATTGAACAAGTAAGAGAAATTGATATGTTATCTAGCCAAGAGAAGTTAGATTTACTAACCATAAATGAAGATATTTTTAATAAACCAGATGAAGATCCTTGGACGATTGAGAATGAATCAACTTTACGGTTAAGAGCTATAGAATATTTTATTCGGCCATCCAAGGATCAAATTGCACTTAACAAGGATCAATATAAAAAATATTTAGATTATGTTGAAACTTTGGAATAATATCAGCTGGGTAGGTCGGGTTAGCGAAGCATAACCCGACAATCTTTCAGGAGAGGGGTCATTATGTTGCGAGTTAATTTATGTAACGGGTTTACAAAGTTTCCTAAGTTTCTAAGTTTCTAGTCGGACCAAGCTAATAGCTTGTTTTGTTATGAAAAGTCTTCGCAAGTGGGGTCTGGCTTGCGCTATTCCATTATTTGAGCTTGAAAGGTTGTCATAGTGTGATTTGACAGCCTTTTTTTGTTTCAAAATTATTTTCGTTTTCCGGGCCAGTATTATGATGCTGAGACTGGGCTGCATTATAATTGGCACCGGTATTATGATCCGGAGGTTGGGAGATATATCACTGCTGATCCGATTGGACTTGCTGGGGGGATTAATCTGTATGGGTATGTTGGAGGGGATCCTCAAAATTATATAGATCCACATGGCTTGCTAAATATCGATCCCACGAGATTGCCAGATTTTCAATATTATGAGCGTTGGGGAGGTCCTGGCTGGACAGCCGGAATGTGGACATCTTGGGATCTTTTATCAGAAGAAAGGAGAAATGAGATTCTGGATAGTATTGCGAATGATCCTGATTCACCATATGCACCATCAGATCCGCAATATCAATGCTATATGAATCATGATATATGCTACGGGAATACTCGATTAAGATGCCAAAATTCAAGAAATCCTGGACAATGTTTGAGGGAAGGCTCAAATAGATGTGACAGAGATTTGGGTGATTGTTTAGGGGAATGTGGATTACAGCCTGATGCAATTGCAGAAATTCATAGATTGATTGCTATTCCTACTTTCAACTATCTTCAACCTGGTGTGCGTGATGCCTTAGATTATAATTCTGAGCATGGAACAAGCTTTTTTTGGCAGCATAGATTTTAGGGGATTTAGATATGTACTCTAAGTTGTTACTTGTAAGTAATCTTGTCGTCTTGTTTGTTGTCGTGCTACAGTTTAAGTGTTATTCTGCAGAATCGGTCATGGAAGATGGTATAACGATATGCGCTGAAAATAAAATTTCGAATATCTGTATTGAAGCAGAAGGATTAATTCGACATATAACTTGGGAACAAGCTACTAGAAGTGTTGAAATGGTACCAAGGAAAAAAAGATGGTATGGAAAACTTGGTCTTGTAGCACGTCCTTCGAACTGGAAATATCATAACGGTATAACCAGGGCAAATGTAAGAGAAGCCCAACTTCATTTTAGTAGTAAAAAAGAATTTACTAAATGGAGTGAAAAGTATTTTGATCCCAAAAGAGGAGTTTACAGGGATGACGGATTGTTTATAAGTTGGTATTCTTCTATTAATAAAGAGAAAAAACTTGGTGTTTTAGATTTGTCTGTTTGGCAGATTATGATTAATAAAGTTAAACCTAATAAATTACCATATAGTCAAAAGGATAAGATTTTAGTTACTCATCAAGGACAATAGTAAATTATTATAATATATAAATTTTAAGGCGGATGAAATTGACATTTCAACCGCCTTTTTTTGTTTGAAAATCAATTTAGTTTTCCGGGCCAGTATTATGATCAAGAAACAGGACTCCATTATAACTGGCACCGGTATTATGATCCGGACACTGGGAGGTATATTACTGCTGATCCTATTGGGCTAGATGGGGGGATTAACCTTTATGGGTACGTTGGGGGGAATCCTGTTAATTGGGTTGATCCGTTTGGCTTGATGGAATTTGATGGTATTGAACCGTTTGGTCAAAGTAGATGCTCATCTGTTTTGCCGAGAAAATGCCCACCAAATCCGCCTACTGCAGATGATCCATATTGGGAACCTGAAAATGGATCGAAAACATTTCATTGTGGTTATCGGATTTATAGAGAGAAAGGGAAAACACCATGCCCAAGCAATCCACGCAATGAGTGTGTGTATGATGATGATGACAAGTTAGTCGACGAAACTCATGAGGATAGTGTTTGTTGCGGTACTCCCGATCACTACCCTGCAGGAAATCCTGCTCATATTTATCCAGATCCTGGTGGACCTTGGAACCATAGGGATGCTTTTATGGAGTCAATGCAAAGATGGGGTACTTTTCTAGATAAAGAAAGCGAACCTATTCCTGGAGATTCTATTGAGTGGATGGCTCCATAAATATTGCATGCAGTGAGCATTCCGATCTTTTTATAGTAGATCGAATTTGCAGAGGTTAATATGAATGAATTACCTTAAGTGGGCATTGATTAGTTTTGGAAGTATATTGTTATTGTGCATGTCCTTTATATTACACGTGTATTCTGTAGATGGGGAGATTAAATTCAATTCGGCAATTATCACTTATAATGATAATATCAAATTAATTGTAAGCTTTAATCCAATGAAATCAGATTTAACTTGGCTTCCATTTTATATGAGTACAAAAAGGTATGGTCCAAGCAAAGTTGCAATTAGAGTTGATGATCTTGAAAAAAAATGGGACATTATTATGCTGTCAAATGTTACTTTTACAGGCAGTGGTGTCAAAGAAAAAAGCGTCAATATTGTAAAAAGTGCAACTGATATTGATGGTTATAAGTTTAGTAAAAAGGTCGATGTCGAAAATAATAAAGATTATTTTTATTTTGTTTCGTCTGAAGTTGTTCCAGCAAGTGAGACTATAGAGTTAACTGTCGAATTTTACCTAGTAAATAAAGTTGAAAAACAATATCATAAGTTTAAATTATTTATTGAACAGCAAGAATCGAAAAGACAAGTTTGGTTTACATTTTTAAACGCATAATTTAGAAAAGAAAGTGGGTCAGGCCCGCGCTATTGCATTATTTAAGTTTTTAAAGGCTGTCATAAGTTGATTTGACAGCCTTTTTTTATGCAAAAATAAATTATGTTTTCCGGGCCAGTATTATGATAACGAAACAGAGCTGTATTATAACTGGCATCGGTATTATGATCCGGAGGTGGGGAGGTATGTTACTGCTGATCCGATTGGGTTGAATGGTGGGATTAATCTTTATGCGTATGTCAATGGTAACCCTGCGAACAAGACTGACCCTGAAGGATTGCATAGTTCTCCAAAGCCTACAGGCGAACCGTGTGTCTATAATTGTCATCCTTCAGGGCCACCACCATCAATATTGCCAAAGGCAGCATGTTCCGAAAGACAGGATTGCTATGATCGTGCGTGGAGTGCATTTACAAGATGTAATGGATTTTATTCTGTGCTGCAGGCTGGTTGCGTTGCTTCCTTAACAGCTGGTAGCGACGGTCTTGGCTTTGGGGTAGCTTTAGGCATTTGTTCTAAAATTTTTGCTCCTACACGTGTTGCATGTGCGACTAGGTATGGGTTGAATATTGCCAAGTGTAATGAAATCCTTTGCGATTCAGAATGCCAACCAGCTCACTAATAAGGCCAATACATAATATTTTAGCATATCATGTTGATTTTTAATTTTAACGAATTTTAGAAGGCTAGATGGTTAAATGTGAAGAGTTTATTTATATTTTCTATTGTCATTGAAATAATTATTGGTGCTTTTTTTCTGGGAAACAAAAACATTTCTAAGCAGCTAGAATTTTATTTAATTGTTGTTGCGGTGTTTTGCCTCTCTTTTCAAATTATTTATGCAATGTTATAATTGAACAACTTCTAGTCAAGATTGTCGGGTTAGCGCAGCGTAACCCGACAATCTTTTAGAGTTTATTCCGCATCATCGGCAAACTAAGGGCCATCCTCCGCCACCGCTGCCAAGATCGTACGAGTTAAGAAGCAAAGTCGCATAATCTGCTATCCTTATGTATAATTGCCCATCCAGTCTCCAGTACTCCTGCCAGAATACTTCTCCATTCCATAGTAACCTACTGAAAAGATACGGCAATTTTACATAAGGATGATTATGCGAAAGCTTGCGGCTGGCACTGGCTGTGTTTTTCGCAGAACCTCTTTAATCATTCGGAGAAAATTGCACAGGTTGTGACAGACGCAAGCTGTCTATGCGCCCTTGCCCCAGGCTACCAATTTCGTTTGACAGGGTGGGTGGGCGTCTATAAGCAGCGTGGCACAACTACGGCCACGCCTGCGGTGGGCGGTGGATGGAGCAGGGTGTGGTCGTGCTCGGAGTCTTCGCTTACCTGTGCCGCGCTGCTTCCCTCGCGCGGTCTGAGGCACGAAGTCCGCGCCACACCCATGACAGAACCATGATCCCCCGTCAAAACCGGAACTAGGGAGCAGTCCGGCCCCAGCGACAAACCTTTTTTCTTTACCAGCAATTGAAAAGGCCGGACTGCTGCCGCCGGGAAAGACTTCGTATCCTGCTCTAGCTTTCCAAGTGAGGCTTTACAACGCCTTCCACTTGTTTTTTAACAATTACAGCGTCAATTACATTCTCAATAGTTCTTCTGCTTTCCTCGTCCAGATTTTCAATAGTCTTAAACTTTTCGAATAAACTTAAGTCCTTCAGCTTAGTTACGCCATCTTTTGGAGCATCATCAAATAATAGATAATCTGTGGATATTTCTAATGCTTTAGCTATTTTTTTTAGACTTTCTATGGTTGGCGTTACATTATTTGTTTCGTACTTGCTAATCAAATTCATGTTTAAATCGGCTAAGCCTGCCAGTTGTTTTTGTGAAAATCCTTTTTCCTTCCTTGCTTGTTTAATTTTTTCAAAAAGTTCCATGCTGTTCTCCAGTATTTGCCTAATGTGACTTCAACAGCATTATTATAGCAACTTTTCACAAATATGCATGTCAGGGGTGGCTGATTTGTGTTGACAAATAATCCTTGCAGGGATAGTTTTAACACGCACCGAAGGAGAGTTTATTTTTTTCAAAAAAAAAGCTCATCAACTTTTGCAACTTTGGACGGTAGCAAGTTGATGAGCTTTACAAGACCCCCAGCGAGAACACCGGAGATGTATTTCTTCTATCGTATCTCGCTGGTTTTGGCAAGGGCTGAACAAGGAGGTGATCCACAATGGCCCATTATGAGACCACAGACATTTTCAAGGGAGCATTCCTGCTGTGTAAAGGCGGAGACCTGTCCGGCATCAGTTTCAATGATCGCCAGATAGCCACCTTTGTCATCAGCGGTGATGACAAAAACATCCACCAACTTGACCGGGACTACATGACCGGCAAGGCCTTGGTGAACCCGGTTTTATTACGGCAATCCCTGAACCATCTGCGAGATTTATTATTTGATATGCGAGATAGGAGAAAAACAAACAATGCACCCAAAAAACGGGCATCAAATAGACCAGTACGAAATAGACACCATCAAACAAGGCGTTGACCTTGTGCCCTTCATGCAGGCCTGCGGTATTGACCTGAAGCAGATCGGCGGCAACTACCGGGGCTTCTGCCCCTTCCATAAAGACACAAAACCTTCTCTGACCGTTAATCCCAAAGAAAACCTCTGGAACTGCTTTGGTTGTGACAAAGGCGGCGACAATATCCGTTTTGTTCAGCTCTTCGACCAAATCAGCTTCAACGAAGCAGTGGAGCGGCTCAAGGGCTATTTTCCCGGCGGTGAAGTCCCAAAAAAAGACAGCAAAACAGCAGTTAAAGAAAAAAAGGAACAGAAAGTAAAAAACACAAAAGATCTGAGCATCAAAGAGAAAAAACTGCTGGCCCGAGTGGTCAATTATTACCAACACACCTTCAACGAAGATCCACAAGGCCAAAGCTACCTCAAAGAGCGTGGTATCAACAACCATCAATCTCTTAAGGATTTTGCAGTCGGCTTTGTCAACGGCACTCTGACCGATATTCTGCCGGTAGCGGACACCGGCAATGAGGACGATGAAACCATCGACACCCTGAAAAAGCTGGGTATCCTCAATCAAAAAGGTAATGAAGTCTTTTATAACTGCGTTGTCTTTCCCCTTTATGATCAGGAAGGAGCGGCGGTCAATCTCTATGGCCGTAATATCTCAGCGGAAAATAATGTTGATCACCTCTATCTTGCGGGATCAAGAAACGGTCTGGTGAATCGTCAGGCTGTGAAACAGTCTTCAACCATTCTCCTGACAGAATCCATTATTGACGCCCTGACCCTCTATGATCAGGGGTTTAAAAATGTTATTCCCGCTTACGGTGTCAATGGCCTCAGCGAAGACCATCTTTTTTTCTTTAACCGCAATAAAACCAAAGAAATCTATCTTGTCTTTGATGCAGATGAAGCAGGAAAAACCGGCGCAATCAAGGCAGCAAAGCAGTTACAGGAAAATGGAATTCAAAAAAACCACACTGTTACGTTACCGGACAAAGACATTAATATCTTTTTTAAGCGCCATACCCCGGAAGAACTGGAAACTCTACTGAAGAACGCCAACCCGGCATCGGTGGAACAGTCTGACACCCTCAATAAACGCAAACAACTTTTATACCGGGAAGAAGAACACGGCTTTACCGTGGGCTACCAGTCCAGACAATACCAGATAAAAGGCATCCAGCGAGGCGATACCCAGCTGAAAGCGACCATAAAGGTTGCCGCAGACGTCAACGCTTCCAAGAACTTTGAACTGACCACCATTGATCTTTATTCCTCCAGATCCCGGCACTGGTTCGCTAAACTCTGCGCCACTCTCTTGCAGGAGCCGGAAGCCCTGATCAAGGAAGACCTCAGCAAGTTACTCGAACAGGTGGAAGCTTGGCAGCCGGAACAAAGTGACAAACAGGAAACCATAGAAATATCCAAAAAAGACAAGGAGCTGGCCCTGGATTTTTTACTGTCTCCGGATATCTTCACGGATCTCCTGGAGGACTTCAACATTCTTGGTATTACCGGCGAGGAGATCAATAAATTGGTAGGCTACCTGGCTGCCACTTCCCGAAAACTCGACAATCCTCTTTCCGTACTGATCCAGTCCCGGAGCGCAGCAGGAAAATCCACGCTCCAGGACGCCATCCTTTCGTTGATCCCGGACGAAGAATACACCAAATACACTAGAGTCACGGATCAGGCCTTGTTTTATAAGGATGAAAACTCCCTGGTCAACAAGATCCTGGCAGTTGAAGAGGCTGAAGGTATGGGCGGCGCGGCCTATTCTATCCGCAATATTCAGTCAGCGGGTAAGATCACAGTAGCAGCCACAGGCAAGGATCCCGGCACTGGCAAGATGAAGACAGAGGAATACACTGTCAAAGGCCCGGTCTGTGTAATGATCACCACTACAGCTACAGCCATCGACCAGGAAACAGCCAGCCGTTTTATCTTCCTGACCATTGATGAATCCGCCAAAATGACCAAGGCTATCCACCGGATGCAACGGAAAGCGGAAAGCCTGGAAGGTCTGATCCGGGACAAAAAACAGGAACTGATCATCTGTAAACATCACGCAGCCCAACGCATGCTCAAACCCCTGGCAGTGGTTAATCCCTATGCCGAATATCTTTCCTATCCCAGCCACTCCTTGCGTTCCCGCAGAGATCATAAGAAATATCTGGGCCTGATCCGTTCCATTGCCTTTGTCCAGCAATATCAAAAAGAAATCAAGACCGTGGAGGTGGAAAAAGAGACAGTGGAATACATCGAGGTGAGTCTTGCTGATATCGAAACCGCCAATAAACTTGCCAACGAAGTCCTGGGTCAATCCATGGACGAGCTGGCCAAGCCGTCCCGAACCTTGCTTTCTCAAATCTTTGCAATGGTCAAAGACATGGCCCCGGACAAAGCCAGCCCCCTGGAAGAAGTCTTTTTTACCCGCAGAATGATCCGGGAATACACCAACTGGACTGACTGGCAAGTGAAAAGCCATATCAAACAGCTGGAAGATCTTGAATACCTCTCAGCCAGGATCGGTTCCAGGGGCAAGGAGTATAGTTATGTGCTCAACTACCAGGGCCAGGCCGAGGATGAGCAGGGAAAATGTTATCTTGATCTCACCACCATAGAAGAAATCCAGAAAAACCCGGAGTTTGCGCTTCGCTCCACTTACCTGGAGGAGAAATAGACAACTCGGAGACTACGCTTACTTGGAGGGTGGTTGAAGCTACTTAGAGGGTACTTGGAGGGTAACTGTTTTATGCTTAACCTCTTGTCTTGTCGTTACAATCGGAACCAGTTGGAGGTGGAGGCGGGAGAGCAAGCCCCAGGGGGAGAGGGGGTGATGATGGAATGGAAACAGAAGTTTTTTTAGAACGGCGATTAAAGAAAAAAGAAAAGAAATATAAAAAACATGAATGTTGCACTGACCATCAAAAAATATCGTTTGCAGCTGGCATCTATTGGCTATGCCGAGAGTACCATCGAACTGTACCGTAAAAATCTGAACCAGTTCAGCCAATACCTGGCAGCAGAGGGGATCAGCGATCTGCGCAAGGTCAACAGCCAAGTCATAGCAAACTATAAAGCCCTGGTCATGGCTGAAGCAAACGCCATGGAAACCAAGGCCCTGAAACTTCGCCCGGTCAAACGTCTGTTCGAGCATCTTACAGAAAATAACCAGTTACTGGTCAACCCCACCGAAGGTCTGGTGGAAACGTGCCGGAAAAACAAAAAACTTGCGCCGGTGCTGACAGTTGCTGAAATGGAAAAACTGCTGCAGCAACCCAACTTGTCTTTCCGGATGCAGATCCGTAACCGGGCCATCATGGAGATCTT
>PJEL010005205.1_pt1 | contig 10525 bp, 6 predicted proteins | sample 1853271 | NCBI WGS metagenome assembly PJEL01 (sample SAMN08108733, study PRJNA415343) | Invertebrate metagenome, whole genome shotgun sequencing project. | host: Globobulimina | place: Sweden: Gullmar Fjord | collected 2015-08 | reverse complement strand
AAGAATCTCAGCACAGGCCTGAGGAATGTATCTATGACCGGTATGCTGTTGCTGAGCATAAGGGTAATTTGACAACAGGTCACTATACAGCATTGGTTCTAAAGAAGGATGGAAATAAATTGAAATGGGTTCATTGTAATGATGAACTCATCAAATCGGTTAGTAACGATCAGTATGTGGTATCTCCCAATGCATATCTGTTGTTTTACATACGCAGACATTTTGCAGATGAAACAGCAGCAGCAGAGGCGTATGCCAATCTGGACAAAGTAGAGAGGAGGTGATAACATTATTTATTTAGATTTTTCATAGCTTGCAGGGCAGTCACTCCTTTATTCCTACCAAATGGATTGGCAACAACGAGTCGATTTCTTTTCCCAGCCTTCTTTGCCAAATGCTTGCTGACAGCTTCAGCCAAGGCCTCTTTTCTAGATTTGGGTTTTGACTTTTGCCCCAACTTTTTATTTTTTGAATCATTTGAAACAGTTTCCCGTGCGCGTTTTCTATCTAATGCCATTGTTCTTGCACTCTGAATCATGCCTGGCATATCTGTTTCACTTGATAGCTTCTTTGATATGGCTATTCCAGAAAGTGCACCTCCAAACATGAACTTCTTACTAAATTTAGGCTGTAGGGGTTCCGCCAAGAGTGTATCAAGCTTCATCTTTAATTTTGAAGCCTCGATAGTATCGTGATCTGTATGAGTGGTGTCTTCTTCTTCCTCATCAGACAGCACAATACCCAACTGCTCTGCATTCAATTGCTTCCAACTTTTGTCAGCTTTACTTTTACTATCCTTCCTCGCGAGTGAATCATATCGAATCGCCAGACCAGCTCGTTTTCGACACTCTTCCATCAATGAAAGGTCTATTGGAAACTCTGGGACACCATCCTTAGTGCCGATAGAATGAAGCAGAGCTCGAAATCTTCCGTGCTCTTTTGGTGTCACAAATGCAATTGAAATGCCATCTTCTTCTGCTCGTGCAGTTCTTCCTGATCGATGTACATATGTATCCGCAGTTGCAGGTATTTGGTAGTGTATGACACATTTGACATTTTTAACATCAATCCCTCGTGCAGCTACATCTGTTGCTACTAAAATTCCATCCTCATTGTTAGAAAATGCATCCAATGCTTTCAGACGAGCCCTCTGTTGCATACCTGCATGCAATGTTTTCACAGGAAGCCCTAAGAGCTTCAAAACTGCGCCCAATCTTCTCACAGAGGAGATGGCGTTGACAAACACTATGGTCCTTCCAGGATGGGCTGCCAAAAGACAGTAGACGTATGCATCTCGCTCTTTCTCGGGGCATGATACGTAAGATTCTGTGATATTCTCAGCAAGCCTCTTTTCAGGAGATATATCAATCACCTTTGGCTTTTTGTTTGAGCTAAAAGGAACAGCATCCATTAATTGCTCGAGTGATGCTGAACCTGAGGAGCCTCCTCCTCCTTTCTTGAGGCGTCTCTTGAGTTCTGAAGGAAGAGTCAAAGTAGCAGAAAACACAAAGGTCTGAAACGTGGCCGAGCTAGTGGACACAAGATGAAATATGGACGTCAATTCCTCAAAATGACCCTGCTGAACCATCTTGTCAGCCTCATCAAGCACCAGGAATTTCAGTCCAGAATAGTCATTCAAGTGTGTGTGCCCCTCACTAACTAATTCCCAGTATCTACCCGGAGTCGCTACAACAATTTCTGGAGGGTGCTTTGAGATCAATCTCTCTTGTTTCTGATGGCTAATACCACCAACAATTGGAACCACTCTGATACCAACATCCCTTGAGATTGAGTCCAATGCTTTGGATACCTGCATACATAGTTCTCTTGTGGGTACCAGTACAAGTCCTTTCAGAGACGACTTTGATGCTTCTTGTTTTTCTCTATTCTCACGAGATAAATATGTCAGCATAGGAAGCCCAAATGCTAGAGTCTTTCCAGATCCTGTCTGTGCTGCCCCAATAATATCCATCCTATCCCGTATTGCTGAGGGCAAACATTCTGCCTGAATTTGAGTCGGTGCAGAAAATCCAAGTCTTGACAAGGAGTCTAGTATATTGTCCTCTAGATGATAGTCTTGCCATGCCGAGACATCAACAGCAGGGGCAGCATCTGGCGTAGCTTTGTCCTTCTCTTCCTGGGCCATGTTCTTCTTCGTTCTCTTCGTCTTCTTTTTTGTCTTCTTTGCATCGTTTTGAGAGATTTTCAGTGCTGCATTTTCCCGTTCCAGCTTGGCAATATATTCCAACATATCTTCCTTTGATTGCCCTTTCTGTTTGACCTTCTTCTCCGGATCATCTCTCTTCTCAAGACGAGAAGTATCCAGAAGGGACTCGATATTTCCAACTTCAGATGGATCAAGCTCTTCTAATCCCATGAAACCAAAGTGATCACTTCCTACAAGAAGCTCGTCACCGACTTCCACCTGCTTCCACCCTTGGAGAGAGTCCCAAGCACCAGCCTCACGATTCTTCTGTCTCTTCTTGGACCCCATAGTCATATATTAGTGAGTAAGTGTGTTTTGAAAATCTATATCTTGTGATGTGACGGAGATATCGTGGATTTGTCAACCTAACAGTTATGCATGGAACACATGCAGGTGACTCAGAAAGCCGATCAAGAACCTATCCAATGCGATATTCTATTCATTGAACGATTTAATATAAATTTAGTTTCCCACAATCAGAGAAATGGTCTCCATCAGATACATATTTGACAATGTGCGCACACCAGTTAAAATTTCATCTAGATGAAAGTGGATTTTTCTCTCGTGATATTTCATGATTGGCATTAAACAATCGAATACTCCATACTATTATAAAATTAAATATTAGCTCTCCATCGATGGAGGTGCTTTGGAACGATTCGTGAGTCTTGGGTACAGGGTGTTGTCTGACACGAGAACACTGGGACGTTATCCGGCAAATACCCGACACATTCGGATAGAAGCAAAGTAAATTGATAAATCTGATGTCTTTGCCTTGGGTCTCGATACTAGCTGCCCTGATTGGGTCTCTGCAATTCGGTTTTCAAATTGCAGTACTGAATTGCTCTATTGATGCAGTTGAACAAAGCTTTGATATTTCGTCACAAGCCAAATCGAGCTTCGTGGTCTCATGTGTCTTGATTGGAGCTCTCATTGGGAGTATGATTGCTGGGAATGTGGCGGATAGTAAGGGACCGAGAAGCGCACTGGTTTTCTGTTCTCTCGTTTACATCTGCGGCAGCATGCTGAGTGGTATGGCTGAATCAGTCCAAGTTCTCATGCTTGCTCGCCTTGTCTCTGGCATAGGTGTTGGAAGTTCTTCAATTCTCGTTCCAAGATACTTGGTTGAGATTTCACCATCGGAAGCCAGGGGATACGTGAGTAGTCTGAATCAAGTGTTCATCTGCCTTGGAATCTTGCTGTCTTTTGTCATGGGGCTTGGGTATGAGAAGGATCCACAATATTCTGTTTTCGGTATTCAATGGTGGAGATGGATGTTACTACTTCCTGGTACTTTCATGGGTATCGTACAGGCATCAGTGATGTTCCTCAAATGTCCAGAGTCTCCAGCATGGGTGGCAAAGTCAGGCAATGAGGAGGAGGAACGATTCATTGATCACGGTCTCACACACGACGAAGAGTCGCTATTCTCCATACTAAAAAGTAGAAAATATAGAAGAATCATACGTCTTGCACTCGTCATCCCCATAACACAGCAAATGAGTGGCATCAATGCTGTGATCCTGTATGGATCAAGCATAATGAGAGAGGTTCTTTCGGCTGACAGCTCCCCCATCAAGGCAAACATGATGATTGGCATAGTCAACCTTGTCTTCAGCACCATCTCCTCGTCTCTCATAGATACAATTGGAAGGCGGCCTTGTTTAATCACATCATTTTTTGGTATGGCAGCATGCCTTTTTGCTCTGTCAATTGCCCATGGTACAGTGGCATTTTGGTCCCTCATATCCTATGTGTGCTTCTTCGGAATAGGTTGCGGTGGAGTTCCATGGGTATATCTAAGCGAAATCCTACCTGGAGCGATAAAAAAGGATGTACAAGGCTTGGCTACAACAGGGAACTGGATCACCAACATTCTTGTTGGATCAAGCTTTGGATTCTTCTCAGCTGCCGGATTGGGATTTGCATTTTCATTGTATGGAACGCTTTGTCTTCTCTCTGGACTATTTTGCATGAGATATATGGTTGAAACCAACCAAAAGTCGCTGTCTGAGATCCACAAAGAGCTCATGGACCCAGATGATGACTAATGACGAAATTACCCTAGGATCGTCTAGGGTTCAAGGCGCCACCTCGAAAAGATTCCTTGAGCTCAAAGAATCCTATGGATTCTCTATAGCATTGTGATACGACGGAACATCCATTATTCATTTATTAAGTATAATCAATATTTTGTTATTGGAAGTGATCGTTGACATGAACGCGGTACAAGCCCCAAAAGACCCACCGAAACGATTTTGAACAACTAGACGCGTTTGTCGTTATTTTGGCAGATTTAGCTTTGCAGATGACGGATACATCGCATTCAAGGTTCTTTAATTTGTGGGGGAAAGGCTCTCAATCCGGTTTAGGGCCTGACCGAGAAAAAAAGAAAACCCATAGAAGAAACTCTTCTTCTTTTGCCAAGTGGTTTGCAGGACTGCAGATTTCGGGCAAAGGTGGGGATGTGACATCGGAATCTCCCAAAGGCGACACATACAATGAAAATATCATCCTAAATCATGATGAAGATGCTGATATTGCGAGATTTACATCCGACTTGCTTGATGATGGGTATACATATGGTCCATCATTGTCAGGAAAGTTGACATCTCTTCTGCAAGATACATCCAAAGACGATCATCAAGGGAATGATGATGGAGACAGAAGCAACCGTGGTAAACCTTCACCGAGAGATGTATGGGAAGCTCCAACGGCATGGTCATATAGTGACACGGCCCCTTCCCTTGGTTTAGACAGGGCATCATGGCAGCACACCATGGTGGCAACAAGTGAGAGGAAAAGCCCATACAAGGGCCTTTGGCATTCAATTACAAAACGAACAGAGTCAAAAACAACTATTGAAGCACTGAAAGAAGTCGTCATGTCGTTAAAACCTCGTCGCCAGTCCTTTCAGCAGTCAGAAACCCTGAGGAAACAGTTGTTGGCCCTTGATAATGATTCGCGTGCATTGGCGGCACTGATGAAAGACTTGCAAAAGAACAGGGGCTCACTCCAGGCATCTCTGTTGTTTGATTTTGTACGTTCTGTTAGGGAAGATGATGAGTTGTACTGCCTGGCTGATTTATACACATACACGACTGCAATTTCGCATTGTGGCTCAAACCAAAAACTCCAGAAAGCACTGGGGCTTTTTTCGGAAATGAAGTCTAGAGGGATCAAGTGCAATATTCATGCATATTCAGCTTTGATGAGCGTATGTGTCAAGCACAATGACTGTACGTTAGCGATTGAAATTTATCAAGAGATGATTGCCAGTGGCTGCCAGCCAAACTTGGTGACATTCAACATCTTGATTGATGCATATAATAAACTTGGTTTGCTCAACCTCTCCGTGAACACTCTGGGAGATATTAAACAACACAAACTATTACCAGAGGCTAGGACGTATAATTCTATTATATCTGCCTGTGGAAAAGCCTGTAGGGGTGGTATGGCAGTTGAAATATACAACATGATGCTGGCTGATGGAGTGGGCCCAACAAATACCACATACACCTCTGCAATTGCTGCATGTGGGAGATCGGGTATGGTGGATGAGGCATTATATCTGTATAGAAGCATGCCAACGATGGGATGTCAGCCAAACGTGATTACATTTTCCAGTCTAATATCTGTCTGTGAACGAGCTGGAAATTACCAGTTGGCACAATCGTTGTTTGATGAAATGACTGCCATGGGCGTTGAGCCAAACATAGTGACGTATAATGGAATGCTTGGTACGTTTGCAAAGAATGGAAAATGGGACGATATGCTGGATGTCCTACAGCAAATGGAACGCAAGAAATGCAAGCGTGATTCCATCTCATATTCAGCAATTGTTGCCGCCTTGAGTAAATGTCACAGATGGAAAGAAGCACTAGAATACTCCGAAGAGGCTCAGGGAATGCGTTATAAACTCGAACAAGGCGCCTTTACATCATTGCTGGGCTGCATGTGGTCCAGTGGACGCTTGTCGATCCAGAAAAAAGCAATGAGAATGTTCTCAAATGCCCAAGAGAGTGGAAACATAAAGATCAAATTCAATGACAGTCATGAGTCAAGTATTGTTGCTGACATGCCCTCTGCATGTTGGCTAGCTCTTATTAAGTGGATTCTGGACTATAGACAGGATCTTCGAAGTGCATCCACGCACTCAAAGCCATTGAGAACCCTTGTTATTTCTCCAGGAAAATATGCTGGTCCTGTTGATTCAAAAGAAGAATGCCTAGCTACCATGACCTCATTGAGTCAGTCTTTTGGCATTCCTGTACGAGTGCATCAGAGCAATCGTGGATATGTCATCAAGACTGATGTGCGCCTGCTTGGGACTTGGATGACATCTCCATCTGCCTATCTACTGAGATCTCTGTGCGAAATTGAACGGGGACCAAACCAGCATGCACACACTTTGATCAAGGAACATATAAATGTATTTACCTCAAGTCAAAAGGCATTCATGCCTGTCAAAGAGTTTGAAAATGGAGAAGCAATGTACATGGCTGATGATATGTTACCAGCTCTTGCTGAAAACGACGATACTAGGAAGCAAATAATTGATCATATAGTTCGCTTATCGACGGATCTGAAACTAAAAGAGTCGATTTGTCACGATGCGGTACAGCTGTGCAATAAATTGCTGGTTCTGGGATCCTCGTCCCAAAAGCCACCAGCACCTGCATGCGCTGCTGGCCTCGTTTTAATAATCTGCAGACATGAAGGCTGCTCAAATATGATATTAAAGAGCTCCAATATTTTGTTGGATTCACACAATCTGAAGATAGCAGATGTTCTCGAGGCAGAGACGTGTATTATGCATGCATTGGGGTCATCAGCCCGAGCACTCTCCCCCATACGAGTGTTGGCAATATACTTTGCTCTGTTGGGATATGATCAACAGATTCAAAGGAACAACTGCATTGACTGTATCATTAAGAATGCATCAGGTCTTGTGGCAATTGCTGCTGTGGACGCTTCATTTGCCTGCACCCCTCCATCTGTCATTGCAGGAGCATGCCTCTCCACAGCATTCAAGAGAATGGGGATGCCATCATGGCCAACGACACTCCAAGAGCTCACTGGATACGATCCAGATAACGATATGTATGTTAAGAAATGTTTTCTCTCTATCCAACTAATGACTTTTGAATAAACCCAGATATTGTAAATAAAAACCCAAACGTAATTGACAGTGCAGTCAGGAGGACAACTGTCTGTGTATGTCTCTCTGCCCCTGCAGGCACTTCCGTGGACAGCGGCTCTTGAACCGGCACGATTCTTGTGCAGTGACCCGTTGATGATCGTATATATATTTCAAAAGGGTCAAAAGCGACTCGAACCTTATCGGAAAGCAGCCACTCCAACACGTTCTTCTGCAATCCTGCATCTTCGGGGACACTGGCATATCGAGCATGAATTCGAATACCCACGTCTACAGGAACCCCATCCTGATCCAATGACGCGTTCTGCACAACGAGAGCATGTGAGATAGACTTTGTATACATTTCAATGGATTCTAGATCAACAGGGCCCAGTACATGCGATTCAAATACACTCTGATTCTGCCCAACAACTCGCTTTGCTTCAAATGGATCAACAAACCACACTGTCGGCAACGAATGTACTATCGCCACATCTACAGTCTCCCTGCCAGGACGTGGATTTTTCAATTGAAAATGATACGCTAGTATCCGATGCTGTCCTTGCCCTTGCAATCTCACGACTCTTCCTTGTCCTCTTCCAACGGTCTCAGACTCTTCACCTCCAACGACACCGTGGCTACAAAACTGTGATACTCGAAATCCATCCAGCGCAACCACATGATTATTATTGATGGGATTTGAAATGATTATAAGAAGTAAAAGAAGCATGTGATGCCCATTCTTCAACCAGAAGAAGGATACCATGTTGTACGAATCACGTCTTATTTCAGTTGAAGTCACTCATCTAGAGTTCACGGTTCATCTTCAAATATGTCAAATGCTACTCTTTTGCATAATAACATCGATGACAGCAATCCTATCGTAAAATAAAGATTAGAGTATGATTGACCAACCCAACCAACAATGACTCACAGGTGGTTGGCCACTTGGCTGTTGACTGACTGACTGACTTTACGTCAATGGAAATTCGATGAAAATCTTCATTGAATGGTGAAGAGTATCTATCATCATTGACTATGGCAATCCAATCTTTCAAGTTTGTCTATACATGTCGTATTATCTAGATAAGATTACTTCGATACGTAAGCCATCATCATAAAGTCAAAGTTAGATATCTTGGTCTTGGCACGATATCTTATACTAAATCATTGGGGCCTGACAGGTCCTTGATTGTCTTGATATCTATTTGAGTGCCTACAAATCCTGTCTCATAATCAAACCTTCCTGGTGAATTTGGATAGTTAAATGATGCAAACTCTTTGCAGGCTTGCATTGATGCCCTGTAATATACCTCACCAAAATAGCCTGGGAGTTGGAGTGTGTTATTTGCATATGGTCCAAATACATTGGCTTCCAGCCAAGCTTTTGCACTGGCAACATCTTGCTCGCTCTTTCCATCCCATTTGGTGGCGTCTGCAATAGCGGTACAAATGTCCTTGTCACTGGCAGAAAAGTGCAGGCGAGTGTGGACACCGGCTCCAGAAGCACTGTTATCTAGTGCTTTGATCTGGATCACCAGCTGTCCAGGTTTCTGCACAGATGCGGAATAGAGATATTCTGACCACGCTTTGAGAACATTGTACTGAATCTGTTTCGATTCAGTGACATTCTTCTTGTAGAATGCAGGCAAACTATAGATCAACTGAAGAGAGGCTACATTGTTGACATCTATTGTGCCTGGAGGATTTGCATAATCCTCACATAGTGGAAGTTGTGGATCTGATTGATTCTTCGGTGTTATCTGAACATTGGAAGGTGCGACATACCCATTGATAAATGCATCCTGGGGAATCACAGATTCGGGAGTGGCCCATTTGTGGCATTTACTCTGAGGATTGGTGACCATCCTGATGGTTAGATCTCCCAGAGCAGTCGTATTGTAGTAGCTCAAGTCGACAATCTCATTATTTGGATTTTGATTTCTCAGTGCAATCAGATAGCTGCACCAACTGATACATTCAGCCTGACTTGGAAACCAAAGACGTGTCTTCACTCCTGCTCCAAACACAGAATTGTCAACATTAAAGACTCTGGCAAATGTCCCGGTGAAGCCGACCCCCTTCAAGTTTTCAAACACACCCTTCAAAAAGACTTCCTGAATCTCTTTGCTGTCTTCAAACCCAAATTTATCCCATTTTGGCACATTCAAAATAACCTGCATTGCCCTGGAAGGCTCAGCCGGAGATACCTTATCTGGAAAGGGGTTAACATCAGCACATTCTGGATTTGCTTGCTCTGGAATCTCATATGCCGGCAGCGCTGTATCGTTTGGTCCCGTTCCATCCACGAAGATGAACGATCGCAATTCTGGATTTGATGGCGAGATGTCATCCGTAGGTGCTGGAGATGGACTTGGAGATGGAGATGGACTTGGTGATGGCGATGGCGAAGGGCTTGGTGATGGTGATGGACTTGGTGATGGAGAAGGACTTAGAGATGGCGATGGGCTAGGTGATGGACTTGGACTTGGTGATGGGCTTGGAGAGGGAGATGGAGAGGGACTTGGAGAGGGACTTGGAGATGGACTTGGTGATGGAGATGGCGATGGAGATGGGCTTGGTGATGGAGATGGCGATGGGCTAGGTGATGGAGATGGCGATGGAGAAGGGCTTGGAGATGGAGATGGCGATGGACTTGGAGATGGGCTAGGTGATGGACTTGGACTTGGTGATGGGCTTGGAGACGGAGATGGTGATGGACTTGGCGATGGAGATGGACTTGGAGAAGGGCTTGGAGATGGAGAGGGACTTGGAGATGGGCTAGGTGATGGACTTGGACTTGGTGATGGACTTGGTGATGGCGATGGACTTGGTGATGGCGATGGACTTGGTGATGGCGATGGACTTGGTGATGGAGAAGGACTTGGTGATGGAGAAGGACTTGGTGATGGCGATGGCGAAGGACTAGGTGATGGACTTGGAGATGGAGATGGACTTGGAGAAGGGCTTGGAGATGGAGAAGGACTTGGTGATGGAGATGGACTTGGAGAAGGGCTTGGAGAAGGACTTGGACTAGGACTTGGAGAAGGACTTGGACGGGGTGATGGACTTAATATCAATGGTGATGGACTCGGTGATGGCAATGATCGGAGGCATCTACCAGTGAATCCATCACAGACAGGATAGTTGGGATCAAGGCATTGGTCAGAAGTCAAGCA
>PJEL010005204.1_pt1 | contig 10526 bp, 9 predicted proteins | sample 1853271 | NCBI WGS metagenome assembly PJEL01 (sample SAMN08108733, study PRJNA415343) | Invertebrate metagenome, whole genome shotgun sequencing project. | host: Globobulimina | place: Sweden: Gullmar Fjord | collected 2015-08 | reverse complement strand
AACGGTTATTCTATCGAAGGCCGAAATTGCGGCATCAGATTGGGTAAATCGAACGATGGGTATCACGCTCGGGGCGCCAGTATATCTATTGCGTCGACGCCGAGCGATTGATGAACGAGCGGTTTTACTTGAGCATATAAACGTCAACCCTGAACTCTGTCCTGGCTTGTTGGATCAGCCGCTAGAGTGCTCTTTAACTGAAATACTTAAAGAGCTGTATGGTATTGAAATAATGCGGACAGTCATCAACATGTACCCGGCTCCGCTTAACGGAATGCAGGCAGAAGAGCTGCAAGTCGTTGCAGGTGCGCCTTGTTTATATCTAACCCGAGCTAGTTATGATCAGCATGACAATATCGTAGAATTCGATCAGGAATTTTGGCGACACGACGTGCTGGAAATATCAATGGAAGTCAAAAACACATAGAGAGTGATTATCGATAGTTAAAATTCATTCCCAGCAAGCGCTTAACCCGTCTGACATATTATTTCAGCGAGGAGTGCGACGGTAACTCTAGAGACAATCAGCAACGGTCATACTTCCTTCGCACCTAGCAAGAGTGCAAATAAAGCATGGCGAAATCAATATGATCTTCTGTTAACGACGATTATGTATTTAGAAAAAGCCGGTAGAGACAAAGAAAGTTGGGTTTATTTAACCAAACTATCTGCTATTGCCCCGAATGATCCCGAAGTTAAGCGTCGGGTAGGGGCAATGCGAAATTAATCGATACATTATGAAAAATTAAAAGATAGTTTGAGAGTGGTTGCTGGCATTACTTAAGTTATGCGTCTAGGTTTGGCTGACAAACGCTCTCATTTCTTTTAGCGGAATCGCGCCTGTTTTGGTTCCTACAGGAACGCCATCTTTAAACAGCATTAATGTAGGTAAACCTCTTACGCCATATTTTGCCAATAACGCTGAAGACTCATCCGCATCAACCTTTACCACTTTTAACTCACCTTCCAGCTCGTCTGCAATCGTTTCAAGTAATGGGGCGATCATCTTACATGGTCCGCACCAGTCAGCATAAAAATCGACAAGTGTAGTGCCTGTGTGATTTTCTACTTCGGCAGCAAACTCATTACTGGTGATATTTTTAGGTGTGCTCATAGTTACTTCCTCATTGGATGCCCTTGGTTAACTTTGAATGGGCTTTATTAACGTTGATGAGAAGTTTACTGGTATTGTGTATTGATGATTAGTCGGACTTAATAGGAATGATTGTTCTATTTATGAGACTATTGATTAACTAAAAGGTCGAAACCGTCTACAAGGCATGTAAGGTCGAAAAGGTCTACCAATTTTACAAGGTCTATGGGGAGTGATGATGAATTCGAATTTGGAAGATTTGTATATATTCTCTGAAGTGGTTGAGGCAGGTTCATTAACGGCGGCGGCAGATAAACTAGGGATTCCGAAGTCTAAAATAAGCCGACGGTTAGCTTCATTAGAAAGACAGATCGGGAGTTCATTGCTAACGAGAACAACACGTAAGCAACAACTCACTGAAAGTGGTGCACTGTTGTATCAGCGCAGTGTAGATCATTTAAAAGCATTAAGCTTAGTGGAAGAAGAGGTTAGTTCATTAATTACCTCGCCACGCGGACAGCTAAAAATACTGCTTCCATCAGAGTTTATGAGCCGCTTAATTAGCGAAATTATTACCGAATTTTCGTTGCTTTACCCTGATATATCGTTGTGCTGTAGTCATTACCCGGGTTCATTGCCAGACCTGTCTGCCAGCTTTGATCTAACATTTGTACTACATGAGCATGACTTGCCCGACTCAAATTGGATTGCCCGCCCTTTAATGAGTATTCCTCAATCTATTTATGTATCTACTGCGTACTCTTTTAATCATTCCGCAGTGCGAAACTGTACCGAGGGGGCAGGGCAGAGCTTGAAACCTGAAGCACTGAGTGAGGAGCGTTGTGTACTTAATACTGGAGAGGCTCAGTGGTTATTCAGAGATCATAAAAAAATACAGTCAGTTCCGGTTAAAGGAAGAATTCATCTATCAAGTCCAGAAATGAGAATCGAAGCGGCAGTGAGAGGGTTGGGGTTGATAAAAATGCCAGACTACCAATGTGAAATGGAGGTTCAGCGAGGCGCTTTAAAAGAGGTGAGGTTAACGATGCCTCCATTAGCTCAAGAGCTTTCGGTACTTCATCAAAGTCGCACGTTGCCAGTTAAAACGAGGGTGTTTCTAGATTACTTTCAAAGCCATATCGGGCGGCTTTATTCGATGGTTAGGTGATTTATTGTGGATTCGAAGGAGAGAACAACGACACATCGGGAGTGCTTTAAAAACACTCCCGATGTTGTTTTTATCTTACGACTGAGAGGCTTTCTTTTGGTACTTTTGAATTTTATCTTCTAGTCGATAGCTTAGGTTCATAATCGTTGACGCTGATGTTGGAGAAATGTCATAAACCAGCTCTGCTAATGAGCCAAGAGGGGTTGTTACTTTTTTCTGCTTGGTTATTAGTGATTTCAATACAAGCTGTGCCGCACGTTCTGGTGACATGACGGGCAAATAGTCATAGCTTTTGGTGGGTGCAATCATTGGGGTACGAACCAGTGGCATGTACACAGTAGTGATATGTACATCATCTTGCGCAATTTCATTGGTTAAACAACGACTGAATGCGTCTAATGCAGATTTACTGGCTATGTACGCTGAAAAACGAGGTACATTTGATTGGCAGCCCGCTGAAGATATATTAATAATATGGCCTTTTTTGCGCTCTCTCATCGAAGGCAAAAAACCTAAAATAAGCTGTAAGCAGCCAAAATAGTTTAGATTCATAGTGCGTTCAAAGTCGTGCATACGATCATAGGCATCGTTAACAGAGCGGCGAATTGAGCGGCCTGCGTTATTAATCAGCACGTCAATGGGGCCTCGCTCAGCAAGTACTTTTTCAACTAACTCTTTGCAGGCATCTGGGTCGCTTAAGTTGCAGGTGTATATGTAGGCCGTGCCGCCCAAAGATTCGACTTCTTTCTTGGCTATCTCAAGATTTTCTATTCCTCTAGCCACCAAAATAACGGTACCACCGGCTTCACCTATTTGGCGAGCAACGGCTAGTCCAATGCCACTACTTCCACCTGTAATTAGAATCTGTTTTTTATTCAGCACCTTAGGGAGAATAGAGTGTCTAAAGATACCTAGGGTTTCTGAAATAATTGTTTCTAATGCCATTGTGAAAATCCTTAAATATTTAATTCAGTGGAGGGATATTGAGTTATCCGTGATCTGTAATTGATTATGTTACCGTCTGGTCACATAATTTATAGATAGCTAAAAGAGTTGTCAATGGATTTTCATAATATGTTACCTTCTGGTAACATTATCACTGCAAAACGACTATTAATTGATAAAAACATGACAAGCAACTGATCAATATTTATTTGAATAGACATTATCTAACGTTGGCAGAGAAGAAAATTGACAGAGAAACAGGTAAAAAATAAAGAGCAAACCAAAACTCGAATATTAGAGGCTGTCGAATATATTTTGTCAGAGGAGGGCTATCAAGGCCTGGGTATTAATAACATAGCAAAGCAGGCGGGTGTGGGTAAGGCCCTTATCTATCGCTATTTTGGAGGCCTTGATGGCATTATCAAAGCCTATGGCGCGACCGATCAGTTTTGGCCGTCAGCGCATGAAATACGTGGAATGTCCCGGCAATAATTTAGTGCGTTGTCTTTAAGGGAGCGCTGTAAGCGTATATTTAGAAATTTTCGAAGTGCGCTTAAGAAACGTCCCAATACCGTCGCTATTTACGCGTGGGAGATGGTAGAAAAAAATGATGTTATTAAAACGCTTATTGCAGAGAGAACGGAAAGTTCTTTAGATGTAGTGAAAGAAATGCTGGGGCAGCATAAGAAAGCTTACTCAGAATATGACCATGAAATGATCGTACTCCTTGGCGCAGCACTACTTCATTTAACTATTCGCGAGCATATGGAATCTTCATTTGCAGGATTTGATCTTAAAGACAGCAAAACCTGGGACAGAATTGAGGGCGCACTAGATACCCTCTTTAGTGGACTTGAAGCATCATATGCTAAGCGTGAAGGGTAAAGTTTTATCATTGTCGCTGTATTGTACTGTCGTTATGGCAGTGCATCCACAACAGCGTAATTGGCATTTCTAAACTGGTCTAGACTATAGTCCTTTGTATAAAATTTGGGGTAAATTATAGGCGCTCTCTGAATAGGGATCGCGACCTTCGTAAGTGATACGCTTTTCAACAAGTAGGGGCCTGATTCCTCTGCATCATGTAGCATTAATCCATCAAACTCTAGCGGAATCCAGTAGCGACCCGGTGAAAGCTCGGCAGAATGCTGAGTGGAGCCAATGGGGTCATTGGAACTGCTGTATAGCGATGCCTGAAAGTAAAATCTGTTTTTAACGGTTACCTCTATCTCTGCTTGAATTAACAAATTGCCTTGAGCAGATATAGCGTCTGTATAGTTTCCCGTTAACTGAAGTTCAGGTTGCGATAATGTGAAGGTTGCTGCATCGGTTAATTCGTTGGTGTCGTTTATAATCAGCACCTTGTATAAACCTGCTATTAATATTTGCTCGTCATCGTCATCACCTAAGGAAAGGCGGTATTCATAAACGCCGTCCTGATCTGTGTCGGAAAATTCAAACTGACTAAGGCTTTCGGTTTCATTGTAGATAAGCTGGCCTAAAAACTGGGTGGGTATAGTCAGACCATTAGCGTCTTGAAGTGTGGCGAAAATGATGGCTTCGGTACCGCGTAAATAGAACTTCTTATCGGTCCAAATAGTCAGGTTAGTATCACCGTTTTCGCTTTGGGTAGATCGTTCGTCAATACCGTATCGTTTTTCAACAGGGTCTTGTTCTGCCGACTCTATTCGTTGGTTATTCGATGGGTAGCGGGTAAACGTATCATGGTCTTGTATTAGTGAGTCATGTAAGGCTGTTTTTTCTTGGATCGCTTTGATTCTGTCTATAGGGCTTAACACAGTCTCTGTTTGCATCGCCCTGTTGGCTGAAGATTTGTCAGCAATATGGGCGGGCATTGATTTTTGGGGTACTGTGACCGGCGCCAATGGATTCTCGCGTGGCATATCTTGCTTGGCTGATTGTCCCAATGCACTGGGCTTGACCGACTCAACTTCAGCGAGTAGTTGCCAGCTCAGCACGATAGTAGACGCCAGTGCGAACAATGAAATAACTTTTCGATTCAACATCGCAATAAACTCCACACACGATATAAAAGGGTTCTGATGAATTATTGTTATAGATGGTACTTAAAATTTCGGTCATAGATGGTACTTATAAAATTACTGTAATAAATGGTACGGCTGAGTCGGTTGGTCTGGCGCTATTAACATAGCACCTGACCAACCGATTTTATGACAGCCTGTCTTCTAATGCATGACAGGTGCTATATTTTAGTTCGCAGTACATTTAGTTCTCAGTGCATTTAGTTAGTGGTACATGTACCAATTCGGCCCGCCATGTTTTGTCCATTACCACAGGATAGCCCGTTTTCTATAGAGGTATAACTAGGGTCACTGATGCCTGCATTACGTTCTGCATCATGGTCTGTAGAGATGCTAGCCATGTTGTACGTACGAGGAGTGCCTTTGTTTGAGTTGTTGCAGCGATATTTAGGGCTGCCATAAGCGATACCAAAGAATGTTTTATAATCGTTTAAATCATCCCATAAGCTACGCTTTCCTGAACCAGAACAGCTCATTTGTGAAGCAAGGTTGATGTAGCCGTCGTCTTCACCATTCAGAAAACCTGATGTCGCGCCTTCAACGCCAGGGAATCCTTTATAGCCGCCCATCACATAAAAGGGAGCTGCTAAATTTGACCCTATGTAGTTGCGAACAGCGTAAGAGTCGTTGGTTTGCAGCCATTGAACACTAGGGTTACAGTCTTTGCCAAGGAACGCGGCATTAATGACTGAATCGAGCCAGTTACCATTACACACTCTGTCAGACCCTTCTGTACCGGTTATGGCACCACCCATCGTGAATACGCCGAGTATTCCGCTCATTGCGCTATCAAAGCTTACGCTAGCAGTACCCGTCGATGTCTGAGTCGTATTGTAGTTAGGCGATCCAGCAATCGCATTACCTGCAATGAACATCATCTGCTGGGCGCCTTGGCTGTGGCTAACGACCCAGAAATCGTTGTTGGCTGCACATTGAGTGCCTGATTCCGGATGGTCAATTCCATCGCCATTGCCTTGCTTTATTGAAATCATTTGGCGCGAAATTTCTCCGGCTGTTTCATCGCGCCAATAGGGATAACCACTCTCATCGGTAGAGTCGTAACCAACAATGGCGTAATTGTCGCTGGGGCTTAGCAAATCGTCCATGAAGTTGCTGCCATTGTAATTACTAAAATGGGATGTACGCCAAGAGTCCAGCGCATTGTTGCCGACGTCACCTTGTGTGCCGTGACCGTGAACCATTATGTAACAGTTATCAGCTGCCATTGCTTGACCACCCCCACACAAGAGGGTGACTGACAAGGCGCAGGTTGATAGCCAGGATTTTTTATTGTGTTGTTTAGATTCGAACATATTCAGGCCTTTTTATATTATTTTTATTTGTTATCGTGCAAAAAAGTACGGCTTATTTTCTTATTGAGCGCTAAGCGATGTTCTTTTTTGCAGCATATATTATTGCTATGAATATATTTTTTAACCATGACAGTAACGGTCATTTACTGTGCATTTTAGGGCATTCTTGATCGATAAATTGAGAATATTTAAACGTATTAGGCGCAACGCCAAACCACTGCTTAAACGCCCTGCTGAAGGATGATGCGTCTCGATAACCTAGTTGCTCGGCAAGCTGTTCTAAGGGGATATCCTTTTCTTTCATTTGCTGAATAGCCGATTTTTTTCGCTCTTCTTCAAGTATCATTTTGTACGAAATATTCAGTGCTTTTAATTGGCGCCTGAGTGTTCTGGGAGTCATACAAAGTTCTTCTGCCAGAACGTCAAATGAAATGTTCGAAAGTTTACTTTTTTGTATAAAAACTTTAACTCTTTGTTGAATATCTACATTTTGTTCAGAGTCACGAATTTTCTCTTGGCAGATGTCATCGTTCATTTGAGCCGCTTGCTTATCTGCGAATATAAACGGTTGCTGGAGTACTGAAAGCGGTATGAGTACTCGATTTTGTTTACAGCCAAAACGGATCTGCGGGCCAAAATAGGCAATGTCCTGATCGTTTGGTGCAGGGCTCTCATAACTAAGCTCATAAGAAAGTTCGAAGTTTTTATTTCCTGTACAAAACTTCCCTAAAGAGTAGATAGCGGCAAACGTGTATTCAATAAAAAACGGCAGTGACGCGTTGAGCTCATGCGCTGGTTGTACTGTAAATACGGCGTGTTCTTCGAATACGTCAAAACTAAGTTTAAATAAGTGAGTAAGTAGCGACTGATAATCTGCCAATAAACGCATGGCTTCAAGGCCATTGTCGCAGCTCATTGCGCGACAGGCTAACGCACCGTCATGATTAACATAAAATTGCTCGCCAAGCCTGAATGCGAACCCCGGGCTGGGAGCTAATCGGTAGGCATTTTCAATAAGGTGAAGGTATTGAGCTAAGTTAATTGATAAATCAAATAGGGTGAGATCGCTGAGCGAAATGCCTGTTCCTTCCAGTAGTTGCTGGAGAGACGTGCCTTCTGCAACAAGCATTTTAATGAGTGGTTTAATCTTGCCTATGGGAATCGTAAAAGGCCCATTACGGGTATTATTAACCCTCTTGGGATGTTTTTTTTCAGGTGTAAATTTCACGAGAGACATACTGACGAACCGCCTTCTAACAGTTTTTTTTATTGTTTTATCTGTATAGCTAACAGTATTTACTATATTCGAATTCGAAACTGTTGACGAGTGTGCCACTTTTTAGGACGGACAAGCAAAAACTGTTTAATATTTAACCTTTTTTTGAGAGGTAGTTATAAAATAATTAGGTGTTAAATAAGGTCTAGTTATAAAAACTTAATAATGTAGGGTTACATTAATACGATGACTTACAATGTAACGTAATATTTTTAAACGAGTTGATTACCGTAAAGTGATTTTTGACGATTATTTTGTAGAATATAGCCGTATAAGGAAGCATGACAAGAATGTCCGAAGCCAAACTGGAAGCTGATGCCAATACCAATAAGGGCAGCGTAGCAGAGGTATTTAAAACGTTCCTTAAATTAGGGTTAACCTCGTTTGGTGGGCCTGTTGCGCATATTGGTTATTTTAGAAAGGAATTAATTGAGCGACAGGGTTGGATGAGTGAAAGACAATTCAGCCAACTGCTGGCCATTTGTCAATTTATTCCTGGACCGGCCAGTAGCCAACTTGGGTTTGCTATTGGTTTATTGCGGGCAGGTTGGTTGGGGGCTATGGCGGCTTTTCTTGCTTTTACGCTGCCCTCGGTTTTTTTGCTTATTTGCTTTGCCTCGGCTCTTCCGTCACTGTCTGGCCCCGTAGGTGAGGCCGCAATTCATGGTCTAAAGTTGGTTGCTTGTGCTGTTGTGGCCGATGCTGTATTGGGCATGTATAAAAAACTTTGTCCAGACACTTTTCGGCGAAATTTAGCCATATTGGCAGCTTGCGCACTGTTATTAATAGGTGTGGCCTGGTCTCAAATTTTGGTAGTACTTTTGGGGGCGGTTGCCGGTATGCTCTTTTGTCGTGAATCGGCCAATGAAACCCAAGGTTATATTCAGGTGACCTATGGAAAGCGGTTTGCCTTAGTTTTATTTTCTATCTTCTTATCTTTGCTGCTTATTTTGGCATTGGCACCCGGCGATGCGGGGCTCTACTCGGTCGCGCAAGCTTTCTATCATGCTGGCGCCATGGTCTTCGGCGGAGGGCACGTAGTCTTACCTTTGCTTGAAGATTCTGTCGTGGCTACAGGTTGGGTTTCTAATGAAAACTTCCTTGCAGGGTATGGTGCCTCGCAAGCTATTCCAGGGCCAATGTTTGCCTTCTCTGCATACCTTGGAGCCATCATTCCTACTGAATACGGGAGCGGGTTAGTTGCTTCAGTAGCACTTGTTTTTATGTTTTTACCCGGGTTTCTTTTGATCGCCTCGGTATTGCCTATGTGGCAAGCTATTTCTCATAACCCTGTAGCAGCAAATGCCATTGCCGGTGTAAATGCAGTGGTTGTGGGTATTTTGGGTGCGGCACTATATGACCCTATATTTACATCAGGTGTTCAATCGGGCGTAGATTTTGCGATCGTAATAGTCGCATTGGGTATGCTGACTATATGGCGGCTCTCACCCCTGTTTGTTGTCGTTTGGTGTTTATTAGCTAGCGTGTTGCCAGCATTACTGTAGTAGAAGGCTGGAGTGGATTAAACCATAACACTCATTATCAACCTAGAAAGAGGGTAGCACTCATTGGATGCGATATTCTCAATGACAGTGAGTAGAAAACAAGCAAATCAGCCTCTACTTGATTGTCTTTTGCCTTGTATTCCTTATCTTGAGTCTAAACAATGGCTCGCTTTATTAGTCGCGGGTCATATAAAAGTTGAAGGGAAGGTTTGTTGCGAGAACTTTGTTGTTTCTGCCAGCCAGGTAATTTGTTATACCGTCCCTAACTACCAAGAGGCTGAGGTCGATACCCGTTGGAAGCTACTCTGGTCTAACCATGAAATCGCCGCAATTCATAAGCCTGCAAACCTGCCTGTTAATCGCACCACACGTAATGTTTATAACACCTTGATTCAATTACTTCGTCGAGAAAGCCAATGGCCTGATGCTCATCTTTTACACCGTTTAGACCTTGAAACGTCTGGCATCATATTAATTGCTCAGAATAATGCCGTTGCTCGTACTTATCAGTCAGCCTTATCTTGTTTGATAAAACGTAAAATCTACCATGCGATGGTCGTTGGTGAGCCGACATGGCAAACACTTGAATATGAATGTGACTTAGCCACGCTTCCAGATAGCGCTATTCGTAGCCAAATGCATGTGGTGGCTGATGGCGAAGGAAAAAAGACTAAAACCCGTTTTAAGGTGTTAGGTCAGCGAGCGGGTTATTCATTGATTCAATGTGAACTGTTCTCCGGTCGCAAACATCAAATTCGTTCTCACTTAGCGCATTTAGGACATCCTATTGTCGGGGATAAAATCTATAGCAATAATGGTGGTTTTTATTTGAAGCGACTGGATAAAACACTGACGGAAAACGACCATGAAGCGATACTAACACCTCATCATTTATTGCATGCTTATGAAATTCACTTACACAATATTTGGCAGCCTAATGGTGCCGATATTATTATTCAAGATATTGATTTTACAGAGCACTGGAAAGCCTTTTTACCATAATAAGGTTGAGGGCCTGTTTTTTTAAAAAGGCCCGTTCACTGCCATCAAAAATACGAGTTACACTGTCTTAAATTTTTCTTTCTGACGTAGCTTTTTTTGTAATGCTTCCGCTTTATCGAATTCACCGTTCGCTACGGCCGCAAAAAACTCAAAAAATGTAT